>Ga0206682_10002405_pt1 | contig 17023 bp, 17 predicted proteins | sample M240m12015metaG_FD_155444 | JGI IMG/M metagenome (GOLD analysis project Ga0206682, IMG submission 155444) | Ammonia-oxidizing marine archaeal communities from Monterey Bay, California, United States - M2 40m 12015 | ecosystem: Environmental > Aquatic > Marine > Intertidal zone | place: USA...
CTCATTTGAAAAACACAAACCAGGCATTAATCCACGTTTTTTTAGCCAATATATTGAACAGAATGCACCAGAAAAGAAGATCCCCTCTACACAAGCAAATGCTACAAGGCGAGTAGCGAAAGAAGATCTTTTATCATTAATCCATTTAATAGCCCAATCAGCTTTCTTTTTAATACATGGAAAATTATCAATCGCATGAAATAGTTTGTTTTTTTCATCCTGTTTTTCCACATATGTATCAATTAGCAAACTGTAAACTTCACTATGAATATTTTCCATCATTATTTGGAATCCATAGAATGCACGTGCTTCACTAAGTTGTACTTCACTCATAAATCGCATACCAAGATTTTCTAATACTATTCCATCTGATGCAGCAAAGAAAGCTAATATCATCTTAACAAAATAACGTTCTTCATCACTCATTTTATTCCATGAAGCCTTATCTTTGGATAAATCTATTTCTTCAGCCCGCCAGAAACAATCTACACTTTTTTTGTACATATCCCAAATACTTTTATCTTGAATTGGAAACATTACGTAACGATTATCGTCGTCGGTTAAAAGGGGTTCTATATTTTTTGAAGTCATCCTAAATAGTATAGGCTTAGATTTTTTATATATTTTGTTTAAATATATAACATTAGATAATGTAGTGCAAATATATATTCTACAATATATATATTTTGTTACATATAGTAGTAAATTAGTTAAAATGTCTAAATAATATTAAAATAGTACTTTAATATAAAATGGCCGAATATGCAAAACGAGACAAGAAAATAGAACAATTAAGGTGTGAATTAAATCATAGAAAACAACTTTTAGCAGGTAAATTAGGTAAATTATCTGAAACTTCTAAAGTAAATAGTATGTTGGAAGGAGTTGTTGAAGATTATAAAAAACATACACAACATGTTGTAGATGAAAAACATAGACAAGATAAAGCTTTAAGAGATATTCTAGAGCATTTGAATCAAGTGATGGAAGATGAAGGAATGACAGACAGAAGTTTAGAACATATTAAACGACAACAAAAGGAAATTTTAGACGAATTAGATACAGTTAAAAATGAATTAGACAATATTGTTTCAGAAAATAAAAACGATGTTGTTTAGTGATTTGCGTTTATAAAAAATCTCATTATATTTATATATGAGTACAGTTGATCAAATCAATTCCCAAGTTCAAACATTGAAAACTCGTCTTCAAGCAGAAACCGAGTTTAACAATCAGTTAAAACAGAAACTTAATACTATATTTGGATCATTAGGACAAATTAGTAAAAACCTAGAGAAAGTCGGAAACACAAATAGCGAGTTATCAATGATGAAAACAAAATTAGATGCTGCAAATAAAAGAATTCAGTCCGCAGAACAATCAGATGGTGATGCACAAAAAGCAGTAGCGCAATTAGGAGAAGTAGTAGGTCAATTAAATCAGATTGACTTGAACTCACATGTTTCTCCAGATGGAATCATTGCTAATGCACAAAAAACCATTAGTCAAATTCAAGGTCAATTATCCAAATTAACTAACGAATCTGCTACAGCAGCATCAGCTCCAAACGCTAATCCACAAGATATGATGAGAGGTGGACGTAGGCGTAGACGTAGAGGTGGTTATTCTTATCGCAAGAAGTCTCCTTCAGCTAGAAAGACTAGAAAGGGTAAAAAAAGTAAAACTAGATCTAAAGGTCATTCTAGAACTCGCTCTAGAACCCGTTCTAAAACACGCTCCAGAACTCGCTAATTTTTAAAAATTAATAATTTCTCTAATATTTGGTAAATTATTAAGACCATGAGGCCATTTACCATGCGTTTGTCTATAATTCAAAGATTTGATTTGACATCGCTTTTTGATAATATCTTGTCGTTCTTTATATAATTTCTTCCATCGCCTCTGAACAAGTCTTAACCAAAATGTTTTAATATATGCAACAGCTTCATGTCCAGGTAAATAATCCATGTATATAATATCAATTTTAGGAGAATATGGTCTAGATACAATATCAGTATAATTTCTAAGTAAAGGATGATATCTAGATAAATCTTGTGGCATAACAGAAAGATATGCTTCAATATTACGTCTATAATTTTCAACCCAATCAAGATCCTGTTGAAAGAATTCGTTTAATCTAATACGTTCATGCACCAACCAATGACTATTAATATCTGATCCTACTGATGAACCATGTATATCATCACACCATAAAATACATAGACCTAAACAATGTTTAGGGTTTTCATTATCGTCGTCAGAATCCCATGATGAATCTGAATCATAATTAGTAACATTATGTCTATTACCATTAGTTATATCTTCTAATACCATATTTCAAGTTATGTTACAATTATCATATATAATTTTTTTTCAATTTTTTTCCCAATATTAATATATAATGGTTAAATTTACAAAAACACTAAATAAAGCATTAACTAACAAATATGTGTTATATGTAGTGACATTTTTAGCTGTAACAAATATCTTAGGATACATGGCAGCTCAAAATTTTACATCAGTAATTTTCTTTGTATTATTAGCATTTTTGACACAGTACTTTAGTAAGAATATGACAGTTATTCTATTAACTGCTATGATTGGTACTAGCGTATTATTTGTATCACATAATTATGGTTTAAAGGTACGCGAAGGTCTAGAAGCTAGAAAAAAGGCTGATGATGATAACGAAAACGCAAAAAGACAGAAAACCTTAGATATGTCTAGTAAAGCTGAACACGCGGACGATGGAAATGAAGATGATGAACATGAAGGATTTTCAGATGGACATCAAGTAAATCGTGATAAAACTAATTTATCTGCTTTCAAAAAAATGCACCAACAATTAGGACCTCAAGGAGTAAAAGGATTAGAAATGGATACTAAAGAATTAATGTCTCAACAAAAGGATTTAATGAAGATGATGGAAGGTATGGGTCCATTAATGGAGCAAGCAAAAAGCATGATGAATGTATTGGACCCCAAAACACTTAAGGGTATGACTGATTTAGTAGGTGGATTAGGATTAGGAGGTAAATAAATTTAAATAATTAATTATTAATGTTAATATAATTAATTATTCTTTTTTTTAACACTATATTATATCATGCCAAAGAAATGCCCACCAGGTGTTATATGTGTTGAAAATGCAACCATGTTCTTTATAGTTGTTTTAATTGCAGGATTATGTTATTATTTATTCAAATTACAAAATGGTAATAATATAATTATTAAACAAAATAATACTCAACAAGAGACTCAACAACAACCAGGATTTTTTAACTCATTCTTTAGAACAAATATTCCATATACGAATGATGTTTTGTTAGATCCATATGTACCTCCATTGAGAGATAATAGATTTTTAGTACCAGGTAGAGATGTAAGAGGTGCTATACCTATAAATGTACCTACTCAAGGTGTAGATACAAATTATAGACAAGTAGGCTTACTTACTAGAATTAATGGTCAAGAAACAATATTACCATTAATGGGGCGACCAACAATAACGAATCGTGATAAGTGGAACTTTTATTCTATGAGTGATAAGAATAATGCTATTAAGTTACCTGTAACTAATGCAGGTAAGAGTTGTACTAGTGAATATGGATGTGATAATTTATATAACGGCGACACCGTTTATGTAGAGGGTTATAATGATGCATTTAAAGTAACTATGTATGATAACAATACTATTAGGTATATTCCAGTACTTTAAAATATGTTATGCTAATTCAATACCATTATAAACTTCATAAATTGTCTCTTCTAACGTCCATCCATTATCTTCTAATCTACATGTATCTACATCTCCTTCGTCATAATCTTCATCCAAATTATTATTGTCTTCCATATCTACATACTTTAACATATTTATTTCCTTGACCTCTTCTTCTGTATATGTGTCAATTTTTTTTATTTCATCACTAAAATACCATCCCATTTCTAACATATTTATACATCCACCATGATCATTAATAATAATATGATCCAATTTTAATATTTCATTAATGTCTGTTTCGTTTGCGGTTATAGTAAATGTACCGTTATTCCAACATTGTGTATATAATAATATTACATTTTTACCAGTAGAAATAGTTGTATGCCATTCTTCTGTAGTAAAAAAATCTCCTTTATTTATTGGAGTAACCTCATATTCAATATCCATGTAATTTATATAGATTAGACTATTTATTTATATAAATTTTATTAATGTTATTCTATACAATAAGTATAATATATTAATTAGATTTAATTAATGGTATTACATAGTTTGTAAACCATCCATTACTAACATGTTTATTTTTATTAGCTACATATTTACCATAAAAAAATATTTGTCTTAGAGCAATTTGTTCTATAACGTTAAATTCATAATATAGTTCAATAAACCAGATTAAAATATCTTTAGTACCATGTTTACATGCATACAAAAACAAATCTTTATAAAGGAATGCTCTATTGATTTCATATTCATTAGGTTTATTGATTTTTTCTAACATTTGATTTAATTCTTTAATTGAATTATATCTAATACTATCTTTTCCTGATTTTATAAATTCTTTTTGTGACATATATATTTATAAAAAGAATTTATCTATCTATAATTTCGGCATCAGGACCTAATTCAAAATCTTGTCTAGCTAGATCAACATCTATTTCATGTGTGTGTCCAAATAAAATACTCCTATCTTTTAATTCTACATAATTCCACGTTTTATCATAATCTTCTCCCATAGTTTCTTGTCGTTCTTCATCACCCATATCATCAAAATATTCCAGTTCAGTAAGGAAGAAAGTCATTGCATTGCTAATAGTATCTATATCATTATTATCAGCATTCAAAGTAGGTAAAACAAAATCCTGCCAATGTGTTATTGAGTCTTTATTATTTTTAATCAACCATTTACCTTCATTAACATCACGATCACCAGCAGCACTACCTCCCCTATTGCTATGTGTTTTCCTTCTAGTTTTTGTTTTCTTATTTTTCCTAGTTTTTTTACCAGCATTAGGAGTTTTTTTAACTAATGATTTATACATTCTATAACCATTATCTGATAAATCTTCTACAAAATCATCACCAGTTTCATCTTCTGTATCAGGAGTTTCTGAATAATTAAAATTTGCTCTATCATTAACATTATATAATCCTACAAGATAACGTTGAAATTTATTCATAATAAGATATTTTTCTTTATCTAACATTTCTAGTTCATGTAAATCGTCACGTTTTTTATGATTTTTAGTACTATGTTTTTTCTCTAATTTACCTATAGTAGAATTTATTTGAGTGAGTCGTTTTACATAATCTGTAGTAGAAGTTTTCTCTTCATCAAAAGGGTAGTTAACTAGTTTATAACCAAATTTATGATAATATGTTATAACATTATCTAATGCCTTCAATGTAATATATTTGCATTTTTTATCTTTAGCTAATTGATCTAATAATTCTAATATTTCTTTACCTTTTTTTTTCAAATTAGCATATCGTGTCTTCATTTTTGAACTACTAGCATTGCATATAATAGATAATTCGGCATATTTATTTTTACGGTTATCTTTTCTAATATGAAGTCCAGCGATTCCTCTTACAGATTGAATAATATTTCCACTAGTAGTTGGTCTTTTATCTGTCCATAAAACAAGAATATCTACACCTTTGCTATTTTCGTCAACCGTAATAATTTCACCATGATCAGCATCTTCATAATCTTCAAGTTCGTCAAATCCTAAAGCATTACTAACAAATTCACTTGTTAAATTACCCTGACACATAACCGAAGACATTTGTTCGCCAGCTATCTTTTCTAATATTTTATCAATATCAATTTGATCATATAATGAGTTATAATGTTTCTTATAAGGAACATATTTTAATTTATTTCTACTCCTTTTTGCTCTATATATAAAAATAGTATTAGTCATGATACTTATACATATAATATATATAAAATATATATGACTGAATTAAATAAAGATTATACCGTGTATATGCCAATTAAATGTACAACATGTAAAAAAAATCTGAAAAATAAAACAGTATTTATGAGATTAAGTAGACCATATTGCAGTGTATATTGTAAACAAACTCATATAGAAAAATTACTAAATATAAAGAAAAAATCTTTAGTAGTTTTACAAATAAATAATTTATATAATTGATATACATGCAATACCTATATCATCAGGGTTAGGAAATTGGCTAATTGATACATCTCCTTCATATAATACATTCCATTTTTGTGTCCACATATTTTCAGCATGAGTAATTAGGTTATTAACAGGCATATCAGTGGATTTATTTGTTTTGTATAATTCATCATTAGTATCATGATAAAATTTTTTTAAAATTAATTCTTTATCATAAACTATATCCCATAATCCATCTGTGGCAGCGATAATAATAATAGAATCATTTTTTGTGTAATCTATGCGAAATGTTTCTAATGCTTGGGATATCGGAAATATTGTTCCAATATTATGTCCTAGCGCTCTGCTCATTGCTAGTTTATCCACAATATCTTTGGTTGGATGATTGAAATGAAAATATTTACCAGTTATCATAGTTAAATCTGTATCATTTATGATCTGATGTTTCCATGTGTCACTTGTAATTACTCCTTCAGGTTTCAAGCGATCTATTTCAGATATATTTGTAGAGTCATGATTAGTTGTAAAATAACAGTCCTTGTTATTAATCATAATACCTACTTGTGAATCTCCAATAGTATGACATTCTATATATTCGGGGTATATTTTAACAATAGAACATGTAGATCCATCTCTAAAATGATTATATTTTTTACCAGTATTTTTATTAAATGTTAGATTCTCTTTATTTATATGAGTAATCATGGAGTTAATGTCATCCTTAAATTCTATAAGCAACGAGTTCCAATCTAGTAAAGACAGTTTTTTTAGTACATTTCCTTTACCATGGCCATCTAATACTACTAGCCAATGAAAGTGGTCGTTAGAACCAGATGAAACCCAATCCTGATTAGACCCTAACTGTTTAGTAGCAGATGACAATTTTATTGATCTAGGAATTGCTATTGATAGATTTTCTTTAGTAATTAAACCATTAGTATAATGGAACGCACTATGTTGTGATGGTAATGATGGTATATCATCAGTTTTATTAATAGGTTCTGTAAATGAAGACATATTGTTGTTTGTTATTATTCAAATAAATAAATAAAAATTTTCAATTTTTTAGTAATTGAAAAAGAATAATGCAACTTTAGTATTAATAACAGCTTAAAGAAAAATTTATCTGTTCATATATAAATGTCAGTAAGTAATGAAGGTATAGAATACGATATTAAAGATATAAAAATTCATTCCGATAAATATCATTATAAATTTGAAGAATTAAAAAATTTATCAGAAGGAAAAAAAATTAATATCTGGTCTGATACAATATATATAGATTCATCTATGTATGGTACACAATGGTTTTTACGAAAAGCATCAGGTCAAGGTAGAGAAGTAGTAAAAAAATATTTAATTAAAAACTTTGAAGATTATAATCAACTATTATCTATGATGATTGCCGCCGAAGGAACAATAAGATATATAGATGAAAGATACAAACAATTATTAGAGCTAATGGAAACAAACAAACAGTTCATAAATATTATAATACCTGGATTAGAACATACTAGAGAAATATATAAAGATGATGATGATTTATTACTTACAGATGTGATAAATAATATAATATCTAATTTAGATAGTTATATTAAAAGTTATGATAAATTAAAATTAGTATACGATACTAGAGAAGATAATAGAATGATGCCTAAATCCTACAATTTTGCAGACAATAGATCCGATCCAGGTACTTGTATGGGTATGTCTTTAATTTTTGGTGTACCAAATATAATAAATATGAATAGACAAAGATCTATTAGTGAATTATAAATATTATTTGCGACGTTTTAACGATATCCGTTTCTTTCTTTGTCGTTTACCTCCTTTCTTATTACCACCTGATGTTTTTTTTGAACAAGAGGTGATATTATCTTCACTAACACCTTTTTTTGAAGGATCATCTGTGAAAAATTTTGGATCATATTCTCCATCATTTTCCGCATCTACACTATACCCCTTTGGTAAATTTTTGAAATTACAGTCGTGTTCTTTTTTTCTACATACAGCACCTAAACCTTTTTCCAGTCGTGATTTATAAGTATTAGTTTTTTTACCACATAAATATGATACACTGGGTTTACACCAAAGATCACCTTGTTTTTCTTTACCAGCATTAGGACGTGGACGTTCTTCTGTATCTTCTGGTATATTATCACATCCACCAATCTTATCATCTGTATCATTATCTTGAGAATTCGCCTCTAACAAATTATTTACTGCTGTAGCATCTTGTTCGGAATCACTAATATGTTGTTGACTTCGTTTTGGAGCTGCTCCGTCACTATTCTTATTACTACTATGGGACTTACTATTACTAGATGCATCATTATCTGATGAGGCTGGTGGAGCAGAAGGAGCAGGATTTATAAAAGGTTTGATAGTATCTTCTGCTGAATTATATGCATTTGCTACAACACTTTGTATTTTACCCGTATTTTCCTCTACTTTAATCCAAACATATTTACCTTTCTTTTCGGTTGAAATTTTAACAGGTGAAGCAACAGGTATGGCTGTAGTACCCGATAATTGTAAACGCTTGTCTTTTTTCTTATTTCCAGCACCATCATCAGATTTATCACCTACATTTCCATGATCAGATCCATCATCAGATCCATCATCAGATCCATCATCGGTTTTACTATCAGATCCATCATCGGTTTTACTATCAGATCCATCATCTGATTCTTTTTTACTAACATCAGATGTTGATATATCTGGTATATAATCTAACGCAATATCTTTTTGTAATTCTTCATCTAATGGAATACTTCTAGCTTTACATAATTGAATAAATCCCATATACAAACATCTTAAACAATTTTTTTCTGTATTACTAGAAACAAGTAATGTATTATTATAAACTTTATCAAATTGTGGAATACATGTAATTAATCCTTCTTGTACAGGATCTGAAACGCCACCAAGTTTTTTTATTTCTTCATCTGTTAATAAAGATTTTAATGAATATATATCTTTTTTGAATTCACTTCCGTTTATAAGTTTTCCGAAGAAATCCTTGCATGTTTTAGGTTTACATTTTGAAAATATTTTTGTATAATCTGTATCTGATATTATTACCTTGCTACTATCATCTGGTAAGGGTGTTTGTGTGTCTTTAATTACTTGATCTTCTGGTTCAGATTCCTTAGTTTCTGCACGATTTTTACCTTCGTCTCCACCAAACTGATTCATAGCAATAATAGTAGCTGCTTCTATAGGATTATTAGATCCACCAGATGAGGTATTATCATTTACACTAAGCCAATCATAATGATCTCCTGTATAATATAAGTTAATGACATTTTGATCAGAATCCTTTTCATCATTATTTCTAACCCAACATTCACATCCTTGACTAAAAACACGTATTTTTATTTTGAACATACATTCAATAAGTTCCAAAATTTCCTCTCCTCCCCAATCCTTTAATTTATTCAATGACGATTTCATTGAAGTAAATCTTATTATAATAGTAGGATCAGAACTTGTCTCATTCGCAATATCATACACACTACACTTCTTATACTCTTCACTATTCATAAAATGAAGTAATTTTACCCTTAATAATTGCATAGCTTCTTGATTTTCACGCGATGGTTTTTTATCCATAATAGATTTGAAGTCTTCATTCCCACCAGGAGCGGTTTTTTTTGCATGAGTAGCAGACAAAACAGAATAATACAAACAGTTACCATCAGCATCTGATCTATTATACTTATAACCTTCAGGTATTTGTCTATTAGTATCAGAATCAGTATAAGTTTTAGGTTTATTACTTTTTGAACCACTTTTGGCTTCATGAGGAGACAGGTATTGTTCTAGTTGGGTTTTAGCAAATCTAAGTTTTTTATTATTATCAGATTCATCATCCAACGATTTAAATGAATCAAAATCACTTTTCAATGCACCAGTAAAGAACCCTTCTTTTTCTGCTAGAGAAACCCACTCTTTTGCTGCTTTATCAGCAGCATCTTTACTAGTAACAGGAGATATTGTTGAATCATTTATTTTTTCCGCATCATTTAATGGAGTAGATGTGACTGGTTTACTAGTAGAAGAATCAGAGTCAGAATTAGGTATTAATTTACTAGTACTACTAGCATCTATTTTTTTACCTTCCTCTAAATTTTCTAAAGGTTCACCTGGTTGTAATTTAGAAGTTGAATCTAATTCAAGAGGATCTTTTGGTGGTTCTGTTCCTGGTTCAGGTACACCAGGAACAGCTCCTGGGTTTTTACCTGTAGATGCTTCATTTATATATGCATATACATCGTCAGATGTAGGCGGTTGATTTTTTACAGCATCATGTTTTGTTTTCTTGTCATTATAATCTGTTAATTCAGCCTGATATTTTGCTGTAGCAGCAGCATCTTCAGAATTCTTCTGATTAAATTCTTCTTCTTGTTTGACACCTTTTTCCATAGCTTTTTGAGTTATAGTATTAGCTTCAACAGTTTCTTTACATAAATTATTTTTATCAGGATGCCAATCAGCAGGAATATTGCATTGATCTTTATCTGATAATTGTATATTATTAATATTACAAAAACCTAAAAATGTTTTATAAAAACATACTGCTTCATCTTGTAATTTCTTATCTTTATCTACTATATTTCTCCAAACCCATGATAATTGTGGAACAGTCATGATCAAATTCTCTTGTTTTTTATCAACATTTTCTTGTAATGAATCAATAATACCACCACATGACTGTAATCTCTCGTCCACGGTAATTTCCTTATTCCTTTGTTTAGTAGCATATATAGGTTCTTGATTATTACTGACCCGCTGTTTATCAGTTATAAGAAGTTGTTTTGTAGAGGGTATAGGTAATTTATTATCTTTTAGTTTAGATAAAAGTTTTTTAGCATTATCTAGGTCACATGATTTATATCTTTTATTTTTTCCAAACCAACTCTTTTCTTCTTTATCAAGTACAACTTCTTCTGCTTCATCTCTTACATAATCTAAAAATAATTTTTCAATAAGTTTACTAGTGGGATATTTATCTGCAACAGTCAAGGGTTCTGGTTTAGGATTACTGTCAGTTAATTCTATTTCAGAACCAGGTGAAGGTAGTTTAGCTTTTTGTTCAGGTGTTAATTTATCATCACTTTCATCATCATCACTTTCGTCATCATCACTTTCATCATCATCACCAGTTGCCTTTGTAATAGTTTTTTCTAAATCAGTTTTATTCTCACTTGTAAGAGGTTGTATTTCAATTTGTTTCCCTTTAAAGAAATAATTATCGCTTTTTTTTGAAATTTCTTTTAATGGTTTAATAGTAAGTTTTTTACTTCTCTCTGATTGTAACTCATCTGCATCTTTTTTTGTCTTAGTTTTACTAGTCACTAATTTATTTATACTCAATAATAGTTTTTGTATAAGAGTAGGTTTACTAGCTTTAATAACTTCTTCTGATTCTTTTAATTCTGTAGGAGAAGATTCAATAGGTTTAACATCTGTCAATTGTTCTATAGATTGTTCAATATCATCATATTTGGGGTTGTTTAATAGATAATGTAATTTATAATCTTTATCAGTGAGAGAATCTGGAAACATTTTTTTATCCATTATATCAGTTTTATCTAATAAAGGCATAGGTACAGGTGTATGAGCCATTTTTTTAAGATCATAATTGATGTTTAATAATACAAGAGCACCTAAAGTCAAGGCAGAAGCATATCCATATTCTTGTAATTTTTTAAGATTGTTTTTCTTAACGCGGTCTGTAATTTTTTCTAGTCTATCGGAATTACTTTTAGCTGTCATCATTTTTATTCTAGCTCTAATTAGTAATCTACAAGCCTTAATATATTCTTCTTTTAAAAATACATCTTTAAGACCGACTTTAATTTGGATATTATTCTTATCTTCAGATAAAACATGGTTGAATAGTAATTGTAATTCATCCATATCCTTTTTCTGTCCAGTTGCAATAGCCTTGATTTTTTCTAAAAAGGATATATTTTTAATATAGTAAGTGTAGCAAGCTATACGTTTTTTACGATTTCTATGGTATAATATACCATAAGGGTTTTCTGCACTATATTTAAGGTTATCACATTCATCTTTAAGCTCTGCAAGATCACTATCACTTTTTGTACCAGGAGATAAACCGAAATCTTCATTAGTTGGCGCACCACCCTTCTTATTTTTAATACTTTTTTTCCGGAGATTAGTGTTTTTTTTATTTCTAAAGGTACTTCGTCGTTTCTTATATTTTTTTTTTGATGTAGCATGTTTCTTATTATTTTTAGATACCATTTCTATATAAATAAATATATATAATTTTTATTTATTTACTTATATTAATATGACTTGTATAAATTCAAAAGCACCTATAAACATCCCAGATAAAACAACTAGTATATGTGTTGAGAAATGTAGTTTAAAATTTGATTATGGCAAAAGTAGTTTAAGTATTAAAAATAACGGTGATCATCTATCTTTAGGCTATGATGCATCAACAACAAATGTGAAATATAATGCAAATAAATTAGAAGTGAGTGATATAAAAATATTTACGCCATCATTACACAGTTATAATGGTGTAAAGGCGGCGGCTGAAATGATAATTGTACATTCTGGATTTGGAAAAAATCTATTAGTATGTATTCCAATGAAATCAGATCAGAGCGCGAATTCGGTATCAACATTTAGTCAAATTTTAACAGAAAGCGCTGCTAGAATACCTAATACAGGTGATTCTACTTCAATAAATTCTATGACTTGGAGTTTAAATGATTTTGTACCAAATAAAAAACCATTATTTTCATATACATCAAATCTCCCATACTCACCTTGTATGGGAGTATATGACTATATTGTATTTAGTTTGAATGATTATTATATCCCAATATCATCAACTTCGCTTAAATTATTGCAAGGTTCAGATAATAGAAAAGGTTTAATAACTGAACAAAGTTATAGTATTAAAAGTGGTCCAAAAGTTTATTATAATAAAAATGGAGCTGTTAACAATAATTTTTCAGGAGATGACGATGATATATATATAGAATGTCAACCTACAGGAGATAAAGAAGAAGCATTATTTAAAAAAGATATTTCATCAAAGAGTAATAACACAGATGAGAAAAAAGATCTACCAACATTAAATGATATAATATCAAATCCAGCATTTGAGATTTTTGTAGGATTAATTTCAGCATACATCTTATTTAAAGGAGGTGAATGGGCGTATAAGAAGCTAAAGAGTAGCGATTAATTAATATTAATAAAATTATTATTAATTAATTTACATATCACCTGAAACAGCAGTAGCACTGCCATCAGATTCTAACACAGGTTTGTATGAAGCAGGTCCAGTAGGAGCAGAAGAAACTAGAGGGGCTCTATTTTTAATAACTTCTTCCTCAAGCGTCATAGGGAACTGATTTTGAGCCATCATATCAAAAGTTTTTCTATTTTCAGTAGGTAATTGATCAATCATAGCAGAAGAACCCGTAGTAACTTTAGATCTACGTAAAAGTTCTACAGCAGCAATAATACCTAAAACAGCAATTACTGGATTAACAGCAGCAAATAATGTTAGAGCTAAGAAAATAACAACAATTGTTCCATATAAGTTATCTATTAATAATGCCAAAGAATGAGGAGTATTAATATGAAAGATGATGTAAACTAAAAATAAAGCACCTAAAACTAATTGGTGGCGTTTTTCAGCTTTCATGAGTTCTTTTAGATTTTCCATATATCATATTATAATATATTTTTTTCGTAAATAATTATAAAATATAGTTAAACAAATATCAACAGTATTAAATAAATGTCAGACGTAAAAACATATCTAGGTCAAAAAGGATATTCAATATATAAAGATAAACTATCAGTTAAGGAACAACAATGGATTAGAGATGAGTTAATGGTAGCACCTTTTATCCCTAAATCGTTGGGGTATGGTGTAAACCAAAAGTTTCCAATATATCGTGAATCTAAGAATAAATTGTATGTTCCACGATATTTTGGTGAAGAAACTTATGGTGTACCAGATGACATGCGATTAGAAGAACCAAAAAAGGTTGATATGAAATTTACTGGTAGTTTGAGGGATTATCAGACAGATATTGTGGGGAAATATATGGAAAGTACAAAAAATGGTGGTGGTTTATTAGAGATACCATGTGGTAGAGGTAAAACTGTGATGGCTTTAAAGATAGCTGCTAATCTAGGATTAAAAACCTTAGTAATTGTCCACAAAACATTTTTAGCAGATCAATGGATTGAGAGAATCCAACAATTTATTCCAAATGCTAGAATAGGTAGAATACAAGGACAAACTATTGATATAGACGATAAAGACATAGTTATAGGTATGTTACAATCCTTATCTATGAAAGATTATCCATATACATTTTTCTCAGATTTTGGATTAACAATAGTAGATGAGGTTCACCATATAGCAGCCGAAGTATTTGTGAGGTCATTATTCCAAATTGTAACAAAATATGTGTTAGGATTATCTGCTACTATGCAAAGAAAAGATGGACTTACTAAAGTATTCAAAATGTTCTTAGGAGATATAATTTATAAAGAAAAGGCTATTGAGAATGAGAATGTGAATGTTAGAATATATGATTATATTAGTAACGATGAAGAGTTTAATGAAACCAAATATGATTTCCGAGGTAATACAGCATACTCATCAATGATGACAAAATTATGTAACTTCAATCCTCGTCGTGAATTTGTAGTAAAAATAGTAAAAGATCTAATTGAAGAAAATCCTAACCAACAGATTATGATATTAGGTCATTATAAAAACCTATTGACATATTTATATAAATCAATAGAGCATAAAAATATAGCAAGTGTAGGTTACTATGTTGGAGGTATGAAAAAAGAAGCTTTAAAAGAAAGTGAAGAGAAACAAATAATAATTGCAACTTATTCAATGGCTTCAGAAGCATTAGATATCAAAACGTTAACAACATTAGTTATGGCTACACCTAAAACAGATGTCACTCAATCAATAGGTAGAATATTGCGAACAAAACATAGTAAACCTTTAGTGGTTGATGTAGTTGATCAACATGATGTATTTAAACGACAATGTAATAAAAGAATTAAATATTATAACAAACAGGGTTATAAAATTCAACGTTGTTCAAATAAAAATTATAATGATTTTACAGAAGTTATTAGTAAAAAACGTAAGGGTAAAAAGAAAAATATTGTTATAGATGATAATCCATTAAAAGGAAAATGTTTAATAAATCTGTCATAATTAAACCCAATCATCAAACGAATAACTTAAAACCCATATAATCCAGAAAGGTGCTATAGTAAGATCTATAGAAGCAAAGATAGCAATAATTAAAGCAGTTAACCCCTTTTTTGTTGATTCTCTCTCAAGTGAGTGCATTGGATATTTATAAAATATACCTGTTATAAATACTAACATTATGACAAAATGATGTAACCATCTTTTATTTGTAAATATTGATTTTAATTTATTAAATTTCTCTTTATTATTAAGTATTTCATAAATGCTTATGATAAAAACCAGAAATATTGATCCAAATTTAATAAATTTATTTTCTGTTATATATGATTCTATTAATTTCATATTATATAATTTATATATAATATAAAATAAAATTAATTTCCAGGACAATTTATAAACCTTTGATGTGGTACTGGATTTGCTAATGCTAAATCTGATGCACTTAATGTGCCTCCTGTGGAATAAGATGCTGAATAAGGTACATTACTTAAAAATTGTGAATAACCTCCTCGCATACGTTTTCTTCTGGAACGCTTTCTTTTAGTACCCTTTCTTTTGGTATGGCGTTTTTTCGTAGGACACTTTTTACATTTACATTTACATTTTTTACCTTTAGATTTACATTTACATGACTTTTTACATAATCTATTACAATACTTACAACAAGTTCTTTTTCTTCTTCTTGTTCTTTTAGATTTTCTACCACCACCAGAACACATAGTATTTTTACCCATAGTAATAGGTGCTCTACCTGGAGCTAAAGCCGCTGTTTCAGTCAAACTAGCTCCTTTGTATCCATAGAATGGTACACCACCAGCATAGTCAGATGGTACAGCATAAGGATTTCCTCCTCTATGTTTAAGTTTTTTACTTTTAGAACGCTTATGTTTTTTCCCAGATCGTTTGCGACCTTTACTATGTCTACGTTTACGGCTTTTTTTCCCACCTGAATGTGATCTGAGATTGGGTAAAATAGTATTCAATACATAATTTTTACTATCTCCACCACCAACAAATTTATAATTATATCCAGGATTACTATTTGCTGCTGATACATTATCAGTAGCACCAGTACAACCGCTCACACCACCAACTTTATTATACAACGCAGGAGAAAAGTTGGAATTATCACCACGCACTAATGGACTATCACTAAATTTTGCATATGTAGATTCTGCTCCACTCATTTATATTATAAGTTATCATTATTATTTTTTAAATTTTAATAGTTGTTTCTGTTCAATAACATCTTTATTAGTTACTACTTTTTCAGGAACCCACATTTTAAATTTATTATTATATAAACATTCCATAGTAAAAGATTTATCTAAATCAACATATTTATCTAAATCAATATTTTCAAAATCTTCTTCATCCTCACTTTCTTCTAGTGTATCTAAATTACCATTTTCAGATATATTTCTAAATAAATTATTCATCATAACACTAGTTTTGTAATCAGGTATATAAGCAAATTGATAAAATTTATGTTTTACTTCACCTTTACATAATAGATTATAGATATCATTTTGTATATCAGCCTTTACTTTAAAAACAGCTCTAACATCTCGTTTTTGTTTATATTTATAAATATATTTCATTGATTTTTGTTTG
>Ga0206682_10002409_pt1 | contig 16978 bp, 20 predicted proteins | sample M240m12015metaG_FD_155444 | JGI IMG/M metagenome (GOLD analysis project Ga0206682, IMG submission 155444) | Ammonia-oxidizing marine archaeal communities from Monterey Bay, California, United States - M2 40m 12015 | ecosystem: Environmental > Aquatic > Marine > Intertidal zone | place: USA...
AACGCCTGAAGGATCTTCAACGTCAACTGTCTCTGGCTCTTCTGGCATATCCCCTCTAGGTGAATTTAATTCTGCATCTAAATAGTTTCTAGCACCATCTAGGTAATTTTGTGCTTTTACTATTTTTGATTGCCACCAATGTGGGAAGTCTGAATCTGGTAACTCTTTTAACATTTGATGCATATCTATAGATGCTTTACCTATAAGGTATAAATTTTTCATTATCATACCTCTTTCGTTATCTATATGACCAACTGCTTGTTTTTCAACGTCACCTTCACCTGTGTCTGATTTATAATCAACACCTGGCTCGCCGTCTTCGTTTACTATTCCTGCTAATTTTTGTAATCTATCTATTTCGTTCATGTTAGTATTTATCTAAATCTGCTCTTAATTTTTGTAATGGTAGTAATCTTAATAGCATTTTTCTGTTATGCCTAAGATCAGAATAAATTTCTGGGGTATTTAACATACTATTCAATTCATCTATACTTGTATCTTTAATTACTTTAAGTAGTCTAAAATCGTTTTCTAAATAATGATAATGGTTTACTTCTTCTACTCTCTCGTAATCAAATAAGTTTTTAAACGTTTTATATCCTAACTTGTGAAAAATATCTTCTAAGGGATATGAAATGTGTATATAAGGCAATCCATACCAAAAACTTTTATATGATTTTTCTGTAAGGAAATACATCTTGTCTTCACCAAAATTTCCGCCAGTGTGATGTCTAGTTTCTCCCCAAAATGCAAAGGGCTCATCTCTTGGTGCTGATGTTTCTACGTAGGTATTAAATGCACAATGTTGTATCTCATCTTCTATACACCATTCGTCTGTAGCCATTACATCATCAAAATATATAGGAGTACGGTATGTTTCAAAGTCAACTGGTATATCAAAAAACTCTAATGCTTTTTCTTCCCACTCTCCCCAATTATTATCCATACCTTCGTTGTGCCAGGAGTATACATTATTTTCGTGTAACTTATTATGCACAAAGAATGCATGGACTATTTTCCTGCAGTATCTGGAATTTTTTTGCAGTAAACTAAATCTCTTTGTAATTTCCCTAGGGCCTATTTCAGGTAACTCAATGTTTACTGAAGCCATATGTGTAATAAAACTGGTACTGAATCCATCATACGATATCACTTCTAAGTCATCAAGCATTTCTGCATTTTCAGGCTTCATATGTTTTATAACAAAATCACCTCTCAAAAACATGTGTTTAAAAAGCCAATTTGGGTTAGCAGAAGTGACTAACTTTACTCTATTTAGATCTATACCTTTTTGTATTAGTTTATCTAGACAACCTAGGAAAGGTGCATTTATAAAATCTTCTATTATTGTATCTAGTACTAGTATATTATGTTTATTGCTATGATATGCTGTTACTACATCAGCAATTAAACTATCTTGTGCAAAGTCTTTTCGTTGATTGCCTGCATAGAAAAATATTAGACAGGGTTTACCAGGATCTTCTGTAAAGTCTACTTGTAAATCTATGGGTATTATACCCATGCTGTTATTATATGATTTTAAATGCCCGAAACAGGTCTTGTGTTCTATGACTTCGTCAACAGCCAGAAATTTGTCGTATATAGGTAGCATATACAACTATTTAGTTTTAAAGTATGAGTATTTTTTACTATTGCGGTTTAACTACAGCCACATGATGAGCAAGCCATCAGTTTATGTTTTTTATTACCACATTTTGGACATTCGCCTTCTTCTAAACCTGCTAGTTTTTTAAGTTCTTCCATTGCGGCTTCTAAAGCCATATTTGCTGTATTGTCAATAGATTCTTCTGCTTCCATTTCATCTGGCATCTGATCCATTGCCATTTCCTGACTCTTATCATTTGCGGCTGGTTCTAATACTTCTTCTCTATAAAGCATAAACATTTCTTCGTAATTATCTTTATGTAGGAAGTCAGGAGCAATATGTTGTTGAATATCGTCAACTATATCTTCTTCTTTTTGTCCTACGTAATCCATAAGCTCTTCATCTGACATATCTGATATAGAACCTTCGCCTGAATCTTCACTGCTTTCTTCAAAACTTTCTTCATGCTTATGTTTACCGATATATTTTTTGTATGCTGGCGTACCATCGTCTCTAGGCTCGTCTTCAGCATCATCGTCATTTTGCATTTCTTCCCAATCATCTGCAAACTCTGGATGTTCCTTAGCAAACTCTTCTTTATCCATCTCGTTTGCGGCTTGATGAATGTCTGACATTCTTCCTTCTTCAACTTCATCAATGCCGTAGTCTGATCTGATATCAGATAAGTCTAAACTTTCTTCTGCTGGCTCTTCTTTATCATATTCTTCTGAATCATCACCAGCATTTAATTCCATTTCTTTAATTGCTTTTTTAACAAGTTTGATTGCAAATGATTTATCGTCGTCATCTAAATCTGTTAAGTTTTTACCATCTTTTTCTACAATGCTTATAATTTTATTTAATTTTTCACTTGCGGCTAAACCATTTTCGTCTGCTGGGGAAATTCTTTCGTTTATTTCTGATAACAGGTTAGCAGGTGATCTTACTAAAGCATTTATAAACTCTTCTCTTTTAACATCCATATCATTAACATCTGCACCCTGAGGGAATCTGTTTGCTATACTATGGAATGAAGAACTTTTGCTTGGTGGTGTAAATTCAATATCGTTTACTTCTACGTTTGATTCAAATTCTACAGGTGCTGACTCATCAACATTAAGTCCTGCTAATTGTTTTAAAATGTTTAAATCTTCGCTCATTTTTTCACCTACTATATTGTTATATACGAGATTAAATATCGCCTCGCTATATTCTTTAAATTGTTTTTCAAATACTTCTTTAGCCGACTCTTTGTCTGGACTATTTTTTAAAGCATTTCTAAATGCACTTGCACTTTCAACTTCACCCTCAACATCTTTCTGGTTAGGCACTTCAAACAAGTAACCTCTTTTATCCATTGTTTGTGGGTTGTCTGTCATAGTATTTATCATTTGATAGTACTTTGCGTCAAATTCTCCAGTCTCTTTATTAGGTCTGACTTTCATATCTAACCCTGTTTGAGGGTCTACATTGTTCATAGCAAAACGTGTTCCCATGTCTTTTTCGCCTACTGCAAATATTACTACAGTATTCTGATGATCTAGTTGTTCATAGAATGTATGTACATAAGGCTGATTAGCCTTTAACACCTTATTAGGGTCTATGCCCTGTGCCTGAGCAATCATTTGTTTTTCTTTGTAATTAAAGGGAGAACCTTCTTTGACTATGTCTGATGTTCCAATATATACTTCGTGATCTGGAAATGTCTGCTTTAGGAAGTCATATACTTTCACATGATGTGATAGCATGGGCTGAAATCTACCTGGATATATAACAACCTTTTTCATTTATGTTTTACCACTTACGGCAAGACCAGTAACGTGCTTTGGTCTTAGGACCTGGATTATCACAATTATGTCTTGCTCTAAAACTCTTTCTGGCTTTAGGGTTGCTCTTTCTGATACGCATTGTTTTACGTTTTGCTGATGTACCACCGTGTCCAAAGTTTACTTTTTTAACGTTTCCTGTTTTAGGATCTTTTACATAAACTTTAAACTTTTTAACATCGCCACGCATAGGTTTGTTTAGTTTTACTTTACGGCCTTGGTACTCTGCTTCAAACATATCACTTTCGTCTATACTAAAACCTAGTATACCAAACTCTTCGTGGAAGTCTTGGGTGTCTTCTAATGTAATTTCTTCTTTAACTTTTTTATTTTTTTCTTCTTCTTTGTCTTCAGCATGTTTCATGATAATTGCTTCTCTGTCATCGTCCATGTGTAAACCACGGTCTCTAGCAATCTCACTCATTTCTTGATCTAGTTGTTCATCTGATAAACCACATGCTTTTGCGTATGCTTCTTCATCATGCATCAGGTTCATCAGTTTGTTGTAAAAATCGCCTTCACCTTCTTTGATGTCTTCTGGACGATGTGGTCTACCACATGCACCACAAACTGGCTTACCACATTTACAACTACACTCACTGGAATCATGATATTTTGTTTTGTTTTCTGCTAGTCTAACACCATATATCATTTTAGCAACATCTTTAACAATGTCTGCCATATCAGTGTTTTCACTTTCTAGTTCAGCATATAGTTCTGCGGCTGACATTTCTGTCCAGCGATTCTCATCTCCTAATGCTTTAGCAATCATTTTAGATACTGCTACTTCTGAAGCATCGCCGTCTGCATCTTCTTTAACACCTTTTAATCTAGCGGCTTGGTTTTTTCTCAAACGGATTAATTCTCTATGTGCTCTACTACTAGGATCTACCTCTTCTGGACCGCCCGGGTAAGTTCCATCAGTTCCCACAAACATTCCCTTTTCAGGTTTAAATACATATTCTTTGCCATTAGGAAGTTTTACTATATCAGCAAGGTCTAAATTTTGAAAAGGACGTCCTTCTGTTTTAATACCAGATAATTTTTTAATAAGATCTATGTCTTCGTCTTTTTTCTTTTTATCTTTTTCTGGCTTGTCATGTTTATCAATTGTTTTAGTTCCAAATGTATCTTCTATTCTGCCTTCACCTATCTGTTCTAAATCCATATTTTGCATAACATCATATATAATATCACCGCTACTGCAACAATCAATTACTCTACCACTTGCAAAGTCGCCTATACGTTGTCCGCCAACTTCCATATCTGGATCTACACAATCTTCCACATCTAGGTCTTCTAGTTCTTGGTATATTGCATATTCAAAATCGTCTTTGTTTTCAAATTGATGTTCTCTTCCACCAAACTCATCTACTAATTTTTCTACACATGCATTAGAAATAATACTTCTTTCTTCGCCTTCGTTTAGACTCTCACTTGTAAGTCCTGCTTTTTTCATACCTTTAGCAATCAGGTCACTTCTTTGAGCTCTACCCATGAATGGATAATCTGCCTGCATGTATTGGAACATCTGTCTGGGATCGTCCATTTGTTTAACAGCTCTTGCTATTTGATTAATGACTTCTTCATCACCAGGATAATTGTCTTGTGCTTTTTTTCTTTCTGCATTACGTTCATCGTGTTTAACAATATCACACCAACTGGCGCCCATCATCTCACCGTCATCGCAACCAAACATGCCCCAGCCATCACATTCGTAAGCAGAGTCTTCTATCTCTTCTCCGTCATCATCATAGTCTGGATACTCTGCATCCTGATAACCTGTACCTGAACAATTAGGACATACACCTTGCATAACATCTGATTTTTCATAATCTCTTCTGCAGTCATCCATTGCGTCTTTAAGATCTGCGTATGCTTCTTTTCTTTCTTCTTCGTCGAAATAATCGTCTGGCTGACCTATCATTTTGTCTGATAAATCAATATCTTCTCTTAAATTACTTTCCATAATTTCAAAGTCGCTATCTGATGATCCACTAAATCTACTTGCACCAACACTTGCTTTACCTTGACGGTATGCTAAATGTCTTGCTTTGGTTTTAGCATCACTTTCACTACCTGCAAGTATTTTTTCTTTAAACCCTTTAGGACCTTTTACCATATAATACTTATATTCGTTAAGTTTAGATTCTGTTTTTTTGGCTTTGCCTTTTTTGATCTGTTTGCCTAAACAGCCTGACTCACTAGGCTCCTGAAAGCCTGATCCGGGTTTGCTATGTTCGAAGAAGTTTACTAATTTCATGTAAACTATTTATCACTTTTTTAGTCTTCGCTAGGAGTTTTCCATACGATTTCAATGCCACGTCTGGTTAGCTCGTTCATGCATTTTTGTTTGATTTTAGGCTTTTGACCTTTATTGATATAATCTATTAGTTCTTCTTTAGATATGTTTTTAATGAAGAAATTTTGTGTTACTCTCCCTTTACCTTTTACGAGAGTTGTTTGACTTGGTTTAAATTTTACTGGCATTTTTACTCCTAATTAAAGCAGTATTTATCTAATTAAACACTTTTGCCCCAAATTACCAGAGTATGTCGTTCTCCTTTTGTAATTTCTGTAACCAGATGTGATGTTGTAAACCCGTTTATTACAACCATATCACCTAAACCTAAATCTAAAGGCATATCTCTATTACCTGCCTTGAGTGTACCTCCCTCAAAATCATTATTTAAAAGTATAATTGCAGTATAAAGATCTTTTCCTTCTTTAAGTAATTCCTGTCTGTACTCAGTGTTTAAATCAATATGTCTATCACATACGTCACCCTGATAATACGAGTTCACATAAACCATATCTAAGGCCCAGTCATCATAATTATAAGGAGTATTATTATTAATTGAATCTGCTATAAAACTAAATTTATTTCGATCAAATCTAAGTCTATTTGGTATAACATTGATACCATACCATTGCTCATTAGGTACTTCGCCATATTCATTGTGTATGTTTTCAATATTATCTTTGGGAATAGAGTTTATGTAATCTAATATAGTATTACAATGTTCTTGAGAAAAAACATTTTTGAAATGTTTGAGGGTTAAGTTGGTAGTCATATGGACTATTTATTATATAATCCATATGAACCAATCAATTTAGGTGTTAGTCTTCTTTTTTGACTAGTGTGTATATTCCGTAACCTAATCCTACCCAAGCGGCTAATTTTACTATGCCACCAAATAGTATTATGCTACCACAGATTGCAATTAGAGCCACACCGTCAAGAGATGTTCTCTCGGCGATTCTGTCTTTAACCCAATCCTTTGCATTATTTAGATAGTCCATATTGACCTCCTATTTCTTTTTGGTTTTGCGAGTAGTATTGCTAACATTCTTAGCCTTACCCTTGCGATTTTTGTTAGGGTCGTTTCTACGTTTCTTACTAACAGCGGCACCAATGGCTTTTTTACCACCTTTGGCCCTTAAACTTGCGGCTCTGCTTTTGCTTAGACACTTAGGCTTACCTTCGCCTTTTTTACTGTCCCCACATTTGCCTATTCGTTCGCCTTTTGTATTGTATCTATCCCAGCCTCCGCCTCCAGCACCACCTTTCTTGCCTTTGCCAAACCATGCTCGTAGGTTTTCCTGAGTGACGGTTTCTGATACAATCTCTCTGATAAACATTTTATTTCTTTTTGGATTTTTTCTTCTTGGAACTGTTGCCCCAATTCTTAGCACCTACTTTACGGCACTTAACTAAGGCACCACTGGCGTATGCACTGGGCCATACTTTGTATCTGGATTTAACTTTGTGATAACAAGCATCTTGTTTTTCTGCTAACTGATCAAATTGTTCTTCTGTAATTAAATCACCTGCTGACTCATTTTTTACTTCTAGTTGTGGGAAACGTTTTGGATCTGTTAAAAAATCCATGTATTTAGGATCAGTGTTGTCGTCTATATATGCATACCTTAAGTTAACCATAGTTCTACTCATACTGGAATCAACGTATAAGTCTAAATGTTTTAAATGATATGCGGCAACCTGATCTCCTTGTTGGGCCGCTACTGCTAATTCTTTTCCTAATGGAGTGTCTTTGGCACTAGGAGCCATACTGGCTAATCCATATAGTGACGCCGCAACGGCTAATGTTGCCGCGGCATTACCAATAGCACCTTCTTCTACTTCGTTATTTTTACTGCCAACCAACATGCCCGTATAAGGATGAGGTTGTTCTCTACCAGTTGTTGGTTTACTAAGTTTAGGTTTAGGGTCAGAGGCTCTGACTACCTTGTTAGCAACTTCCGAAATCTTCATTACTCAATAGTGCCTGAATAAAATACCTTTACAGATGCTGTGCCGGCACTGGCTCCACCTTGTGTTATATAAACAAGTAATGCTGTTGAACTTGCATAAGTATGATCATTGTCAAATATAAATTGACCACCATCTGGGTCAAAGCCATTAAATAGTCTGTCATTATCTGCGGCATCACCTACAGTAATTTCTGTAGTATCATTATGTCCAGTCCAGTTACCTGTTCCTTTTTCAACAACTACTTTTTGTATAGTAGTATTTGCGGCGGCTGTACCTAAACTAGTAGTACCTCCGTCATAATTTACAGTTGCACTAATGTAATTTAATTTTTGAGAACTAGATGCGTCTAATTGAGCTTTGGTTACAGCATGGCTACTTGCTGTTCCATTTGCTATCATTACTTCTTCTAGAGCACCGTCTTTGTCTTTGAGACTTATAATAGCACTATCAGTAGCATCTATAACTGCACCTTGTTTGCCAAGTTCTACAGTTTGACTTGCTCCTGCTATACCGTAATTTTTTACTGAGTCTACCATTAATAACTCCTATTAGGAAATGTTACCTAAGTCACTGTTACTGTTTTGTGAATTGTTAATTGAACCGTAATCAGTAACTGTGGCCTCACCTGCTAGTACTACACTAACTGTGGCTGTACCGGCACTTGCGGCACCATTAGTAACTTCTGCAGTTATAACACCTTCACTAACATATTCATATTGATACTGTGAATGATATTGTCCTACTTTAGTAACATCAATATCGCCACTTCTAATAAATCTTGAACCATTTGCAGTATCGCCTACTTCAACATAGTCACCTGCTCCACCACTTGCCCATGCACTAGGAATATCAACGGTAACTGATAATATTCTGCTACCTGCTGTAACAGTTGCAATATTACTTGAACCTGCTGTATCGAAATCAACATCTAATGTTACATGTTGCACTAAGTCAGCCGCTGTTTCATCTAATTGTGCTTTTGTAACGGCACCAGTACTTACAGTAGCATTTGCTATAGCAATTTTTTGTAGTGCGTCGCCTGAAGTGTAAAATCCTATTGCTGAGCTGTTACCAGTAATGTAGGAACCTTGTTTACCAAGTTCTAAACTGGTACTAACACCTGCTAGATTATATTTTTTAACTGTAGCCATTTAAAATCTCCGGGTTATTTAAATTCTATAAATGTATTTATCTTATCTTGACATTTGTACACAGTATGTTATACTTATCCTATGTTTGATGACTCTATAAAACGTATTGGGTTTTGCTGTAAATATCTGGAAGAAGACCAGACACAAAAACCTAAAATACTAAAAGAAAAACAGCAGATGTATACTGAAAAGTCTACTACAAGGTTGTGGTGTAACAATAATCCTGACAAAGCAGAACAGAAGTTGTTAGATTGTGTTGAACACAATATGCAGAGTGCGTACAATCTTGTTGAGTATGTGAGTACCCTGCCAGAAAATATGCGTATGGTAAGACTAGGTAGCAATCAGATACCTATGGCAACTGAGCCCACATGGAGATATGTGTTTGAAGATGCTACTGTGATTAAAGAACTAGAAAAAGGTTTTGCTAGAGTTGGCCAACTTGCTAGAGATAAAGATGTTCGTGTAAGTTTCCATCCTGGTCAGTTTTGTGTACTTGCTAGTGACAAGCCTGAGGTTGTAGAACGAAGTATAGATGAGTTTGAGTATCATGCAAACATGGTACGTTGGATGGGTTTTGGTAAAGAGTTTATGGATTTTAAAACTAATGTCCACATTTCAGGTAGACAAGGATACCAAGGTATTATAAATATACTAGATAAATTGAGCCCAGAAGCTCGTAACACAATCGCTATTGAGAATGACGAAATGTGTTGGGGATTAGATGAGTCCCTACATTTAGAAAAATATGTTGCACTGGTGTTAGACATACACCATCACTGGATTAGAGATGAAGAATATATACAAGCAAACGATGACCGTGTTAAAAGGGTCATTGATAGTTGGCGCGGTGTTAGGCCTACTTTACATTATAGTTATAGTAGGGATGAATGGTTACCAGAACCATCCTTGCTACAATCAAACCATCAACATGGAACTATGCATGACATCAATACCCTACTCGATGTAGGTTGTAAAAAACAAAAACTAAGAGCACACTCTGACTTCTATCCTAACGATAAAGTGAATGTTTGGGCACTAAGTTTTTGGGAAAACTTTGATATACAATGTGAGGCTAAGGCTAAAAACTTGGCAAGTAAACAATTATACGAACAAGCAATAGATCTTAAACTATGTCAAACCACGTAAAAGATTATAGAGATTCATTATTACCTGATGCTAAGTTTAAAGGCAAAAAAGTATGCGTACTTACAAACTATAGAACTGGTAGTACTTTTTTCATAAGAGAAACATTCCTTACTAACAGAATTATGCCCATGGGTGAATGGGAACATTTTAATTCAGATAAGCCATTTAGTAAATTGTTAAACGAATTAAGGCAACGAACAGCATTTGTATTTAAATTAATGCCTGACCAAATACAACTAGACCAAGCAAAGTATAATGACATACTAGGCGAATGTGACGAAGTAGTATACTTGTACAGAAGAGATTTTGAGGCACAAGCCAGGGGATGGATTGCTTGGAACATATCTGGCGATCATGAACATCATTACGGTGAGCATAAGTTATATAACATTAAACTTGACCAAAAACAAGCAGACAAATATTCACATCAACTTATAGATAATTACAAGTTTATGAACAAATCCTTTAAAAAGTTTCCAGGCAATGTATTTTGTTTAGAAGACTTTCCTATACAAATACCTTACAGCAGAGTATATAATTGGCAATCTGAGATTACTATTCCAAACTTTAATACTCACAAGCAAGTGTTCAGAACTTGAACAATCTCAAAAAACAATCTGGTAAATAGCAGTATGAAGGTATTAATAATTGGTGGCTGTGGCTATGTAGGCTCAGCAATTGGTAAACATTTAGCAGACAAACATGAGATTACCAATGTAGATTTAGAATGGTTTGGTAATCATTCCTATGCCCATACTATTAATATGGACTACAATGACTTAACAACAAAGTTTTTAGAGAAGTTTAATGTTGTAATACTTACAGCAGGTCACAGTAGTGTTAAGATGTGTGACACAGACTTACAGAGCAGTTTTAATAATAACGTAAGGAACTTTGTAAACCTCACTAACAAACTAACAACACAAAAATTTATATACGCCAGTAGTGCCAGTGTGTATGGTAATACATCAGAGACAGAGATAGCAGAGGACAATGTAAACTTTAGTCCTATTAACTATTACGATATGACCAAGTTGCACATAGATCACATCATGCATTTAAGTCCGTTAGACTATTATGGTTTAAGGTTTGGCACAGTAAATGGACCAGCACCTAGTATTAGAACAGATGTAATGATTAATGCCATGGTGAATACTGCTATGCGTAAAGGTGAGATACATGTCTTCAATGCTGATACTCGCAGAAGTATTTTAGGTATAAACGATTTATGTAGAGCAGTAGGCACAATAATTGACGACAACAAAAAATCTAATAGAGGTATATATAACACAGCAAGTTTTACAAACACAGCAGGAGAAATTGCCACAGCAGTAGGCAAACATGCAAAAGTTCCTGTTATAGATAAAGATCCCCCTAGTGTTATCTTTAACGAAAAACTTCAGAATAAAACATACGACTTTGGAATCAGTACTGCTAAGTTTGAGAACACATTTAACTTTGAGTTTACAGACACCTTAGATAGTATAACACAGGAAATGGTAGAGCAATATGCAAAATGCAATAGAGACCACAGAGCAGAACTCGTACACTACACTTAATAAATGTGTAGCATGTGGTGGTTCTAATTTAACACAATTCTTAGACTTGGCTGAACAGCCATTAGCAAATAACTATCATGACGGAAGTGGTGCTGGAGAATCATATAAGTTAGGTTTAAACTTATGTACTGATTGCTATCATACTCAACTGCCTGTAAGTGTAGACCCAACAGCAATGTTTGATCATTACTTATATGTAACAGGAACAAGTCAAACACTCAGAGACTATTGTGATTGGTTTGCTGAGTTTGTAGATAGAAGAGAAGACTTGGACTATGGTAATATTTTAGATATAGCATGTAATGACGGCACACAATTAGACAGTTTTAGAAAACTAGGATGGAAAACATTTGGAGTTGACCCTGCTAAAAATTTATTTGAGATAGCATTAGAGAAAGGACACATGGTGCGTAATGCATATTGGCCTATAAGTTATCCGCAAATGGATGTGATTACAGCACAAAATGTTTGTGCCCATACTCCTAATCCACTAGAGTTTTTAAAAGGTGTTAAGAAGTCTTTAACACCAGATGGTACAGCATACATACAAACAAGCCAAAGTCAAATGTATCAACGTAATGAATTTGACACAACATACCATGAGCATATAAGTTTCTTTAGTGCAAACAGTATGAAGACACTAGCCGAACGAGCAGGCTTAGTATTAACTGATATAGTTATAACTCCTATACATGGGGATAGTTATGTGTTTGTGTTAAAACATCAAGGTGCTGATGTACAAAGCTCAGTTACAGAAACTATCAGAAAAGAAGGTAAAGAAGGCAGACACAATCCTAACTTCTATCATATGTTTGGATTAAATGCTAGAAGTATAGTTGAGAAATTAAAAGACTTAGTTACCAAGTGTCAAGCAGAAGGCACACCTGTAGTAGGTTATGGTGCGGCGGCTAAAGGTATGACAGTATTGAATGCAAACGATATACAATTAGACTGGATAGTTGATGACAACGAACTTAAACAAGGGTTACTAACACCAGGTACAAATATACCTATTAAAAGTCGAGACAGTCTAGACATAGATGATCACATAGTAGTTATACCTTTAGCATGGAACTTCTTTAATGAAATAAAATCTAATGTAGAAGAAATAAGAGAAGGAAAGTCTACACAATATGTTCAATATTTTCCTAGGGTAATGTTTGTAGTATGAAACAACAAGTAAAAAATTATCTAATACGAAGTTTATATAAAATAAAATCTCCTATGTGGTTTCAGGATCGTAGTCATGAAGGAGATCTATATGACCAATATATGAAGATGCATGAGATAAGTCTTCGCACATTTAAAAAACATTTAAATAGTGAATGGGAGTTTATATTTTTTAACAAAGAAGTTGAAAACATTCAGGAAGTATTTAAAGATCACTTCTTTGAAATATATGACTTATGGAAGCAAGGTAATGTAAATATACTTTACTGTGGACCTGACAACATCATGATGAAGGAGACAGATATATTTGGTATGTATGATGACTTTAGAATGTTCAATTATACCGACCCTAAAAGCAGTGAAGAACCTAATCATTATAATATACAACACCAACATTTCTTTAATGCAGATGTCAGATACTATCCTAACACAATGAGTCAAGACATTTGGGACATGGGTTTGGAGATGGCAGAGAATTGGGATTTCAATAGTTGGAATACAGAGCAATTTATTTTAAACAAAATGCTATGGGAACAAGACGGCAGAAGAATAGAAAATACATTAGATCCTAAAATGGCTTATCAAGGTCATATGCTTTATTTAGAAGATTGGGAAGGTACTAAGGAATATTCCAATCAATGGAATGGTTGTTACCTTGCTGATGCACGAATAGTCCATCTACATGGTAGTAGAAATGCGCCTAAAAAGTTAGCTCTAATGCAGGAATTAGAAAAACTATCTTAGCAATGCTTGGTGGCCACCTTACATATTGTTGGAACAGTCATTTGCAGTTCTCCTGCTATATATAGACTTTACTACGAGGGAGTCTTCTTTTCATTACTGTTAGACTGAAATATCTTCTGTCCAACACATATATTTAACAAAGTAATACAAAATCATGCTCAAACGCGGTAAAAATGCCAAAAAAAAGCCCTGAACTAGTCCAGGGCTCCTTAAGTGACGTGTATGTCTACTTCTTATTGAAGACGTGATATAGTATCCAAACACCTACTAAACCTAGTAAGCCTTCGTTACTCAATCCATTCAAGATAGCCATGATGTTTGTAACAACCTGAAAATCTCCTAGGAAAGGAACCGCTCCGCCGAATAGAACCTCCAGCACTACTCCGAGAGCAATAACACTAATACCAACTTCTGTAAGTTGCTTGGCCCATCCGCCAACACTTTTAAGAATATCCATATTAACCTCCATTTGAGAACCAAAAGTAGTTCTCAGATATTACTTAACCTACCAGATTACCTAGTTAAACTAGTTTATAACAATTAAATACAGTTATAAACTACAAAAAAGGGCATATAAAACACATGTTAATTACAAAACCACTAAAGAAAAATGACGTTGTCAGTGTAAAATTGATCACTGGAGAGGAAATTATAGGAAGATTTGAAGGCGATGATGATGACGGACTTCATGTATCAAAAGCGAGTGTTGTGGCGGCAAATCCAGAAGGCGGACTAGGTTTAGTTCCATGGATGATGAGCTCAGCACCTGATAAAATTACTATAAATAAAACTACAGTAGTTACATATTCACCAACAGTTGAACAGATAGCAGACAAATTTACAGAAGCGACTTCAAGCATACAAGTCGTAAAATAGACACTTGACTTAGACACACTTTTTGCTATAATATATAAGCATTAGGAGATTTCTATGATTGAATATGGCATGATGACAGCAAAGGCAATGATGATGAGTATGATGATTTCATCAGGTGTGCCTTTAGAAGAACACAATGTTGAAGAAATGTATTGTATGTCTCTCAATATTTACTATGAAGCTCGTGGCGAAAGTTGGAAGGGTAAAGCCGCAGTTGCCCACGTTACTCTTAACAGAGTTGAGCACCCTAAATATCCCAATACAATTTGCGGTGTAGTTTTACAAGCAAAAAAATGGAAAGAAAGACCTATCAGAGATATGTGCCAGTTTGCATGGTACTGTGATGGGAAAAGTGACATACCACAATTACGATACAAAGCAGATCCTAGAAAAGGTAAAGCAATAAAACCAAACATAAGAGATTGGCAAAATAGTGTAGCAACTGCTATTCAGGTCTCAGATGGCTGGAGCAGAGATATCACTTTTGACGCAACTCACTATTACAATCATAATCTTTCAACACCAAGTTGGAGTACTGTATACCCTGTCACTACTGTGATAGGAAATCATACATTCTTATTTAGAACAGACTAATATGATTTTTCATTCAGCCAATCAAAAAGTTGTATATTTTTCATCAGGTAAGGTTGGCTCGTCCTCTATTGCAAGGTCATTAGAACAATTAGAAGAAGATAACGACTGGAGAGACGATGCAGGAAAATATACTCTTGGTGAATTTATTAATCTATTTAAAGGGTATAAATTAAATGTTGTAATAAGGAATCCTTATGAGCGATGGAAAAGTGGCTTTAAAGAAAATACATTAGGTCCTCATTTATACGGCACTACTCCATTAACCTCATTACAAAAGAACAATGAAACTATATTCAACTATATGGAGTTTGATCATCAATCTAATATTATAGAAAAACATTCCCATAACTTTAAGAATACTAATTTAGAAATACCTATCTATATAAATCCAAAGTATTCGAACTCTATACAGTTTTGGACTACCATGCTTACTTGCCAATTACAGTATTGTAATTATGACTTTTCTATGGGAAATAATGTACATACTGCAAATTGGTTATGGAAAATACTAATACTTTCAAAGTTTTTTACTGTAAACTTAATATATGGAGACGTATTAGATCATTTAAGAGCACAATATGGTGATAATGATATAATCCATAATAAAAATGTAACAGATCGTTTAGCAGTACAAACATTTGATAATGTAATAAGGTCTACATTTAAAGCAGAGATGAATCTTAAAACTAAATTAAACAAATACCTTGAGCCAGAAAATTATCTGTATGATGTTTTAATGGATGATCTTAAAAATACTGACGATACTTTAAGTGTAAGTGATGAACAATTTATAAAAATTTTCAAAGAATATTACAACTTGTTAAATAGTGATCATAAAACCATAGACTTTGCTAGTGTGTATAAACAAGATATTAAACAAAAAGTTTTAGAAGTTGTGCATACATGTGATATTCCAGAGCTATTAGATTTGTTTAAATAAAGATAAATATATACTGTTATAATACACACAATTAGGAGTAACAGTATGTATGAATATAGATGTAAAGTTCTGAAAGTCGTTGATGGAGATACGGCGGACGTGGACATTGATTTAGGATTTGGTATAGTCCTTACAGATGAAAGAGTTAGGCTCATGGGTATAGACACACCAGAAAGCAGAACTTCAGACAAGGTAGAAGACTTATTTGGTGAAGCCGCAAAGGCAAGACTGAAAGAACTTATTGCAGGAACTTCAGGACCTATTCTTAGAACACAGATTAATAAAGATGGCGAGGACATGAAAGGTAAGTTTGGTAGAATACTTGGTGACTTTAGTTGTTACCATGCACAAACTGATTCATGGAGAATGGCAACAGAAATTCTTATTGAAGAAGGACATGCAGTTCCTTACATGGGTGGTTCTAAAGATGATACTCAAGCCGCACATGAAGTCAATAGACAAAGACTACTTGAAGAAGGCGTAGTTGCACAAGCAGACTATGACAAACAAGTAGAGTATATGGCTAAAAAGAATAGTTAGACCAAGAACTGGATAAAATTGTATTGACATTATCTAAATAGACTGTATAATAGACAGTAAATATAGAGGTAATGTAATGACAAAAAGATTTTACTCAGGTAAAACATATACCCACGCAACTGGCCACAGTTGTGCATTTAGACAATGGAGAGCAGATAGTCACTGTAACTTAATACATGGATACTCTCTACAATTTGAGTTTACTTTTGGTTGTGATGAATTAGATGATCGCAACTGGGCAGTAGACTTTGGTGGTTTAAAAGAACTTAAAGGATGGTTAAAATTTATGTTTGACCATACTTACTTATTAGCAAGTGATGATCCAGAGTTTCAAACATTTCAAGATCTAGCAGATAAAAATCTAATAGATTTGAGAGTTGTTGGTGCTGTGGGTTGTGAAAGATTTGCTGAACAGGCCTTTGATGAAGCAGATAAAATTGTGAAAGATATCAGCAATGGTAGATGCTGGGTTCAAAAGGTCACTGTAAGAGAGCATGAAGCCAATAGTGCTACATGTGAACTTGCAGACACTCAGAAGATTCGTTTT
>Ga0206682_10002411_pt1 | contig 16975 bp, 24 predicted proteins | sample M240m12015metaG_FD_155444 | JGI IMG/M metagenome (GOLD analysis project Ga0206682, IMG submission 155444) | Ammonia-oxidizing marine archaeal communities from Monterey Bay, California, United States - M2 40m 12015 | ecosystem: Environmental > Aquatic > Marine > Intertidal zone | place: USA...
AAGGATAGAAGTACGGTGAAGGAGGCGGAGCAGGTTACAGAAGAACATTAGAAGATAGAGAAGGAGTTATATGTCAAACAACATAGCATTTTTTACAGAGATGCCTTTTAAAGGTAAAGTATCTAGAACTCATGATAATATGAGAGTAGAGTTTGCTTGGATGGTAGCTTTAGATGCCGATCATTATAACTATAAAGACGTTCCGGAAAAGAAATATGATTTGGGAATAGTTATCATTCCTAAAAAGAATCCTGAATTTAATTTAAATGATTTAAGACAGCATTGTAATCAAGTAGCCGTAATGCAAGAAGGTCCTCACTGGTACTATCAAGATTATACTCTCGATAAACAGATATGGTACTACAATACTTTAAGAGCAGCAGATATAATATTTACTCATAATAGATCAGACAAAGATTACTATGAAGGATTGACAGGACATAGCGACGTAAGAGTATTACAGTCCCTGATGATAGAAGAAGCTATAGGGCTAGTTAGGGAAGTAGATAGAGAAGGAATAATAATAGGAGGTAACTTTGTAAACTGGTATGGAGGATTCGATTCTTATATAGTAGCTTCTCAAGAGTTTGATAAAATATATGCTCCGTCTATGGGTAGAAGACAACCAGGAGAAGAACAGCTACTGACTCATTTACCTTACATGACTTGGAAGGAATGGATACATAAGTTAAATGAATTTAAGTATGCTATTCATCTTATGCGTACTCATGCAGCAGGTACCTTTGCTCTTAATTGTGCCTACTTAGGTATACCTTGTATTGGGTATAAAGGATTAGACACACAAGAGACATGCCATCCTTATACGACAATAAATGTTGGAGATCTTTCGGAGGCCCGAAAAATTATTCGTAAATTAAAAGAAGACGACGAGTTCTATACTCAATGCAGTAATACTGCTAAGTTAACATACAAAGAGTTTTATAATGAAAATAAGTTTAATACAACCTGGAAGAAACAATTTAAAGTATCTTAAGTGGGCTTATGATGCCATAAGAAAGAATCAAGGTAGCCACGATGTAGAGATATGCGTTGCTGATGATGCCTCTACAGACGGAACATGGAAGTGGTGTCAGGAGATGATGGCTAAAGATGATAAGTTTAAAGCTATATTAAATGATACAGGTAAGAGAATTGGACATACTATACTATATGATAGGTTAGTAAACGAAGTAGCTACAAATGATATTGCTATGATTTATCATGCTGATATGTATTTAGCTCCTGGAGCATTAGATGCTATTGAAAGAGAGATAGAAGAGAAGACTATAGTTTCATTAACTCGTATTGAACCACCATTACATCCTGATGGACCAGAGAAGATAATATGGAACGGAGGAGTAGAACCAGAAGAGTTTATTGAAGAAGAGTTTCTAAAGCAGTTACCTTCTATGAAAGATGCTTCTAAAGTAACTGAAGGTATATTTGCTCCTTGGGCATTCTATAGAAAAGACTTTCAAGAGATAGGAGGACATGATCCTCTATATGCTCCTCAGTCAAAAGAAGATTCAGATATATTTAATAGGTTTCAATTAAATGGAGTTAAGTTTAAGCAAGTATGGGATGGATTTGTATACCATATGACATCTAGAGGTAGTAGAAGAAATACAGTAGACAAAGCTGTTAATATTTACACAGATAGTCCTGAATGGTTAGCTCAGAATCAAAGATCAACTCGTAACTTTATTCGTAAGTGGGGGCACTTTGTTATGCATGATAGGTTAATGAAGCCTATCGTACCTCCTAAATATAATATGGGGATCGTAATAGTAAACTGTACTGATCAGTTATTAGAAATATTAGAACCTTGGTGTGATTGTATTTGTGTTGATATGGATATCGAAAATTATATAGAAAAAGAACAAAAGAATACTTTGTACGATTTAAAAGAACGAGTATTTAATAAGGAGGATTGTAGTAACGATATAATTATTAATATAGATGGTAAAACTTTTAACGAGCAAGACTATCAATATATTAATCAAATGTCACAAATTATTAACCAGAGCGGAGAACCTAATAGTTCTTTTAAGATCGGTAATTTAGATTTAAAAATAAAGACTAAAGTAGAATATACAGAAGACTTAATTAAATTATGAAAAAATACATTATAGAATTTACTCACGTTGATGGAACTATAGAAGAAGTTACCTTAACAACTGATAGAGTTCAATGGTCAATAGATCAATGGAAAAGGAATAGAGCAATTGCATCACATAAAATAATAAAAGAAGAAAATTCCAAAGGCAGTTCACAAATGCTGTTTGGGTAACTATTTATATAATATAGAACTATGAAAAAGTTAGAAACATTAGTTAAACAAGTATTAAATGAAGCAGCAAAGATTAATTTTGCTGGTCATTCTTTTCTATTAAAGATAGATACAAACGAAGACCCTACTAAGAAAGGAGTCAAGATACAATTTATTCCTACTGAGTTCGGATCAATATCTGGAACTGAGCAGAATGATATTGCAATCGAATTAGAAGGTAGATTGGAAAGTGGTTTAGCTGAATATGATTTAAGAGTAGAGAGAGATAGAAATCTTAAAGATAAGACAATCATAGGGTTCTTCATATATATCGAATACTTCGACAAGATTATTAGAAAAGCTTTAAACAATCAGAATCCAAACCCAGACGTTCAACCAGAACCTGAAGTGTAATGGATCCTTATAAAGTAATAAGAGCAACCCTCTTTGATATACATCCACTTTCTTACAGGATTAAAAGGACAGAACCTAATAAAGAGTTTATGAATAAAAACCTATTTGTCAGAGTTATTAAACAACTTCAAAGTATAGAATCAAGAAGAGATACTATGCAAGACCAGATGGGTATAGATATGACTGTTTATGAAAATGACTTTTTTGATGTTATAGAAAATTTAATGAAGATGCATTTCAATAAAGAGCAATTGGGATTAATACAAACATACCTCTACACTCTTCTTCCTGACCCAGACTGGGATGGACAAATAACTTTAAAGAGAGGAGAAAAAGAAGTGGATTTAGCTTTTAAAGATCCTTTAGATGTGTACGCAGTTATTCTTTCATTAGAAAAATAAACAATGAATAAATTATGGTGCTTTGGTGACAGTTTTACATCTGCCCATGGTTTAAATTTTGATGAATTAAACCGAGAAAGTTCAATAAATCGTTACGGTTGGAAACCTTTTGATCTAGATGATAGTAGTACTTTGTGGACTAAACATGATCACTTTAAAAAATATAAAGAATATAAAAATTCATATAAAGATAGTACATTCGGCAATTACCTAAGTAACCACTTTAACTTAAAATTAATTAACGAGGCTGAAAGCGGCAGCAGCAACGATAGAATAATACATAATATATTTCAAAACCTAAGTGAATTTAACTCAGAAGATGTTATAATTATAGGAATGACTTCTTATGTTAGAGTATTGATTCCTTCTGGAACCGGTCTAGGAGTAGCAGGAAAAATAAGAAGTAGAGGAAAAAAATCGTTCGTTACAAGAGGTCCATCTTGGAATAGTGATTTTCATAAAGCAGTTACTAATTTTTGCCACGATGTTCTAGCAGTTAATGAAGATTTAATTGAAGAATATTATATGGACTTATTCTTAAAGATTAGAAAATCACTTTTAAAATCAGTTAAGAGAGTAATTTTATGGGACAAAACTCTATGGGGTGACTATCAAAGTATAAAAGAATGGAAAGGTATAGATGACGATCACTGGTCTCCGGAAGGGCATAAAGATTTTGCTAATTTTGTTATAGAAAACTATGAAAAAGATAACGATATTTTATGCAGACGTTACAATAAAAAGTTAATATAATAGTTGTCTATTCGAATAAAAGTTCGTATATTTATATCTAATATAAAACGGTTATACTATGCAATTAAAAATGATCCCTTGTCCTAAATGTTCTAAGGACTTCCCAGAAAAAAGAAAAGAGTTAGGCTATCACGTTTGTGTTGATTGTTCTACTATTAAACCTTTAGTCGGTATTACAACTGTTGAAGGTTCAGGAGACCATACCTATAATGATATTATAATTATGGATCAAGAAAGAGCAACAGCCATTGCCCAAGCAGAAGCTGCAATTACAGGTAAAAAAGTCTTTATGGAAGTACTTGATTTAGATAAAGATGAAAACGAAGTAACTCAATCAGTAAAAGAAGCTGTAGATAATGTACTTAACGATGAAGAGTCTGATATTGAAGACGCATTAGATCCTAATAAAGAACACGAAGGTATACAGGGTATAGATTATTAATGGCAAGACCGTCTAAAATATTAACAAAAGAGGATATAATTAGGGCTCAAAAAGTAACACGTTCTAATATGGCTGCTGCTAGATACTTACATGTATCTTACAACCATTACAAGAAGTATGCAAAGATGTATAAGAATGATGAAGGTGTTACTTTATTAGAAGCTCACATGAACCAAGCCGGCGAAGGTATACCAAAGTTTGCTATAGCCGGTATTGATAATATTCCTCTTAAAGATGTATTAGAAGGTAGAGTTCCAATAGAACACTTTGATCCTAGAAAGATTAAAGCTCGTCTTCTTAGTGAAGGTATGCTAGTAGAAGTATGTAGCAGATGTAATTTTGGAGAGAGAAGAGTAACTGACCAAAAGGTTCCAGTTATTTTAAATTTTAAAGATGGCAATAAGAAAAATTGGCATCTTGATAACTTAGAGTTCTTATGTTATAACTGTTCATTTCTTTATGCTGCTTCTCCTATAGAAGAGAAACAAGCTGAAGCTATGGAAGATTATGTTAAAACTAAGAAGGATGAACCTACTTGGGAACTTGATGAGCATCATATAGAGCACCTAAAAGAGTTAGGCCTGTATGAGGAAGAGAAACCAGGAGAGGAATTTATATCTAGACAATAACTATTTATAACCATGGCCAAAAAAGAAAGAAACAAATTTTCTACTTGGAAGAAAAAGAAGCCTTTAGAAAGAAAGGTAGCTGACGATTTAGTAAAGAAGTCAGAACTTAACGATAAGTTAAGAGAAAAAAAGATCGATACAAACTTTCTCGATCTATTTTAATTTAAAACAATTTTATGAAAAACTTAATATTAACTATAGCTGTGTCTTTAGCATCCACTTTTGTGATGGCATTTTCACTAGCAGTAAGAAATGAAGTAAGTGCATTAGAATTAGAACCAGAGAGGCCCTTGGCCTTAGTAGAATTAACCCCAGTAAAAATAGAAGCTCCTGCATTAGAGATAGTGATTAAAGATCATAACAGATTCTTAGATGATATAGGTTTTAGAGAGTCATCTAATAACTATCAAGCGGTAAACCAATTTGGGTACTTAGGAAGGTATCAATTTGGTAGAAGAACTCTTAATGCTCTAGGCTTTGAAGAAGTCTCAAACAGAGAGTTTTTAGAGAACGAATCCATACAGGAAGAGGCTATGTATGCTTTACTCCTTCATAATAAAAAGATTCTTAGAAGACAAATAACAAAATATGTAGGAACTACTATAGCAGGAGTATATATTACAGAGTCAGGATTGTTAGCAGCTGCACATTTAGCTGGTCCTGGTAACGTTAGAAAGTTTCTTAGAAAAGGATATGAATTCAAAGATGGAAACGGTACTAAAATGACTTCTTATATGAAATTATTTAGCGACTATAGGTTGGAGCTCTGATATATTTTTCGTATATTTAGTATAAATAAAAAGGTTATGGCAGAGAAAAGAGGTGAAATAGAGAAACTAAGAAATGACTTTAATACATCAGGTGTTCTAGAGATATTTCTTAACAATAAAAAATGGTACAGAACTACTTCTAAAGACTTTAGATCATTTGATGGTCAAAGAAGAATAACAGAACCTACAGAGTGTAAGTTAGGAACTGTAATAGTACCAATGGAGACTTTTGAGTATTGGGGACCTGTTTATTTGTTTGGTACTAATAAGGAAGTAGCCTTTACGAACTCAGGTTCATTACATACTGGAAAGATATGGAAAGATAGACAGAAAATTTATGAACAAAGAAAATAATGATACCCTTACACTTTAAAAATACTGACCAATTTGAAATACTATTTAGATCTAAAACTCTAAAGGTCTCTGATGGTATAGTTTCCGGAATAGAAAAAGCCTTACAGGAAAATAAAAAAACAGCTTATTTATTTCAATTAACCTTTGAAGGAGTAGATCATTCTTATGAAATCTCCCTTAATAGAGTAGAGTGGAAAGCAGCTTTAGAGAATTGTTTAGATCATTATCATCATCTAGAATTAGCCGATAAGCAAATAGATTGCTGGAAGTTATTAGAGTTAGTTAAAGTCTGGTAATGAATAGAGCTTGGTTCTTTGGTGATAGTTTTACCGCTGGTTTTGGAGCTCGAAAAGATACAGAGTACTATTCTAAATATGGTCCAGGACAAACATTTACTGAGAGGGTATCTGAATATTTTAAAGTAGAAGAAATTAATGTAGGAGTTCCAGGATGTGATAATGAAACTATTTTAAGTAAAATAACTGAAAATCTTATCCATTTCCATAAAGGAGACTTTGTAATAATAGGTAATACAAGTCCTCTAAGAGGGTTAACACCTTCTAATGACGGCACTAAATTAATATATCAGAAACTATTTGATAGTAAGCCTTATTCTGAATCTAAAGGATATAGTGATAATCAAGCTAGTGAAATTCTTCAAAAGTACTGCATAAAATTTAAAAGCGGTTATGAAGAGCTCTGGAGTAGTCATTATAATAAGATGTTTTTAGATATTATTAAGTATTTAAAAACAAAAGATATCACAGCTCTGCTATGGGATTATTCTGTTTGGTCAGAGGAAATAGAGCCTGGAATGAGATTTGAAAATATAGAACAACATACTAAAGGAGACATATACGATCTTCACTGGAGCTTTGAAGGACATAGAAAAGTAGCTGAATGGATTGTAGAAGGCCTGAACTCTGATAAAATTTACCTTAAATAATATATTTTATATAGCTGTACGCTATTTATTATAGAATTCAAACACTATAAAATAAAATATGAAAGCTACCTTATTTTCAGCAGATTTCGTTAAAGATGCAAATGGAGGAGTTAGATTACTAGAGCTTAACACAGACACAGGAGTAACTGAAACAGCCTTAGGTAAGATATCTTATACAGCACTTAACAATTACATTACTAGTAATAACTTAACTAAGATTACAGTTGTTGCTAAAGCTCAGCATCACAGAATATTTGTTGATCACTTCGAAACTAACATTACAAATAATGTAGGTTCAGTAACTGAGTTTAATAAAATATATGAACCCCTTAATTCTGTCTACCCTACAGCAGTCACAGACGCAGCAGACAGATTAATATTAAGATTAGCATATGATGAGGCAGCAGTGTTTGATAGTACTTATTGTAAGACTAATTTTAACACATATAAAATATTTGTTGCAGATTCAGCAACAAACTCAGGTTCAATAGCTGAATTTTATCATTCTTCCTCAGCTGAAGGAGAATTAGATTACTTATCTAAGACAGTAAACAGTGCTAACAATGTTCCTGATGCTGGTTTTAAAGCTAGTGAGCACACTCCTATAAAGTTCTACAAATTAGGTAATGATGGATCAGGAGTTAGTGCAAGTTGGGATTCATTAATAGCAAACAATTATACAGATGGAGGCTTATTAACTAAGTACCATTATAACTCTGGTGCTAATATTAACGGAGCAGTTTCTTCTATTAGAAGTCTTAGTATTATAGCAGGTACTGATTTAGATTTAATAAATTTAGCAAATTATAGTACTCATGCTTCTTTTGACTTACCAAGTGATATATCTTCTGAAGTAGATGCAGGCACTCAAGTAAATGAATTACATATTAAACATTACTATGAGTATGCAACTAACAAAATTAAGCACGATAGTGAATTTGATGGAGTACATGAAGATCATAAAATTATAAAAGCTGATAATACATCAGCAGCTATAAAAGATTTAGTTGTAGGAGATGAATTAAAATCTTATTTTATATCTGGTTCACCTGATACAGATGATTACGATGACTTATATGCTTGGAATCATACAGGTAAAACATTCCCTTCGGGATCTTACCTAACTAGCTCTGCAGTAGTAAGTACAGAAACTCAAGCAATAGACTATAATGGTCTATTAGAAGTAGTAGTTGATAGTGATGCTGTTTATGTAGGAACTAGTAAATCATTTTTACTTTATACTTCATCATCAAACAAAATGTCTTATGAACCTGCATTAGATATAGATCCAACTGATCATTACTTTGTAGATATTGATGGTAATTTAGTAGACATTGACGAGTGTAATGTTTTTATTACTAATGACAGTTCAACAAATGTAGTAGAAATAGATATAGAAGATACTGATACTTATATGATAAGTGGATCAACAGCCTTTAATGCTATAGTTTCTCACAACGCACCTTGTTTTGTAGCTGGTACAGAAATATCATTAGCAAATGGAGATGTAAAGTATATAGAGAATATAGTAGTAGGAGATATTGCTTTAACTTATAACCACGAAACTAATGAAGTTGAAGAGAAAGAAGTAGAGCAAGTAATTTCTAAGAAAGTTAATAAGACTGTAAAGTATACATTAGAAAATGGTACAACTCTAGAAGCTACAGTTGACCATCCATTATATTGTAGCACTTGCGATGACTATTGCTCTTTTGACCCAGAGATTACTAAAAAAGCTTATGGTTTAACTGTAGGGCAATTAGAAGCTGGTATGAACCTTAAAGGTCAAGCCGGTCCAATAAAAGTTACTCACATAGAGGAAATTAATGAAACTTCTGTAGTTTATAACTTAAATAAGGTAGCAGGCAATCATAACTTTTATGCTAATGCAATATTAGCTCATAACAGATGTTTTGTTGCTGGTACTTTAATTACTCTAGAAGATGGTACTACTGCTCCAATCGAGAAAATGAAGATTAATGATGCAGTGCTTACTTACAATGAAGCTAAAGGAGAAAATGAGGCAGGTAAAGTAGGTGAGCTAAAAATTCATGAAGTAGATACTGTAGTAAGATTAACTTTAGAAAATTCTATAGTAATAACAACTACTCCTGAACACCCATTCTATGTAATTGGAAAAGGGTATGTTAAAGCAGCTGATTTAGATTTCGGTGATGAATGTCTAAAAGTAGATGGAAGTAATTCATTCATATCTACAAGAGAAATTTTAAAAGAAACTCATAAAGTTTATAACTTACTAGATGTTTCCGGAAATCATAACTTCTATGCAAACGATATATTAGTTCACAATAAAGCTTAAATAATAAATTATGGCAAATCCAACATTATATAAAAAGATAACTACTACAGTTGCTAATAACAGAACATTACAAGATTTATCTAGTGACGATAACACTGCGGTAAACACAACTTTAACTAAGTTTATTACTTTATTTAAAGCAGCTCATTCGTAGTAGTTAAATAAAACATGCAGGACAAAAAGGTTACAATCACTGATAGTAGAATCTACTTTACAGATCATCCATCGTCTATAGTAATGGACGAAGTTTCTAAAGGCTTAATGAAAACATACTCAGAAGTAGTATGCCAAAATGGAGGTCAAATTCTTGATATAGGATTCGGTTTAGGGTATAGTGCTAACTACATCTATAATACTGTTGGTAACTACTCATGTATAGAAATTAATCCTCAGGTTTATGAAAAAGCTCTAGAGTGGGCTAATGGAAAAGAAAATATTCATATCTACTTAGGAGATTGGACAAAAGTTATACCTATATTAGCTAGAAAAGGTATTAAGTACGATGGTATCTTTATGGATACTTATAAAGATAGAAACTATAGCAACTTTGAAGCAGCAGCAAAAACTATCTCTAATCAAAACTGCTGTTTATCTATATACGAGTATGCTAAATTAAGAGATAAGAATAAATTAAATAGTAAAACAAGTTTTATATCCACAAAGAATTATCCTAAACGAGCGAGAAATTATAAAGAAGTCTGCTGGGCTTTTTATGTTGGAGACAGTTATGTAAAAAATCCTTTCTATAGTAAATTTACTTCTATTATTCCAAAAGAGTTATGTAAAGAACTTATAGAAGAGAATATTAATGACTTAAAAGATCACGAAGCTTCTGCTCTTGTTAAAGGAGTATTACATTCTAGAGAATATAAATTTACTCCTCGTATTAAAACTAACACTAAATTTTTTAACATTATAAGTAAAGACATATTTAAAGAATATGATAATGTAGATTTTGAAGATTTAGATATTAGTATGGTTTGTTATGAACCAGGAGATAATCATGACAGACATGTTATGACATATAAAGGAGTACCTTTATCAGATCCGGATCAACTATGTATGACTATTGATATATATCTTAACGATAACTTTAAAGGAGGTGACTTAGTAGTAGAGCAGAGTTGGGAACGAAGTGATGGAGATGATTATACTAAAATGAATATTAAGGCAGGTGATGTTTATACATATAAACCTTGGCAACATATAACATATGATACTGTAGAAGAAGGAAAAAAGTACCAAATAATTATACAAGTAAAAAATAAAGATTTAAAAAAGAAAGCAAAAAATTTAATATAATAATGATAACTTATTATAAAAATTTCTTAACAGATGAAATATCTAATGAACTTATAGATTATTATATAATTAATAAACCTAATGAGTGGTCTACTAGAAACAAAGTATATTCTTATGATGCTATAGATATACCTATGGATGCAAACTTAAAAATATTTAATAAATTTAATCCAAAAGATCCTATAGCATTTAGAATACAAAAATCAGATATGTCTGTTAAAGTAAATGAATATCAACACACTCATCTTCATGCTTGGACTTATTTATTCTATCTTAACGATAACTTTATAGGAGGAGAGTTATTAGTAGAGGATAATATAAAAATTAAACCTAAAAAGAACAGCTTAATTGTAATGACTGGTACTCTTCCTCATAGCATTACTCAAGTAATTGATGGAGAAAGATTAGTTTTAATTTGTTTTTCTAAAGAATTAATTAATATAAAGCAAAATGATCTCATTTAGTATAGAAGAGTGTGATAAAATTATTAACCTTACATCAGAATTAAATGAAGTAGTAAGAGATGATTCAGATAGAGGAATATCATACTCGTTTTGGAATATAGGTAATAATGATTATAAATGGATTTTTGATAGGTTTGATAGATACTTAGAAGAATCTCAAAACGTTAAGGTTACTTCTCAAATAGATACCATACACCTATTTAAGTATAGTTCTGGTAATGCTTTTACAAGACATAGTGATATATATTACCCTGGGCAAGCTTATAATGTAGGAACTAATTTATCTGACGATTATGAAGGAGGGGACTTTCTTCTTTACAATCCAGACATAACTCTAGATAAGATAAGAGGTAAATTATATTCTTTTTACCATACAAAAGAACATGAAGTAACTACGATTACCAGCGGCATTAGATGGAGTCTAATCGGGTTTTACTTCTATGATAATATAGATAAAAAAAGACCATTATTATGAAAATAGCAGTTACAGGAGCTTATGGAGGGCTAGGTAGAGCTTTATGTGAGTACTTAGCAAGTCAAAACTTTATAGTAGTTCCTTTAAAAAAAGATATTTCTGTATACCAAGAAACTATTGTTAAAGAAGTAAATAAATGTGATGTATTTATTAACTGCGGGTATAAGGATAAGTTTCAATCAATTCTTTTTGAACGTGTTTATGAACGTTGGGAAGGGACTAAAAAAACTATAATTAATATATTAACCTCTGGACTGTATTTTGGTTCTGCTAATGAGACATACCTAAACGATAAGAAGCATCTAGAAGACTTATCTAAAAAGCTTAGAGACGATAAGAAGTATGTTAGGATTACTAATATCTATCCAAATACTCTAGAAAATTCTAAAAGCCCATACCCAGAAGTAAAATATTTAGAGGTAGGTCATTGTATAAAATTTATCTTACAACAAGATCCTGACTTTGAAATATTCTCCATGGGATTAAGCAGAACTACTACTGTTCCAAGATCTTCTCTAATTTAGTTTGTAGTCTGGTATTTTTTTCCTATATTAGTTATATGGAAAAATTTTATTATATACCTCAATGGAGGATGAATGCTAGAATAGCAGAAACGGTTATAGAAGGAGATCCAATCTCTATAAATGGTACTAACTACGAAAGAGTCTCAAGAGCTCCAATTGGAAGACAGGTTGTTAGAAGATTAAGAGCAACGGATGAATCCAAAAGAATAGTTATCTATAATTAAACATATATCTATTTATAATCGATGAATAAAGATTATAATGAGGAAACGTTTTGTGCAGCTGCTTGGCAGGGAATGCACCTCAGTTCTATGAGTAGTGTTATTCCATGTTGTCTATACAAACAGAAATCTAATGACTTTGGTACTACTAAAAAAGGTATAAAACTTACCGATCATTACAATTCAGAAGTAGCAAAGAATTTTAGGAAAAACCTCTGGAATGGTGTTAAACCAGAAGAATGTGGTGAGTGCTGGCTTAGAGAAAAAGAAGCAAAAAGTAAAGATCTTAAAGATATTAGTTATAGACAGAGCCTTAATAAAAGACTCTCTCCTTGGATAGATGAATTATTAGAGAATACCAATGAAGACTTTAGTCTAAAAGAAGTAAAGTTAAAATATTTAGACTTAAGATGGGATAATAAATGTAATCTAAAGTGTAGGATATGTTCTCCTGAATTTTCTTCTGCTTTGTATAAAGAGTATAAAAATCTTAAGTTTGGATTTAACGATACAGGCACCGCATATAATACCTCAGTAGATGAAACAGAGTATGAAGCTATTTTAGAACAGTTACATAATGTTAATTTTTTATTTTTTGCAGGAGGAGAGCCTTTAACTCAAGATAAGTTTTACGAAATTCTACAATACTGCATTGACAATGATTTAGCTAAGGATATTACTCTTTTGATCACTTCTAATATTACAATAGTTAAGTATAAAAAATATGATTTAATCGAAATGATTAAAAATTTTAAAGAGATTGAAATCACAGCTAGTATAGATGGTTCTCACGAAAGAGGAGAGTACTTAAGGGATGGATGCACTTGGTCTATAATAGAAGATAATATAAAGTTTCTTAAATCTGTTGGAGAAAAACTAAGATTTATGATCGTCCCAACTCCTAATTTAATGAATGCTTATAATATAGTTGATTTATATAGAGAGTTCATAGAGAAAGGATATATCAAGCATAATGATTTACATGTTAATTTTCTTACAGAACCAGCTCACTTACAGCTTAAGAACCTTCCAGAACACCATAAAAAAATTGTAAAACAGAGATACTCAGACACTATAGAATGGTTAAAAAGTCAGAAATCTGATAATTACGATAAAATTAACTACGATATTCATCAGTTTGAATTTTTAATAACTACTTTAGAACAAGAAAGATCTGAAGAAGAGTTCCAAAGATTTCTATTAAAAACTAAACAGGTTGATCAATATAGAGGGAACGACTTCTATAAAGTATTTACAGAATACGCTGATTTTATTAGTTAGTCTGCATTTTTTTTCGTATATTATAATAAAAGGTTATGAGAAAGTTAATAGTGGTATGTCTTCTAGTCATTTCTTGTGCTAAAGAAGATTTTATAGAAGAAAATATAGTAGTTACTAAACCTATAACAGAAATAGTGGTACCTATTCCGGAAGCTCCTATTGAGTATACTTTTAGCACTTTCACAGTAAATCATCCTTTATCAGCTAAAATTTGGCAAGGATTAGATATAGCATTTAATGGTGCTACTAATTTTGTAGATGGATTAGGAGTTGAGACAATTTTATTATCTCCTTCAATGGCTAGATGGTCTCAAGCTGAAACTATAGACCTTCCTACTATTAAGTTAAAAAAAGCAGGTTATTGGGCTATAACTGATTATTATGAAGATATTAATATGGGTATGGGAGGAAGATCAGTAACTCCAATAAGTAACAACACTTTTCTCTACTCTGACACAGGTCCAGAAATAAATGATTTACCTTATCAAGAATGGCCTATGAATCATTTATGGATTAGTACAACACTTCAAACAGGTAATACTGTTTGGACAAAAGTAAGTGAGTATAAAAGTTTCTATCATTCAGGAGCTTCAGGTGATTTTAATAATGATGGACTATTTGATATAGCCTCTATTCATCTTACTCCTTCTAATAACCCTGATGAAAGCAGATTACATGTATATCTTCAAAACCCAGACGGTAGTTTTGATCAGCAATGGATTGTAGATGAAGTTATAGATAATGGTGCTCAAGTATTAGTAGAAGATTTAGACGGAGATAATTTATCTGAAATTATAGTTACTTCTGAAGTTTATTCTGGTTATTCTGATCTAGTAAACAATAGTGTTAAGATATTTTCTGATCCAGACCAAGACGGTTTATATACTAAATTAGAATTTATTCCTCGTACTAGCCAATGGTTAAAAGAATCAGTTCATATAGTAGATGCTCATTTTAGTGACTATGATAATGATGGTGATAAAGATTTACTTACTTTATCTACTGATTTAAATAATGAAAATTATAGAGCTTTTTCTATTCTTAGAAATAATGGAAATTCTACCTTTGTAGATTCAGGTATTACTTTAGAATGGAATAATTCTAATTTTCATAATGTTAGTTTTGAAGTAATTGATTTCGATAATGATGGAGATGATGATATTATATTTAATGCTATGAATATTAATGGAAGTAGTGATGAAGTATTTGATGAAATAAATAATAGAATAAATTTAGATAATTTAGTTTGGGAAAACATAAATAGTTCGTATATTAAATCTAATAAAGGGCTATCTATTGATATTCCTAATGTTAGTCAGATCAAATGGCTCAAAGGAATATCTATACAGAATAATTTTAAATTCATAGCTATACAACAAATTAATCAAGAACAAGGTTTATTAGGATTATTAGAATTTTATATTAAATGAAAGATTTAAATTGGTATTACATATTAATAGGAGCAGGAATAACTGTTATAGCTCAGATAGGAGCTTGGTTACAGCATAATCTTCAGTTCAAATATCCTGAGCTTGATGAAAAATGGTGGGGGATGTATGCTTTATCTGTTCCTTTAACTTATGTTTTTATAACAGCTACTAAATATAATATGTTAGGTTACGGAGAAAGTATATGGGGTGCTAGATTTGTAGGATTTGCAATTGGTATGATAGTATATGCTTTTATGATTCAATGGTTCTTCGGAGAGAAGTTTACTTCGAAGATAGCAGTGCAGCTATTCTTATGTTTTCTTATTATAGTTATTCAAGGGATGTGGAAAGTTAAAGACCAATGAGAGTAATACATACTTTTAGTTCTAAAAATATGATATGGAAAGAGCAAATGTATGTTATGTTCTTAAGTGCTCTGTATGCTAAACGTCATTATGGTAATATAAATTTATACTGTTCTAATAAACAAGCTTTACAATTCGATAAACTTCCTCCTGTCTATACCAGCATTGATGCTTCTACAGTTACTAATGACTTTGAAGTATACAGCTATCCTAAACTTTTAGCTTATCTAGATCAAAAGGAACCTTACCTTCATATTGATCACGATACTGTTTTATATAAAAAACCAAAATTTGGTAAAGTACCCTTTAAGTTTTCTCATCCTGAGTTAAAGCAGTTACTCAAGAGACCTGGTAATTTAGGTTCTCATATACCTTTGCTTTATGGAGGAGATGATGATGACTATAACTATGTTAAGAAGTCTTATATAGAATTGTTTATAAAGTTAAAAGATGCTATTCCGGAAGATGTAAGAAAGAAAGTAGACTTTGAATATATTCCTAATATGAATGTTACTTATGTAGATGATGTTAAAACTTTTAATAAAGCTGTTACTAATTCTTTAAATTATTATAATAAGAATAAAGATATTATTGATAGTCATGAGTTTGGTGCTCACCATATTGAACAGTTTATGATACATCAACAGTTAAGAACTTTAAGTAAAGACTATAGAAAGAGTCTTAAAAAGGGCAATGCTTTCTTACAACCTAAAACACCTTTAGCATTAGCTATGAAGTCTATGAAAAAATTAGCTCCTAGCATAAAAGATACCATCTTTCCATTTAAATTCTTAATATATAGAAATTGTGAATGTTGTAAAAGAGTATCTATTCTTAAAAATAAAATAGACTCTCCAGAATCTATTAAAGATTACTTTGGGTATAAATTTAATGGTTATACTCACTTCTCTTTTATGCAATGGTATCAAATATGGCAGGTAATTATTATTAATGAGATTGTGGAGGAGTTCGGAGAAGAGTATGTAATAGGTATACATAAGCACTTCAGAGAAAAATATACTAAATTAGATATTCCCATTATTTCTGAAGGAGAATTACTCTATGAAAAACTATCAGGCAATAAGTATTTTAGTGGAAAAAAGTTGTTAGTCTGAGATAAAGTTCGTATATTTAGGTATATTAATTAAAAATAAAGGTTATGACAAATTCACCATTAGTAACTCCTATCGAGGAGATTAAACAAACACTTCAAATTCTTTTAGAAAAAGGACACGTTGACGAATACTTCGTTGAAGATATTTGGTCTCTTTTACACCCTAAAAAATAACTATAAAAATAGTTGTTAGTCTGAGATAAAGTTCGTATATTAAGGTATATTAAAAAATTAAAAATAAAGGTTATGACAAAATTACAAATTTCTACTACTAAGATGAAGGACATTAACTTTGATCCTTCTTTATTCCGTCCAATGAGATCAGGACGTGTTGTTGATGCTCACTTCTCTTCACAGAAAGGATTAATGAAAGGAACTAACTATGCAATTGTAGGTGATCCAGGTATTGGTAAAACTACTGTGATGTTAGATATGTTAGCAGATCTTCAGAGAAAAGGTAAAAAAGTTTTATTTATCTCTGGTGAAATGAATCATAGATAT
>Ga0206682_10002412_pt1 | contig 16966 bp, 11 predicted proteins | sample M240m12015metaG_FD_155444 | JGI IMG/M metagenome (GOLD analysis project Ga0206682, IMG submission 155444) | Ammonia-oxidizing marine archaeal communities from Monterey Bay, California, United States - M2 40m 12015 | ecosystem: Environmental > Aquatic > Marine > Intertidal zone | place: USA...
AGCCATCTGAAGTTCAAAACAATTCTCAAGGAGCTTATAACTATGTAGGAAAATTAAATAATTTATATGAGTTTGGTTATGGGTTAAGTTATACCAATTTTGAATATAAAGACATTACTATAGAAGAAGATTCTATTGGAGTAGACGATTCTTTAAATATATCACTAACAGTTTATAATTCTGGCGATGTAGACGGTCAAGAGGTTATTCAAATCTATGTTTCAGACTTATTTGCTTCCATCACACCTGATAATAAAAGACTGAGAGCTTTTGATAAAGTTTTTATAAAATCTGGAGAAAATAAAAAAGTTTCTTTTAGTGTCCCTGTTAAAGATTTTTCTTTTGTTAATTTAGAAAATAAATATGTTCTTGAAAGTGGTGACTTTACAGTTCATGTTGGTGGAAATTCCAAAGACCTTACTTCTTTAAAATTTTTTGTAAGGTAAATTAATGAAGCATTTTTATTTCCCAATAGTATTTTTTGTTGTCATTTCTTGTTCTGTTGAGAAATCAAAAGAATATCCTGTTAATTTGGTTTGGGAGGATAATTTTAAAGGCTCTAGTTTAGACACTAATTTTTGGAATATTTATACAGGAAATGGCTGTCCAGAACTATGTGGGTTTGGGAACCATGAACTACAGTACTATACCAATGGTTCTTCAAATCTTAAAGTTGAAAATGGTATGCTCACTATTTCTGCTTACTACGATACAGTTTCTTCTCTTTTTAAGTCTGCAAAAATCACCACAAAAAACAAAGTTGATTTTCAAAAAGGATATTTAGAAGTTGTAGCAAAGTTACCTAATGCTAAGGGTTCTTGGCCTGCAATTTGGATGCTCCCAACGTTAGATAGATCCTTAAATTGGCCTATAGACGGTGAAATTGATATTATGGAAAACGTAGGTTATGATTCTTGTAAAATTCTTGGAACCATTCATACTAAGGCTTATAACCACACGATAAATACCCAAAAGTCAGATAGTATCGTAATAAATACAGCTCACCAAGATTTTCATACCTATGCTATTAATTGGACAGATTCTATTTTAGAGTGGTATGTAGACTCTGAATTATACAATCGCATTAAAAGATCTCCAAATGATAGAATAGAGCAGTGGCCATTTGACAAATCTTTTCATTTAATACTTAACCAAGCAGTTGGTGGAGACTGGGGAGGTAGGTTTGGAGTGGATACTTTATCTTATCCACAAGATTTTATAATTGAATCAGTAAGATTATTTAAAAGAATGCCAAAAAAAAGCTCTTAAAATAAGAGCTTTATACTTTGTTTTTTTTAAGATTAATTTCTATCTAAATCCCATATTATTCCATAATCATAGTTTACTGAGGCGCCAGTAGCTGGATCTATATTTGATTCAGACTGTGAAGCACTTAGTTTTAATAATGTTCCACTAACAGAATCTATGTTAAATACCAATGATGTGTCTTGTAAATTCATCTCTAACATATCATTTGTTCTTGTCCAAGTGCCATCTTCAGAGGGATTGTTATTGTAGTGAATTATTAAATTTCCATCAGAAAAAATATCTATTCCACTTGGTTCAAGTGAGTCTGGGTGTACACTTTGAGTAAAAGAGGTGTCAATTAATGGAAATCCAAGAAGAGTCATGGTTAGATTTATATTAATTTCTTGAAATACCGAATTCCATGATCCAACTTGATCATAAATACATTCACCGCTTACGGTTGCTAAAGAGTCATAATTGACAGCATTGGGGTCTGTACAACCTTGAAAAGTACAAGATCCGTCGTCTGTATCAGCTTCTGAGCTATAGTTATAAGCATTGGGATCTGTACATCCCTCTTTTGCACAGGAGTTGAAAATTAATGCAAGACTTAATAAAAAGGAGAATTTTATTATATTTTTCATTTTCTTGATTTTTATATTAAATACGTTATTTTTAAAAAAAAGGTTGGCAAATTTATTAAGATATACTTAAAAATTATTTGAATATTGAAAAATAACCTGTTAAATGAATTGTAGAATTGAAATTATATACAGCCAAAAAGATAAATTATCAGAAAAAATATTGCAATTTATTTTTGATATAAACCAGAAGAATATTCCTGCCCTAGGTTCATTAAAAGATTTAAAACATGTGAGGGATATTTACAATCATTCCTTGTTTGCTGCTTTAGTTATTGTGAAAGAAAAATTTATTGGATTTGCATTTGTAATGGACTTTAAAAGTGATTATAAATCTCTTAACTACAAGTATTTTAAAAATAATTTTAAGAACTTTTTATATATCGATAGAGTTGCTCTTGCAGAAGAATTTCAAAGAAAAGGATATGGTACTGAGCTTTATAATGAAATTTATAAAATTGCGAATAATTCAGGGTATCCATTATGTTGTGAGGTAAATACTATTCCTTTAAATAAACAGTCCTTAGATTTTCATCATAAGTTTGGTTTCCAGACTCTTAAAAAAGTTCCTTTTGGCGAAAAGCAGGTAGCTATGCTTTGTAAGTATTAGGATTATTAATATACTGCGAATGAAGATAATTAATCGAACTAACTATAAGGTAAAGGTTAAGAGTAATTTTTTAATAATATCTTTATTTTAAAATTTAATAAAGAAATTAATTGTAAAGATCTAAAATTGAATAAAATTATTGTAATTCCATAATATAAAATAATTTTAAGGAAAATTGGATTACTAAATCCTTAGTTTCTCTCCACCAAGTTATCTGAAAGATAGAAAGAATTAAAAATTATAAATTTTACTTTATAATTTGTATTTTTTTTGAGAAATTTAAGCTTTTACCAGAAAAAATTATGCTATAAATTCCACTGTTTAGATCGGAAATATTTATCTGTGAGAAATAAATAGGAGATGATATAATAATACTTTCTTCATAAACAATTTCCCCTAATAAATTAACAATTTTAACATCGATATATGATTTTTCTAATCCCTTTATTGCTAAAGTAGCGATTTCTTTAGTTGGATTAGGGAAAATCATAACATTGCAAACGGATGAAAGATCATTATTAACATCAGTTACTAAAGATGCAGTAGTAGATTGTAAAATTTCTTTTGTAGCATCATCTTGAATCCATACTATTACTCCTAAGTTATCAAAATCCTCTACTGTATGATTTATAGAATGATTAACAGGATTAGTAGCATTTAATGGTAAAATATAATTTCCCTGAAATGTATAAGAAAAATTTTCAACTACTTGTATTCCATCTTGTAAAGATGAGATGTTATAGCCTGTAGAACCAGGAACCATTTTTTTCATAACATAATTAAACTCAGTTTCCCCGTTAGTTCCAACATTATCAAAAGTTACATACTCAAAGATAGCTGCGTACATAGTTAAATTACTAAAATCTCCTAGAGGATTTATAGTTACAGAGAAGTCTACTGTTTGTCCTCCAATACTGTAATTACTTGACAGATCTAAAAAAGCTGGTTCGGCAATGGCATCGTCAATTAATTGTGCAGTCAAACTTGAAGAATTTCCTTGCCATGAATTTCCGTCAAGTACTAAATTTGGAACTGAATTAACACTATAGTAAGTTCTTCTATCTCCACCTTCATCAGAATAATATGGGTCACCTGCACCAGGCCATGACATTTGATATTTTAAAATCGAGTATTGATCGTCAGAGTAATTAGACATAACAGCATCCACATTTTGATTTCCAGCAACACATGGCCCGCAAGTAGAACTTGTAAAAGACTCTAGCATTGGTCTTTTAATAGTAACGTTATCATAAACAGAAACAGGGCCAGAAACCATATCGTTAGATGTATTCATGTCAGTGGAACCATTAATATTAGTTGCCCAAATCTCTATGTTATAAACACCCGTAGAAGTTGGGCTCCAAGTTGCCCCATGATTTAAATCAAAATAGGCTCCAGTAGCTAAATTTAATCCTGTTACCGATTCAGTAACTGTAGCTCCACCATCTATAGAATAGTTTACATCCATAGAGGCTACTGTATTTGTCCCTAAATTTTGAAGCTTGCCTGAAACTGTAACTGGGCCATTTGATAAAATTATGGTTGTTGGTGTAGTCATTGATACTCCAGCCATATCAGTTGCAACTCCTTCATCAATTTTAAAGTTATCTATTGCTATATCACTAAACCAATGAGATCCACTACCGTTATCACCAATCATAGCTGTAATTTTAAATATTAAGGTATCTGAAAAAGAGGCTAGATTTACAACTTCTAAATTCCACTGATCACCCTGGTCACCAGATTTACTAAAAACATTGGAATAACTATCTCCACCATCGTCTGAAACATCAACTCTTAAGTAATCAACAGCTGCTCCATACATATGGCTGTAGAAAGTTAATGCAGGTGATGCTAAAGAACTTATGTCAATATATGGAGATGTTAGAATTGCGCTGTCGCCAGTTGATTGTGGAACAGATGCCTCAATATAAAGATAGTTTCCACCACCTGTAATATCGTCACTTGGCCCAGTATTAACAGAGTTAGTTGCACCTGAATTTACAGACCAATCGAAATTATCATTAGTATTTTGATTCCAACAAATTGGGAATGTAGCATCAAAATTTTCAAAATATGGAGCATTTTCTACACAAAGAGTAGAAAATGAAATAGGGCCAGCCCATAAACTAGAATCACTAGAGTCACATAATGCTTGAACATATACATCGTATTCTTGAGAAGTTAATAATCCAGTAAAAGAATATGAGTTTAATGTATCATTTAATAAAGTACCATTTCCTTGAGAAAATCCAGAAGTTCCATATTCAATATTATAGGAAAGTGCATTAGCTGAACCTGTCCAGTTTAGATCGACAGAATTTGTTGTAAAATTAGAAAAAGAGAACCCATAAGGAGTTAAACAATTTACATATGCTGCATATAATTCATAAGAAAAAAGTGATTCTCCCTGATTTATTCCTATGATTGATGTTGTACCAGGAAAATAATTATCACAAATAAATAATCCTCCAGCAAGACCTCCTCCAGCTCCTAAGTCTGAGTTTGCATCATGCATTAATCCAGTAGGACTTCCTGACATATCTAATTGAATAATATCAGCATCATTTCCTCCTTGATCAAAAGCCCAAAGAAATGGGCCGCCAGTTGAGAAATTATCATATGCCATTCCATAAATTCCAGTCAATCCATGCGTTGCAGAGGATATAGTTGATAAAGTAGAACCAGTCATACTCACTGAAGTAATATCCGACCCATAGGCTCCAGTCCAAAAACCACCTGCATTTGAATTTAATGTAGGGTCATAAGTTACATATCTACAAGACGCAACCGACGTAGAAATAGTAGAAATTAATGTTTTAGTTGCAGGATCAACTTTATAAATACTTCCTCCTGCTGCGCCAATGTATATATGTGAACTATCTGTAGTAAAGCTTCTAGCACCAGTAATTCCAGAAATATTAAAATTACCAGTTAAATTACCACTAGCATCAGCGGTATATATATCTGCAGAATTCCACTTTGCACACCAAAACTCTGTACCTGTCCATATAACTCCAGCTAATGAAGTTCCAATTGCAGTTGGATCTGCATCAAGTTGAATTGTCCATATGGCTCTATTTAAATTTTGTAAATTTGAACTACTCTGAACAGAGGAATATTCTGAATCTAAATTTATTCTGGTTGAGATTAAATTACTATTTGAAGAAATAGTATTGTTTTGACTCGTACCATTAAAGTTTATTAATGACATTATAAAAAGAGAAATGTAAGTTTTTTTCATAATCAAACTAAAGGTTTATTATTATTTTATTTATTAAATAAATGAGATTTAAAAGTAGCTTGCTAAAATATTCTCTATAAAGTATTTCTTAAAAGTACATTAAATATATTTAAGAATTAGAAAATTTAAATCAAAAAATGAAGCCTTTGGTTTTGTATTGTGCATCGGTTGTAAGAAGTGGAAAAGCTATGGAATTTCTTAAGTTTAATGGACTGGATCAGGTTTATATCTGGGTTTAATGGCAGGATCTGGAAAATATCCTTAATAGTTTAAAATGAAATTTAATTTTTTCATATCTATACTTTTATTCTCCTTATCTTCCTGTATAAATTCTAACGATCTTGACCCTAAAACAGTTCCATTAAATGTCCTAGATTTGGAAAATCATCAAATGTTAAAACTTTTGGAAGATAACCCTGGAGTTTTACTAGATGTCAGAACACCTTAGGAAATAAGTAAAGGATTTTTGATAAATGCAAGCTTTATAAACTTTTGTGATAAAAATTTATGTTAAACAAAGCTTGCGTCAATTTAAATAAAATAAATATTTGAATTGTACAACTATGCCAAAACGAACCTATGAAAATAGCGCTTATCAAGTTTCAAAAGCAACAGATATTGAGTATCTAGTCTATGATAAGCGCGAATTCTGGAGGGCTTCTACATCAAAAGCTAACCAAAGACAACGGAGATACAAGAAAAGAATTACAAAACAATTGTTGTTAATTTTAGAAAATAACTAAACTCCCTTTGCTATCTTAACTAAGTCAACTTTTTCTTACTTTAATGGTTTAAAACTTATGAAATGAAGAAACTTACAATATTTATATTTTTATTTTTGTTATTTGTGAGTTGTAATAAAAGGTGGAACTATGATAGAGACGTTGATTTTTCTTACTCTATTGAAACTTTGTCGTGGGATCCACTAGATTCAATAAGTGCGGAAGTTAGATGGATTATTGAATATAAAATTATAAACGATTTAGATGGGGATACTTCATCAGTTACTGTAATGGATATCGTTCTTAAAGAAAGATTTAATGATGGTGGTTCAACTCTTGGAGGAACAAATCATTCTTGGCGAAGAACTCATAAATTAAAGAATTATGACCATTTAGAATTTAAAGTAACTACCTGTGCTTCATCTGTCGCAGCAAGTTGGAAACACGTAAAGCCAATTAATATAGGATTAGAATTTTTTGCAAATTCATCTTGTAATTTTGAAAATGATCTTGTGCTTATGGATAGCTTGTTTACTGTAAATAGCTATGATACAACTTTCTACTTTAATTGGTCCCCTCCTAACTTTAACTAACCTCCCTTTGCTTTGATAACTTTTTCTTACTTTTATGTTATTAAACTTATGAAATGAAGAAATTTCTATTCTTGTTGATGTTTCCAGCTCTTTGCTTTGGTCAAAATGTAATTTTATTTGATAGTTTAATGGTTTCAGATAATGGTGTTTTCATGCATAATAATACCCCTTTTAATGGAACTGCATTTGCAAATAATAGCTCTGAAAAATTATTGTACGAAAAAGATTTTGAAAATGGAAGAGAAATAAAAAACAGAATCTATTATGCATATGTCTCAGATTCAATTCCTCATTTAAAGTTTGAAACTAATATTAAAAACGGTAAAAGAAATGGTTTAAGAAAAGGTTGGTACTACAGTGGGGAAAAGAAATTTGAAGGCTATTATAAAAATGGTTGGAACAATGGCAATTTCAAAAATTGGTATGAAAATGGAAATCTTCAAAAAGAGAGTTATTTTGAAATGAATGTAAAAGTAGGATCCTATAAGAATTGGTCCAGTGAAGGAAATTTAATAAAAGAAAGGTTTTATGAAAAAATTTCATCTACCTCTAGTAAGTTAGTTAAAAGAATTAAATATTCAGAAACAGGTGAAATTATCAGTGAAGAGTGTTGGGATATTGAGGGAAACAACACATCTTGTGATTTATAAAATTTTATATAGTGTTTTTGATATCTTATTCCTTTCCTTTTTAAAATAACACAATTTTTCTTTTGTACTATATTTTTCCTGAATTCAATTCTCTTCCAATGTATTTATCAACTTTAAAAAACATAGATTAAAGAAAGTCCTAAAATGAGAAACTGTGAATTGTGTAACAGAGAAAAAGAACTTACTTTTCATCACTTAATTCCTAAAAAAAATCATAAAATCAAACACATCAGAGAAAAATACTCTTTTCTTGATATTAGTTCCTATGGTATAAAAATTTGTAGAGACTGTCATAAGATGATTCATAAACTTATTCCTCATAAATTACTTGCTTTAGATTATAATACCAAGGAAAAGCTTCAAAATCATCCAGAACTAAAAAAATTCATTGAATGGGTAAGGTTTCAAACTAAGAAAGTAAAATAAAGTTATTTATTTTTCATATATTAGATATATGAAAAATTGGATTATCTATAGTGTAGCAACTGTTATATTACTGTCTATTGTAGCTTATTACTTTGTAAACGGAACTTGTAACTCTGTTTTCTGTGGTTTGTTTTGTTAAATCACTAATGTAAAATCAATACTTCCTTTATCTATTTAATTCTTTTTAGATTCTTTTTCTTCTATTCAGCTTTTAATAACCATTTAAATAAAAATAGTATTTAATTCTTTAGTCTAAATTTTTTAAATTTTCAATATCCTTTGCTAATCTTTTTGTTAAATTGAGATTCGTTTATAACTATTAATGAAAAAATTACTTTTTTTATCACTATTTTCTTCCTTTTTTATTTTCAATAATTGTAATAAAAATGTAGACTATGACCAGTTAGATGAAGAAATAATTCTTCAATATATCTCCGATAATAACTTAAATGCTGAACCAACAGGAAGTGGTTTGTATTATGTAGTAAATAATACTGGTAATGGAGATATTCCAGATATAAATTCCATTGTAACTGTCGCTTATAAAGGAACATTAACAGATGGTACAATTTTCGATCAGTCTGGCACAAGTGGGGCTACATTCCCTTTGAGAAATGTTATACAGGGTTGGCAAGAAGGAATACCACTATTTAGTGAAGGAGGATCTGGAGTTTTACTTATTCCATCTGATTTGGGATATGGAGGCCAAGCCGTTGGAAGTATACCAGCAAATTCAGTGCTGATTTTTGAAGTTACTCTACTCAATGTAAACTAAGTGAGAGAAAAATTCTGTCATTCTTGTAAAAATAGTAGTGATACCATGTATAGAGTAAGGTTAAATACTTCTAAAAATTGGTATTTCCTATGTAAAATATGTACGGAAGAAAACAAAGCAAATAACCCTAATTATATTTATGGGGGAACTTGGAAACTGTAGAATTCAAAAATAAGCTTTTATAGCAAATTTATATTTAGTGTAATTGCTTTAAGGATTATAAATTAAAATTTTCAAATTATTATCTATCACTATAATGGGTTATTATTTACAAATTTTTTCAAATTTTGATTCATAATGTTATAACGATTGGTCATATTTTTTTTCACCTTTTTTGTAATTATAAAGGGGCTAAATATTCCTGTCATCCTTTCATAATGGATTAGATGTGTTCCTCTAAAATTATTTATAGGTTCAAAAACAAATACATGTTCTGCTTTAATCAGAAAACCATTGTAGATTCCCCAAACGAATACATCTCTAGTGTTTACTGAAACAATTGGATTCATAGGAGATTTTTGAGGATCTTTCTTTCTGCCAAAATCTAGTGTTAAATCTAATTTAGGTATAGTTTCAAGATTATCGATATCACCACTTATAATTTTAATCTCTGGAATTACTTTACACCATTTAGACCAATTGGCAAATTCTAGAAATTTACTTCTTACTAGTTCAGTAGAGGCGTCAATATCAATTTCTGTATAAACAGTACGTTTGCCTTTAACCTCATCAGCACTCTTTATATAGTTATAAGATTTTTGTCCTAAAAATACTTGTGATATTAGCAAGAAAGTAATTATTGCTAAACTGTTTTTCATTTTACTTTTTTTAAAACTATTGTATTATAATTTTCTTTACAAAAGATTCGTTTTTAGATTTAATAATCAACGAATAAATACCACTTGATAGGTAAGGAGTATTGAAATTTATAATATTACTATTAAACTTTTGTTGATTTACAATTTGTCCAAGAGATGAAATAAAAGAAATATTAATTTCTTCATTTAAGTGGTTGTTTAGTTCAATAGTAAAAATTCCATTATTTGGATTTGGATAAATAATTATATCCATATCATCTAAGTCGTGAGTTTGTGAAACCACACAATTTTCAATAATAATAACAGTAGAATCACTGTTAATACAACCATTGGAGTCTGTAGCTGTTACAAAGTAACTAGGATTATCTCCGTTATTAAATGGTCCAATTTGAATGAAAGCATTGGTATTGTTATTGTCCCACAAAAATTGGTTTGCAGAACTTACAACGTTTATAGTTGTTAAACTATCACTACATAATGTGTCTGGAGCGTTAATGTTAACTTGTGGTAAGTCGTTAACTGTAATAAAAACAGAGTCCATACTCTGACATCCGTTACTATCAATTCCTATTGCACTTAAGTTAAAGCTGCTAATAGCAAGAGAAGTTGAGAAGTTAGAAGTGTCTCCATTGCTCCAAAGATAGTTTAAGCCACCAACAGCAGTTACTAAACTAGTATCACCAAAACATAAAATACTGTCTCCAGAAACACTTATTAGAGGCTCTTGTAGGATGTTTATGCTATCTATAGATGAACTAGAACAGCTGTTAGAATCTGTATAAGTATAAGAGATATAGTTATAGCCAGTGTTTAAAGCAAAAGTGTTTAAAATATTTCCTAAAACACCAGTGCCGGAATAATTTCCTCCATTTGGCTGACCACCAGTTAAATTAATAAATCCCTCATTTCTACATAGGTTGTCTATTAGATTTTGAGAAACAACTGGGGTTTGATTGATTTTTATAAATGAAGTATCGCTGTTAGAGCAGTTGTTGCTATCGGTAATTAAGTAAGTCAAAGTGCTATTACCTGGATTTATATTAATAGGGTTAAAAGAACCGTTAAAAACTCCATTACCTATGTAGGTACCTCCGCTTGGTACTCCATTATTTAATGTAATTGGTAAACTATTTTCACATATTTCAACAGAAAATAAATTTACAACTGGAAGGGCATTCACATTAAAAGTGTCTATTAAATTACTAAGACAACCATTACTATCTATGAATTCATAGTTAATCAATTGTTGTCCAATGCCGGCTAAAGAAGGATTAAATTGATTATTGGAAATACCATTTCCATAATATGTCCCTCCAATTGGAAGGTAATTATTTAAGACAGAAATAGAATCGTTTAAGCAAAACTCATTAATTAAACTATTACTTGAGGTTATATTTATTAAATCATTGACTAGCAATGATATATTTTGGTTATTTGAGCAGGAGTTTATATCCGTATAGGTATAATTAATATTATTTATCCCTATATTGGAATTGCTAGAATAAAAAATACCATTGATAATATTATTTCCAGAATAATTTCCACCAGTTGGACTTATTAAATTCAAAACAAGACTATCGTTTACGCAAAGTTCAGGAACAGAACTTAAACTTAATAATGGAAGTGGATTTACTGTTATAGTTTGTGTATCTGTTATAAAACATCCATTTAATTCTCCAGTATAACTAATAGTATGGTTTCCTAGCCCTGAGCTATCTGGATAGAATATTCCGTTATTTACACCATTTCCACTGTAAAATCCTCCCGCCGGAAGACCATTATTTAAGACTAAATTAGTAGCATCTATACATAGATCATTATATGGGGGTAAAGTAATATTGGGTAATGGTTTTACAGTAATAGGGGTTTCTGAGTTGTTAGTACAACCTAAACTATCTGTAAATATGTAATTAATGTTGAAATTACCAATACCTGAGATTTGGGGATAGAATATTCCATTATTTATCCCATTTCCAGAGTAAATGCCACCAGCTGGGCTTCCTCCATTTACAACTAAAGGCGTACTATTTAAACAAATTGGGCTTAGGGAATCAAAATTTACAACAGGCAATGAAGAAACTGTTATTGTAGAGTTGGTACTTGCTAGACAGGTATTGGCTTCTAAATATGAATAGGTGATGGTAAAAGATCCACTACCAGAATTCTCTGGATAAAATACATTATTATTTACGCTATTACCACTGTAAAATCCACCTGATGGACTACCACCACTAAGAACTAAACTGTCTACATTTTCACATAAATTACCGAAAGAGGGAAGTGAAATATTCACATTGTTGGTATCAACTACTAAAATTTTGTTGTCTGAACTACTACATCCATTAGAATCAGTATATGTGTAGGTAATGTTATGAAAACCTGCCCCAGAAACAGAAGGCGAAAAATTGTTGTTGGATACGCCAAATCCATTATAGTTGCCTCCTGTAGGTATTCCACCAACGAGCGGTACAGTACTACTATTTGCATTACATATAGGTGTGAAAGAAGATAAACTAACCAATGGATTATTGTTTATAGTTATAGTTACTTGATCTGTATTAATACATCCATTATTGTCTGTTCCATTAACGGTGTATATTGTTGTGGAGATTGGAGTAAAAACAGTAGCATTTGTAATGTTATTATCCCAGTTAAAGGACAGCGCTCCGCTTGCATTTAAAGCTATGGATTGACCCTCACAAATTGAAGTGTCTTGACCTGCATCTACATTAGGTAAATCGTTTACAGTTATTTGTAAAGAATCTGTGTTAGTACATCCGTTAAAGTCTGTACCAATTACTCTGTAGGTAAGGGTAGAAGTGGGAATAAATGCAATTGCATCGTTAACATTGTTATCCCAATTATAGGTCGAAGCACCTGAACCAAATAATGTTACAGGATTTCCAATACAAACTGCTACATCTGAACCTGCATCCACATTTGGTAAAGTATTAACTGTAACTAAAATATTATCAGAACCGATACATCCATTAACATCTGTACCATTAACAATGTAAGTTTTACTTACAGTTGGTAAAAAAGAAATGGCATTAGTAACATTGTTGTCCCAAGAGTAAATAAACGCACCAGTAGCATTTAAAATAACTGAGTCTCCATCACAAATAGTCAAATCTTGCCCGGCATCCACACTTGGCAAAGAATTAACAGTTATGTTTACTTGGTCTGTATTAATACAGCCGTTATTGTCTGTTCCAGTAACAGTATATGTTTTGGTAGTAATTGGACTAAAGTCAGTAGCATTAGTAATGTTATTATCCCAGTTAAAGGACAGCGCTCCGCTTGCATTTAAAGCTATGGATTGACCATCACAAATTGAAGTGTCTTGACCTGCATCAACATTTGGTAAATCGTTTACAGTTATTTGTAAAGAATCTGTGTTAGTACATCTGTTAATGTCTGTACCAATTACTCTATAGGTAAGGGTAGAAGTGGGATTAAATGCAACTGCATTGGTAACATTGTTATCCCAAGTATAGCTCAAAGCACCTGAACCAACTAATGTTACAGGATTTCCAATACAAACTGTTGCATCTCCACCAGCTGATACATTAGGTAAACCAAAAATTTCGAATGTTTTAGTGTCAACAGAAGTTCCACAACTGTTGGTAAGCTCATATTCAATGGTATGTGTACCGATTCCTAGCTCCGATGGCTTTAGAGAATTTTTTAAAACACCATCAATTTTATAGTTTCCACCAGTTGGAAAGCCAAAGTCTAAAACTGATTCAGCGTCGTTGATACATAAATCAGAAATACTACTAAGTTGTACATTTATATTAGCATCAATATGAATATTTTTTGTAGAGGAAGAAGTACAACCATTTTCGGTTACAGTATATGTTATTGGAAAAGATCCAGCACCAGAGAAAAAAGGATAAAAATTATTACTAATTACAAAAGGTCCAGAATAAGTTCCACCAAAAGGACTAGCTGAAAATAAAGGTGTTGAAGATATGTTTTCACAAAGAGAATCGTAATCTGGATAATTAATGGTTGGAGAAGCATTAACAACCAAATAAAAGTCTACACTGTCTTCGCAGTTTTGTGCAACAGAATATTTGTATCTTATTAGATGTGTCCCAACTCCTGCATTAACTGGGTAAAATGTAGTTCCAGAAACTCCCGGCCCAGAGTAGTTACCACCACTTGGATTAACTGTTGCACCTAATGAGTACGGTCCATCTCCTTCGCAAAAACTAGGAAGATTGTTTGAGAGAATAAGAGGAGGTGTTTGAACAGTATTTGCAATTCTTATTCCATCATCGCTACATCCTTGGGCGTTGGTATAGGTATAAGTTATTAAACTTGGTCCAGGGCCTAAGACGGTTGGGTCAAAAACAGAATCATTTACCATTCCAAGTCCTGACCAAACTCCACCACTTGGATTCCCAGCGGGAACAACTGCTGTTCCTCCTGTAAAGCAAGCAGTAAAAGTACTTTGAGGAACAGTTACATTTGGCAAGGGTGCAATGGTTACATTAACTACATTACTTGTGTCTTTACATCCCAAGCTATCTGTTATCAAAGAAAAATCTCCAACATTAGTAGTGGTATATAATGGTGTGTTGCTACTTGATGTGGAACTACCATTACTAACCCATGTGTAAGAAATTCCAGGGCTTACATTGGCATTTAGCGTGGCTGAATTTCCTGCACCACAAATTACTGGATTTAGGGGAAGTATTTGAGAAAAAACAGGGCTACATGGTATTATTTCAGTAACAAATGCATCATTGAGTTGATTGGTTGTAGTAGTATAATCTCCGAATGATCTATATTGGGGACCTATATTTCCACAAAATACAGCTTGGTTCTCGTTTCCAATTGAAAGGTCATAAATACCTAAAGAATATGTTTCAGGTGTAGTAGAACTACCTCCACTTCCATCAACTTGAAGAGCGCTACTGTTAGAAGTACTCGTAACCCAGTTAACAGAACTTAAGTTAGTATCCATATTTACAAATGTTATTTCGTCTGAACGCGAGAAAGTACTGTTATCTAAATTTATTGTTCCGTCTAGTGTACCACCAAAAATTAATTGATTGTCTTTTATTTCTAGAGCAGAAATGGGGAAGCTATTTTGGGATTGCGAAGGAAAAGTGTTCAGCAAATTACAATTAGTTGGAATAAAATTTGGATTTAATTTAACTAAAGTATTGGTATTTTCAGGAACATTAATTCCGGCTATAGTTTGGTTAAAATTACCATTCGAATAATTGTTAAATGCAAAATAAATATTGTCCGAATTATCAATTGATAAGCCATAAGATATGTAATCTAATGCGTTGCCAAAACCAAAAAAAGCGTTGAAAGAGGCTAAAGCATTTTCAATTTTATAAACATTATTATAAAAGCCTAAACCATCTAATTCTAAAATCATTAGTGCACCCCTTGGAACGGTATTGTTAGTGGGAAAACTAGAGATTGAAGTAGGAGAGGACTGACCTCCAATTTTACAACCATTACTTGAATAATAGTATTGTGCAATGACATGATTGTTGGAGTTTACTTCAAAATCAAGACCTAATAAGGCATCAAAATCTTGATTAGTGTTGCAATATATAGGGGTTAACCAACTATTAGTGCCATTAACATCTGTTTTTAGAATAAAACTATTGATGTATTCATAGCCATAAAAACCTCCTCCACCAGGAGCTTGTGTGTATGGTAGAGTTAAGCCATCAAATTTTCTTCCATTTGTACCAACGCCTCCAAAAGGATTATTAGAAGAAACTCTATTGGATGCCATTAGGTATAAAAAACCATTTTTAAATTTTATTTTACTTCTTCCATAATAATTTTGTGTGTTATTACTATATCCATTTACATTAGAGTTATTATCATTTCTTGTAGAGGCACCAGTTTTTATCCACTGAAAGTTTCCGGAAGTATCGTATTTAACTAAGTAGTTATCTGAGTATGATGCTGAATTAGCTGAATGTTGATTAGCAGTTACTGAATTTCCATCAAAATTGGCTGTAGAAGAAAATAAGCCACTGACATACAATCCTCCTTGGTTGTCTAACTCTATATCCATTGCTTGGTCAGAATCTGGCCCCCCTGCAGTTTTAATCCAAATCGGATTACCCAATGGGTCTAATTTTCCAATGAAAATATCTCTAGAATTTCCTGTAATGGTAGTGTTTTTAATTGTAGCTAAAATGTCGAAATTACCAGCAATATATTTATTACCTAACTGGTCAACCTTTACAGCTCTTATGGAAGCCTGGTATGCAGATGAGGATGAAGTAACCGTGTTTAAAAAAGAAATGCCTTGACTGTAAGTAATACTTGTAACCAAAAACGAGATTAAAACAGTAATTGTAATTAAAATATATTTCATACACTTTAAGCGTTTTTTATTTCCTGTAAAGCAGGTTTGTTTATCACTTTAATTACTTTTTAGTATAAAAGCTAAACAAAATAAATCTCGAATATTTAGATATATATTTTTTGTTTAATTTATTCACTACAAAAGTTAAACAAAATTATGAAAAGAATTTATATTATTGATTAACAAATGGTAAATAACGAAATTATTTTACGGATCCTCTCACTCTACTCATTCTCTGTTAAGTATGTGCTTTGACCATAAATCTATTGAATAATCAATTTTCTTATTTCTAATAAGCCTCCTGTATCATTATATAATTGGATATAATATAGACCCAATCCTCCAAAGCTTGTAATTGGTATTTGAAACTGAGGAATGGTTATAAAACTATTAAATACCTCTTGCCCTAATGAGTTTATAATTTTAAGATTATAGTTAGACATGGAATTAAAATTGCCATTGTCTATAAATACTATATCGTTAGCCGGATTTGGATATATTTTAAGTGTATTTGAATTATTTGGAGAACTTATTCCTGATAGATTAACATTTATAATAAGTGTATCAGTTACAGATATTAATACGGAATCGTAATAGGTTATAGTATCATATATTGAAATGTAGTTGGTGTCGTAATAAGTTACAAAAGTGGTATCGAAAATACTAATGGAGTCTATTACCAAAATACTATCAAAAACAGTAATAAATGTAGTATCGTAATTAGTGATGAAAGTGGTGTCAAAAGTATTTATAAAAGTGGTGTCATAAATGCTAATGGAGTCTAATACCAAAACACTGTCAAAAACAGTAATAAATGTAGTATCATAATTATTAATGATAGTAGTATCAAAACTATTTATAAAAGTGGTGTCGTAAATATTGAT
>Ga0206682_10002415_pt1 | contig 16948 bp, 10 predicted proteins | sample M240m12015metaG_FD_155444 | JGI IMG/M metagenome (GOLD analysis project Ga0206682, IMG submission 155444) | Ammonia-oxidizing marine archaeal communities from Monterey Bay, California, United States - M2 40m 12015 | ecosystem: Environmental > Aquatic > Marine > Intertidal zone | place: USA...
CGCGAATTTGAGTACTTGTAATATCAGCGCGCCTTACCAGCGATCTTCAGGATGGGAATGTTCTCATCCTTCACCCTCACCTGCACCATCTCGGGAAGATGCAGATCCCGGAGAAACACCTTGTCGCCAACGTCCAGGCTGGACACGTCTATGGTGATCTCGGGCGGGATGTCCTTGCCCAGACACCGCACCTCCAGATGTTTCGACACCTTCCACGGGAATCCGCCTCGTTTCACGCCGGGGCTCGCATCCTCTCCCTCCGTGCGCACCGGCACGTTCACCTTGACCTTGGTGTTCGGCGCGCAGGGCATGAAGTTGACGTTCTCGACGAGGTTCGTCGACGGATCGAGCATCAGCTGCTTCGCCAAGACGGGCTCCGTCCTGCCGCTCTCTGCGAAGTTCAGCTCCAGCACTCTCGCGCCCACGCCAGCGTGGCCGTGTTTGCGTACGAGCCGCTCGATGTCCCTCGACGCGAACGACAGCAGCTCGCCCGACTCGTCTCCGGGTCGGAAGAACACGCCGGGGACCATGCCGTGCCGCTTGAGGTGGCGGCACACGGTCTTACCCGCACCCTCCCGCGCGAACACGTCCAGGACGTCGCCCCTGTCCTCCTCCGCATCGGACGACGAGGAAGACGCGCGCAGGGTACGAGTGAGCGCGGCGCCGCGCGTGGGACACGCCAGCCGCGGTGCGCTCGCCCAGCCCCCGACCGCGCGCGCCAGAGGGGCCATCGCGCGCTCCCCCGAACGTAACATGATCGCGTGGAGATGCGTCGCGCCACCCCGCGGGCGAGAGTGGCGGCCTGAGACGATCAAACCTGATCTCGTCACACTCTGCCCGCCGCCTGCGTGTCTCCGACTTCGGCGTAAAACCCGAGAAAGTGAATACCTGCGTGTCTTGGAAGCGTGCCACTTCGTCCCGGCGCGTCCCGCGTCCTGCGACGCGAGGTCATGCCTGAGTCGTCCACGCAGAGTGACGCGTCGACGCAGGTTCTCAAGGTGGCGCAGGCCGAGCTCCGTTCGCTGTCCGCGAGCCGCCGGGTGTACCAGAAGCGCTCGGGGCTCTTTTTCCGCGCGGACAAGCAGAAGGTCCTGGCGGAGACCGTGGGGAAGATCCTCGAGGCGGAGGGCAAGAAGAAGTGAGCGGCGCGAGCGATGAAGGACCCGCGGCGGATCGCACCGATTCCGACGGGCGCGCCGTCCGCGAGCGGGGACCGCGCGACCGGCGGCGCGCATCTCGGCGCGCGCGCGTCATCACACGTCGCACGTCACGACGAAAAAGTTGGACCCGATGCCGAAAAAAACGCCGACGTCGCCAACGCCGCCGCGGCGCGTCGCGCGCGGAAACTCGTGCTCCAGCGCGTGCGCGCCTCGTTGCCCATCGCGTTCTCGCGCGAGCGACTGGTCGCTGAGATCCGCGCGCGCGAGACGCTGATCGTGGTGGGCGAGACGGGTTCCGGGAAAACGACGCAGCTCCCGCAGTACGCGCACGAGGCGGGCCTGGCCGGCGGGCTCGCCGTCGCGTGCACGCAGCCCCGGCGCGTGGCGGCGGTTTCCGTGGCCCGGCGCGTCGCCGAGGAGACCGGCACCGCGCTCGGCGACCTGGTGGGGTACGCGATCCGCTTCGAAGACGTCTCAAGCGCGGCGACGCGTGTGAAGTTCCTGACGGACGGCATGCTTCTGCGCGAGGCGACCGCGGATGCGAACCTCGAGCGGTACGGCGTCGTGATGATCGACGAGGCGCACGAGCGGACGTTACAGACGGATTTCCTGCTGGGCGTCCTGAAGCAGACGCAGGAACGACGACGCGTCTCGGGCGCGAGACCGCTCAAGCTCGTGATCATGTCCGCGACGCTCGAAGCGGACAGCTTCTCGAAGTTCTTCGGGAACGCCCCCGTGGTGTACTCGCGCGGCAGGAAGTTCCCGGTGGAGACGTTCTACACGGAGGAGCCCGAGGACGATTACCTCGACGCGGCGCTGTGCGCGGTGTGTCAGATAAACGAAAGCGAGCCCGAGGGCGACGTGCTGGTGTTCCTGACCGGCCAGGAGGAGATCGAGTCGCTCGGGCGGCTGCTCAGGGCGCGCGCGGGCGCGCGGGCGCCGGAAAACGCCGTGAACGAAGATGGAGAAAAAGAAACGACGGGAAAAAAGCGCGCGTCGTCGCGCGTCCCGGCGTTGCGCGTCGCGCCGCTCTTCGCGGCGATGCCCCCCGAGGAGCAGATGCGCGCGTTCGAGCCGGCGCCGCCGGGAACGAGGAAGGTGGTGCTGGCGACGAACATCGCGGAGACCTCGCTGACGATCAACGGCATCCGCTACGTCGTGGACACGGGCCTGGCCAAGCGGCGCGTGTACCACCCGCGCAGCGGCGTGGACGAGCTGGTGGTGGCGCCCATCGCGGCGAGCCAAGCCGCGCAGCGCGCCGGCCGCGCCGGCCGCGAGGGTCCGGGGAAGTGTTTCCGGCTGTACTGCGAGGATGTGATGCGTAGCCTCGAGCCGCACGTCACGCCCGAGCTCCTGCGCACGAACCTCAGCGGCGTCGTGCTGCAGCTCAAGGCGATGAACGTGGATGACATCCTCTCGTTCCCGTTCATAGACCCGCCCCCCCGCGAAGCGCTGGTGCGCTCGCTCGAGCTGCTCTACGCGCTCGGCGCTCTCGGCGGCGACGGGCGCCTCAGCGCGGCGGGCCGCAAGATGGCCCGCTTCCCGCTGGAGCCCATGGCGGCGCGCGCGATCCTCGCCGGGCACGACGAGGCGTGCGCGGAGGACGTCATCGCAGTCGTGAGCATGCTCACCACGGACAACGTGTTCCGCGAGGTTTCGCGCGACGTCGCGAGCGGCGGGTCGCGCCAGAAAAACCCGGGCCGCGAGCAGTACGCGCGCGAGGAGGGCGACCACGCGACGCTCCTTGCGGTGTTCCGCGCGTTTTCGAAGTGCGGCGCGAAACGCAAAAAGGAGTTCTGCGCCGCGAACGGCGTGCACCTGCGGAGCATGCAGAAGGCGCGGTCGATTTTCGACCAGCTCTCGCGCGCCGCGCAGAGCGAGGGCGTCGCGCTAACGTCCGCGGGCGACGAGAGCGCGCCGGTGACGCGCGCGCTCGCGGCTGGTTTTTTCCTCAACGTCGCGCGGCGACAGGCGGACGGGAGTTTCAAGACGGTCTCCACGGGCCAGCGTTTGGGCATACACCCGAGCTCGGTGCTGTTCCAAAAGCCGCCGGAGATGATCCTGTTCAACGAGCTGGTCAAGACCAACCGGCTGTACGCGCGGGACGTCAGCGCCGTCGCGCCCGAGTGGCTCGCCGAGGTATCGCCGCGCGTCTACTCGGCGCGCAAAAAGGCTGAATGAACATCGGTACACCACGCTACAGAGAGCGAGAGCAGAGAGGGGCGTCGACGTACGCGTGTGTGGTGTCTGTGCGCGCGTACGCGCGCGTGTGACGCAGCGATCATCGAAAACAACATCGCGGTCATCTCGTCGCGCGTCGCGCTTCTCAGTCTACGGTACTAGTCGAAATCCGGAATCGGGTTCGCCTCTCCCAGGATGTTCTTCATGCGCGAAACCTCCGCTCGCGCGTCTCGGTTGCGCGGCTCCAGCCGCAGCGCGGATTCGAAATCCTCCAGCGCCTCGAGGTAGTTGCCGGAGACCGCGCGCGCCGCGCCGCGCCGCAGGTGCGCCTTGACGTTCCGGGGGTCGAGCTTGAGCGCCTCGCCGCAGTCCTCCTCCGCCTCCGCGTACGCGCCGAGCTTCAGGCGCGCCATGGCGCGGTTGGAAAACACGACGGCGCGCCATCGCCGCGACCCTCGCGCGCCCGTCGCGCGCAGCGCCTCGCCGTACGCCGCCGCCGCCTCCTCGAACGCGCCCGCCTTGAAGCGCTCGTTCCCCCGAGCCTTGAACGGCTCGCCGGGCTCGCCGACCGCGTCGCCGCTTTTTGTCACCGGCGACAACGCTCGAGAAGAGCCGTGCGCTTCATCGCGCCGCGTCGCGCTTCGCGCCGCGTTCGCCGTCGCGTCGGCGTCGACGATTTCCGGAAACGCCGCCGCGACGCGCGCGCCCCACGCGACCGCCGCGTCCAGCGCGGCGTAATCGCGCCCCGGCCCCATCACCAGCGACACGCCGCGCGGCCCGTCGATCCCGTCCGCGCGCAGAGGCAGGGTGACCTGCGGGAACCCCGCGAGCGAGCATATGCACGTCAACGCGAGCGTTTTCTTCCGCCACGCCTCTTGCGCCGCGTCGTCCGCGCCGAGAGGCGGCGGCGCGCTCGGCGTCGTCGGCAGCACCAGCGCCGTCTCGCTCTCGCCGTCCAGCAACGTGCCCAGCGCGAACTTGGCCTCCTCCCTGGCCTTCCGGCACACCTCCAGCGCGTCCGGCGCGTCCGCGATCCGCGACGCGGCGTCCATGCGCTGGCGCACGCCCGGGCCGGTGTCGCCGCGCTCCGAGAACGGGCGCGCGCCGTACCACCCGCCGAGCGCGCTCCAGACCTCGGCGCCCATCAACCGCGCGAAGGCGAACCGAAGCGCGTCCAGGCCGGTGACGTCTTCGTCTTCGTTTTTTTCGTTTTTCACGCGCGGGTGGCGCTCCGCGACTTCCCGCAACGACGGACACAGCACCAGCAGGTGCTTCCCGAGGTCCAGCCTCTGCACGGTCCCGGAGGGGAACCGGTCCCCCAGCGCGGCGCAGAGCGCCGCCGCGCCGCACCGCGACGCCGGGTCGCTCAGCGCGACGGCGTCTTCGAGCACGAGCAGTTTCGCGATGTTCGGCGGCGACGTTCCCGTCGTTCCGGCGCCTCCGTTCCCATCACCCGCGCGTTTCCCGAGCCTCGGCGCCAGTAATACGTCGCCCACCGCGCGCAACGTCTCCCCGTCTCGCGCGAACCACCCCACGGTGTCCATGCTCGGCGCGAACCGAACGACGCCCGTCGCCGAAACCGCGCCGTGCGTCGGCCGGAAGCCGAAGACGCCGCAGTGCGCGGCGGGCACCCGCACGCTCCCCCCTGAGTCCGTCCCGAGCGCGAAGGCCACGTCCTTGAGCGCGGCCGCGACCGCGACCGCCGAGCCGCTGGACGAGCCCCCCGGGATGCGCCCCGGCGCGGCCGGGTTTCGCGGTGTCCCGTAGTGCGCGTTCTCGCCGGAGACGCCGTACGCGAACTCGTCCATGTGCGTCACCCCGACGCACGTCGCGCCGGCGTCCGCGAGCATCGCGACCGCTCGCGCGGTCTTGCCCGCGGGCTTGTGCGTCTCCGCCCACGCGGGCGAGCCGAAACCCGTGACCCGACCCTCGATCTGGAAGATATCCTTCACCGCGTACCTAAGGTTTGCCAGGGCGCGCGGCGCGCCGTCGCCGGAAGACGCGGGCGTCGCGGGGACCTCCGTCGCGTCCACGAACGCGCCGAGCGGATCGACTCGGCGCCGTTTCGCCGCACCGCCGCCTGCGCGGACCTTCGCGAGCAGGTACGCGCCCAGCGCCGAGCCGACGGCGAGGAAGCCGGGGAGCGCCATCCCGACGCGCGCGGGGGAGAGGCGCCGAAGCGAGCGCGCCGCGGTCTGGCGAGAACGCGACGCGGCTGCTTTGCCATCTTCATCGTGGCTCTTGATGAAGAAAGAGACGGTGGTCGGTGCCCAATTTTTCCGCGAACGTTGTGGCATGTTCGGACGCGCTGTGATAAGTCTGGCGCTCTCCCAACTGAGCTTGATTTCCGAATATTTTCTTCGAAGGCGCGGATTGATGCCCGGTGGTTGATCGGTTCGTCTTCGGTGATATCGATCGAGCGATTTCCCATAAGGGTCGACTTCATCGGTGTTCCGATCAACGCTGCGCGAAAGGTTCTCTCCGTTCGGGCGCAACCTTTCGTTTTTAGGGTCTTGCTCCGAACGCGAACGGTGCGGCCCTTTTTTCCCCGCGCACGCACCATGCCGTCCGCGCCCCGCACCGTGAAGGATGTGCCCGCCCAGGAGTTCGTGATCGCCCTGGCGCAGTACTTCCGCTCCACCGGCAAGGTTAGTACCGCCATCTTTCGCCACCCGCGATGCCCGAGCGGCGGAAACGCCGTACTTTGCGACGCCGTGCACGGCACGACGCCGTAGCGGCCCTCGATTTGACGCGCGGGATCGACCGACGACGTGCGCGGCGACGCCGCGACGTCCGATACGCGCGTGCGATGAACACGTATCGGACGTGCTCCAAACATCGCCGCCGTCATCGCGCTCGTCGCCGCCGTCGTGGCGCGCCTTCCGTGACGTCCCGCCGCGTGTTTTTCTCGACCGCGCCACGCGCGCTTAGGGTTGCCATCGCGTCGAAGCCGTCAGCCGCTGCGGCCGGCGCCGCGCCCGCGCGACGACACGCGCGGCCGAGCGCGCCGCGCGCGTCGAGCGATCGATCCGAGCCGCGAGACGCACGCGCTCGCCGTGCCGCGCGGACGGTCGCGCGTCTCGCGTTCGGGGCGCGGCCGGGGACTCGGACGTCCATCCGGCGTGCATCATCATCATCATCATCGCGCGTGGTTGTTTTTTCTCCCCGTTTGTTCGTTCGATCGATCGTTCCGATTCTGACCCCGCCATCTCGTCCTCGTCCCGCCTCGGCATTCAACCCGCAGATGGAGGTCCCCACCTGGGTCGACACCGTGAAGACGGCTTCGTACAAGGAGCTCGCGCCGTACGACCCCGACTGGTTCTACATTCGCGCCGCGTCGATGGCGCGCAAGCTGTACGTCAGCGGGAACATGGGTGTGGGTGCGTTCCGCAAGAACTACGGCGGCGCCAAGAACAACGGCACCTGCCGCCACCACCATGGCATCGGCAGCGGCTCCGTCGCGCGCGCCGTGCTCAAGCAGCTCGAGTCCGTGGGCGTCGTGGAGAAGGCGGCCAAGGGGAGGCGCATCACGCCCTCCGGCCAGCGCGACCTCGACCGCATCGCGGGCCGCGTCAAGGTGCCCGTCGCGTGAGCGGTACGCGATCGCGCCCCGTGAGTGAACCGACGACTGTACGAAGAGGGAGCTTTTGGCGAACAGCTCCACCCCACCTGAGGCAGTCGCGCGCCGGACGCACGCATAAGAATAGCTTCGAGTGTAACGGAACGCGAACGTCTCATATCACGCCTCGAAACCGCGCCGCTTGATGAAGATTCTCGTCGGCTTCGAATCGCGCGCGCGGCGATCATCTGGCGCCCGAACGGCGCGCTCTACTCCATCGCGACGAACACGTGACCGTATCACAATAGCCTCCGAAAGGGCGCGAGTCGAGTGTTCACAACCTACGTGCTAACGCGGTGCCTCCTCGCGGCTCTCCTTCCGTCTAGACGCCCATACACCCACCAACCCAGAGCCGATTACGCCTCGGACCTGCCGGTCGCCTGGTGCTTCTTGCAGTAGCGCTGGTTGCGCAGGAACTTGGGATCCATACCCTTCAGCGACTTTTTGAGCCCCTTCTTGGGCTTCTTGATGCCTGTCGACGCCGAAACGAGGAGAGTGGAGAGGGAAGAGGTCAGCGTCTCGATCCCGAACGAGGAGCCTCTCGGCGTCTAAAAGTGTGTTCGTCCGCGGAACAGCAAAACCCTACGACCGCGAAAAGCCGATGCGCGCGACGACGCGGCCGGCTCGGCCGGCGACGCGAGCCACGCGGCGCGGCGACGAGACGCGATCAGACGCGCCATGACGATCCCGGATACCTCGCGTCGGATACGGGGTCGCTCGCGACGCAGGAGGCGCAGGCACCGGCGGTCGTCGGGCGCTCGCGGCTGAAATGTCTCTCGCCGTGAGTGTTTCGCGATGGCGTGAAAACAGCGCGCTTCGCCGGGATCCACGCCGCGCGGCGCGCCGGGGCGGGGGCAACACGCACCGTTACGGTGGTTCTTGTACGACTGGTTGTGCGCCGTGTGGTTCGTGGACTTGGCCATCTTGCCTGTTACTCGCTGAACGTGCGGGTGCGCGAGCGAAAAGGGACGCCGGGCGGCACCGCACGCGGTTTTGCAGAGCGGGGAGAGAAACCTGACACGAGCAGTCAAGCACGCGACGAAACCCGAACGGTGTGCAGGTTCCGCGTCCGATTGGGATTCCAAGAGAGGAACGATTCGTCATTCTCAGGTAAACGAAAAAATCGCGTCGCTCAACGCTCCCCGCTCGCATCCTCTCCGCCGCTCGGGTCCGGCGCGCGCGCGCGCGCGCGCGCGGCGACGCCCTCGCCGTTCCCGATGACCACCTCGCGTATGCCGCGGCTGATGCGGCGAATCACCCCGTCGGGCCCGCGCGTGTGGACCCGCGCGTCGTCGCCTCGCGCGGGCGGGTCCTCATCCGCGCGCGCGTTTTTGTTTTCCTCCTCTGAACTCGGGCTCGGCTCCTCGGCGACGCCCGGGAACCCCCGCTCGATCTCCACGACGAGCGTGGTGAAGTACTTGTGCGTGATGTCGGTGAGGCCCGCGAGCTTCCCGCGGAACGCCCCGAACTCGGCGGCGTCGCGCGCCTCCGTGAGGAACGTCTCCAGCTCCGTCTCGACGGCTTCCGTGAGCCGCTCGAGCGTCCCTTCGGCATCCGCCTGCGCAAACTCGAAGAAGCGCTTCTTCGCGCTCTCGCGCTCGTCGAATCTGTAGTACCCGAACCCGTACGTCCACTTCAGCACGCGTCTGCACTCCGCGATCTGCGCCAGCGCATCGGTGATGAACCGTAACTGCGAGGGCGGCGTGTTCTGCAGATCACCGAGCTTTCGCAACTTTCGTCTCTCCCACTCCTTCGCGTCGGCGAGCGCTTTGCGCTGCGACCCGCCGTGCGCCGCCCACCGCTCGTAGTAGTGCGTGTACCGCTCCAGCGAGTGCTTCGCCGCCAAACGCCGGTTCTCCTCCTCGGTGACCCCGGGTTTGCCGCTCGACTTGGCGCGCTCGTAGCGGTTGCAGGCGTAGTACCCCCCGGTGCGCTCGCCGTGGTCCGCCCAGGCGCCCAGGCACATCCAGCAGAAGTCGTGCTTGCACTGCGAGCACGTCATGTGCATGCACCCGGCGCTCTTCTCGATCGGGCGCGAACACCGCGGGCACGGCTTGGTGTGCGCCAGGATCCATCGCATGTTCTCGCTCTCCGCGCTGTTCTTCACCAGCCACGAACGCACGGTGGCGCAGTCCACCGGCCGGTGCGCCTCCTCCGCGCACGCCCAGCAAAAAGACGCGCCGCACGCGCAACGCGCATCCTCCGCGCTCGTCGGGCCGACGCGCGACGAACACGATTCGACGGCGCGCTCGCACCCGGGCGCGACGCACCATTTGAGTTTTGGGTTATCGTCCACGAACGAACGCCACGCGAACGTTTGGAACTTTAATCGCGTTTCCGTCGAGAGCGACGCGCGGGTTTCGTCCGCGAAAAAAAACTCCGGCACGCGCGTCGCGCACCCTACGCGCGGACAGCGCGCGTCGAGACACGCCGGGCCGTCGTCCACCTTCGCCGCGAGGTACCCGGACCAACAACGCTCGCAGAAGTCGTGTCCGCACCCGCAGTCGGTCCGGTTCGAACCCGAACGCACAGCCGTGAACCCCTCGAAACACACCTGGCACGTCTGTTCGGGCGTTGTCAAGTGCGTCGTCGAATCCGCCGATCGCTTCGGATTTGACCCAGACGCGTCGTCGTCGTCGTCCATCGCGCGATCCGACGACGACCGCCGCAAGCCCGCCTTCGCGCGCGTGTCCGCCTCGTCCGCGAACCACGCGTCGTTCAGGTGGTTCACGTTCCACTTGTGCGCGCGGAGCAGGGGTGCCGCGGACTCCGGGGGTATCTGCAGCACCGCGGTGACCCGCGCCACGGCGTCCCGCTGGCGCTCGCGCACCTCCGCCGCGTCGAGGCTCCGAAACGCCACCGCGGGCGTCTCGTCCTCGCCCGCGGCGACGTCGCCGAACGTCTCCTCGTCCAGGACCAGATCCTCGTCCGCGTCCGAGCCGGACATCGCGTCGAAGTCGTCCGATGCGTAGTATTCATCGTAGCTCGCGTCGGAGTCGCTCATCGCGCCGCACCCGCGCGCGCCCTCCTCGACTGAAGGCCAGATCTCGGTTCACACGAAAAGCAACAACAGCGGACCGACCCCGAGGGGCGACGAGGGTGCGAGTGGCGTATTACATACTAATGAACTGCGACTCCAGAGACGGAGTTTCGTTTTCGAAAGAAAGGGGTACTTGCGTCGAGGTGGCCACGGCGCGTCGTCCCGCGCGCGCACAGTTGTGCGCGCGGGACGCGAGCCGTCGACTCGACGCGATGTCCTTCGACTTCTTCAACCAGAACCAGGCCCCGCCCGGGGGCGGCGGCCCCGCGCTCGGCCCCAACGGCGAAGAGAGTGCGTGCGCGACAGCTCCATCGCCTCCGCGATCGTCGTCGCGTCCGAAGAAACGCGTCGAGGGTGCCCAGATCGAAGCCTGACTGACGTCGTCGTTCACCCTCCCTTCCTCTCGCCTTCGCAGTCCTGCTGGACGTGCCGTGCGGCCGCATCGACATCCAGGGCAAGACCATGGTCCCGGACGAGCGCCGGGGCAAGCTCCGTTTGTGCAAGGACACGGACGGGCTGACGCACCTGCAGTGGGGCGTCCGAGCGCCCGACATGCCCTTCACGCCGGAGGAGGATCTGCTCGTGTTCCCGCGGGAGGCAGAGATGAAGTTCATCCCGAAGCCGGGCGTGTTCGTGATCAAATTCCCGGACGACCCCTCGCGGAACGCCTTCTTCTGGTCGCAGCGGCAGACGTCCGACGCGGAACCGCAGAGCGACGAGGCGCTCACCGCGGACGTCAACGCCGCGCTCAACGGCGAGAGCCCGGCGTTCGCCACGCGGCGGAGCGACCCGGCGGCGCGCGCGCGCGCCGTGCGGGCGGCGCAGGCGGCGGCCGCGAGCGCGCTCTCGGGGCCGGAGGAGACGCCCGCGGCGACCGCGGGCGTCGCGTCGACGCCCGCGGCGCCGGCGAAGGCGGAGAAACAGCCGGTGACTGATGAGCCCATGGAGGACGAACCCATGGAAACGGAAACGGAAAAGGCGGCGGATGGAAACGCCGAAAAAAAAAGCGCGGCGGTTTCCGGGGACGCGCTGCGCGCCGCGCTCGGCGGGATCGGCGCCGCGGGGGCTGTCCCCGGCGGCGGCGCGCCCGCCGCGGACCCCGCGGCGATGGCGCGCATGCTGGCGGGCATGCGACCGCGCGGTCCCGGTCTGAATGAGGTCCTGACCCCGGAGGCGGTCGGGCCCTTGCTCCGCGACGAGAACGTGCGCGCGCGGCTGGCGGAGTTTCTCCCCGACGCGCACCGCGGGTCCGAGAACCTGGAGGCGCTGATGCGGACGCCGCAGTTCCAGTCGCAGCTCGAGCGGTTCAGCGCGGCGCTGCAGTCGGGGCAGATGGACCTCGCGCAGTTTGGACTTCGCGGCGGGACGGGGTTCAGCGTCGCGGAGTTCCTCGCCGCGATCCAGGCCAAGGCGGACGAGGCGCGGGACGAGCGGGACGGAAAGGACGAAGGGAACTGAGCGCGCGCCGCGTCGTCGTCGACTTTTTTTTTGACGCGCCAGTCGTGCGTACTGTATGGACTAATATCTTCGCGACGAACGAAATCTCTCCCGCGCGCGTGTCACTCTTCCTTCGCGGTCGGTGCCTCTCGTAGCCCCATCTCTATCATGAACGCCTCCTCGAGCGCGAGGTACTCCGCCTCCCTGCGCTCGTCCTCGGTCATCTCGCGCTCGCCCTTGGCGCGCGCCTTGGGTTTTTCCTCTGCGACCCCCGCCGGCGGCGGCGCCGCCGCCGCCGCCTCCTCGCGCGCCGCCGCCGCCGCCTCGCGCGCCTCCGCGCGCCCGGCGGCGTCCTCGGCGCGCGCCATCTCGCGGCGCAGGAACGCCTCCGTGCGCTCGAGCTCGCGCGGCTTGGGCTTGCGCAGCGCGCGCGGCGTGCGCACGACGTGCAGCACGCCGCCGTCGTCGCCCACCGCCAGGAGCTGCTCGCGCGTCTTCTCGCCCGGCTTCTCGCCCGCCGGGCTCCAGAACTGCATCGGCCCCGCCGCGCCGCTGTTCACGCGCGCGCTCTGCGAGGGCTCGTGCGAGCGGTCCAGCAGGTCCCACGCGTCCACGACGCCGTCCTCCTTGGCGACGTACACCACGGACGGGCGCGTGGGCGAGAAGGCGCACGACGCGAAGCGCGTCGGGAGCTGCGGCGACGAAAACACGGGCGCGGCGACGCCCTCGCGCCAGAGCTTGAACGAGCTCGCGCCGACGCTCATCACGAGGTCGGGGAAGAACGGCGACCTCGAGATGGACCGCACCGCCTGACTGTGTCCCGCGACGCACAGCTTCGTGTGCTCGGGCACAGACGCGCCCTCCTCGTCCGTGGGCACGACGAAGTCGCACTGCGCAACCTCGCCGTCCGCGGAGGAGGCGAAGAAGCGCGTCGCGTTTTCGGGGAGCGAGCCGTCGCGCGCCGGCGGGCGCAGCGCGGGCGAAAAGTTAAACTTCACCGCCTGCAGCGCACCGCTCTGCTCGCCTCGGCCGAGCGCGATCCTGTACGCGGGGGCGAAAACAAACTCGCGCCGCTTCGCGTCTTTCTTCACGTCCACGTCCCAGAACAGCACTTTGCCGTCCGCGGCGGCGGTGGCGAAAAACGCGCACGCGCCCGAGGGCGGGTTCGGCCGAACCAGCTCGCCGCGCGGCTTGGTGACGGCGACGTCCGCGCCGAGCCAACGCACGTCCGTCACCGCGCACACGTGCGAGTCCGGCGCCTCGGAGACGAATTTCGGGAAGCACGTGTCATGGTGAGGGGCCTGTCGCGCGCGCGTCGTCTCGGACAGGTCCCAGAAGCACGCGCGGCCGTCGGCGAGGCCGCCGGCGACCAGCCGCGGGTCGCTTTTGTTGAACTGGAAGCAGTGCACGTCCGCGGGCGCCTCTAAGACGCGCCGCGGGTGGATGGGGTCCTCGAAGTCCCAGATGAGCACGGCGCCCCGGGACCCCGCGCCTCCGGCGGCGACGGCCGCCTCGAACGACGCCGTCGCCACGCACGACGCCGCCACCGCGCCGCGCGCGCCCGGCACCCAGTCCACGCACGCCACCGTCTTGCCTTTGTTGTACGTCAGCGACGTGAACGAGTGCGTCTCCGTCATCGCCGTCTCCGCGCCCGCGCCCGCGCCGAGGTCGTCGTCTGCCAGCGACGCGAAGTCGTCCGTGAAGATGTCGTAACACTCGTTCTGCTGCAGCGCACCGCGCATCAGCGGGTCCACCTTCTCGAGGAACGCGCGCAGGCGCGCCGGGTCCTCGGCAGACGCCGAGGTCTCGCGCGCCGCGCGAGAACCGCCGACGCCGACGGATTCAAAACCCGCGCTCGAACTCCGCCGCGGCTCGTACTGCGTGCTCATCGGCTTGGGCGCGAGCGGCGTGGCCTGCGTCGCGCTCGAGCGCGTCGAGGGCACTGCTTGCGTCGCGACGTCCGCCTCCGCGAAGCGCACGGACGGCGTCTTCTCCTTGAACGGGCGGCACTCCATGGACGCGCTGTTCCACAGCGTGATGGCGTCCACGTCCGTTAGACGCGCATCGCACGGAAGCCCGAAGCTCGAGCGCTTGCGGAACACCTGCGTCGTCAGCTTCTGCGACTCCAAGCTCGTCACCACGTTCTCCTCCGTGATCTCCGTCTCCGAGCCCTGGCTGACCCACGGCTTGGAAACGGGCTTGGCTCGCTTGCGCCGGCCGGGCTTGGCGGCTTCCGCCTCGGCGGCGGCGGCTTCCGCGGCGGCGGCGGCGGCGACGACGCGTTCAGCCTCCTGCGTCTCGAACGCCTCGGCGGCGGCTTTCGTGACCGCGAGCTCGAAGTTGTTCCCGTCGCCGTACACGTCCTCCTCGTTGTACCGAATCAACAGCTCGTCGTAATCCGCCTTGCTGATCTGTTTCTTGACGATCGTGAAGTCGCTGATCGCGCCTCGGTACTGAATGTCCCCGAGGAGCGTCTCCTTCGACACGCGCTTCAGCAGGACCTCAGGGCCCATGTCCTCGAGGCCGACGATCTTCAGCGTGCCGCCTGCGTGCACGTCGCGGTGGACGGGGGGAACGAGCGCGGGGTCAGGGCGGGGCGAAACGGGTCAGTCTCGGCGCGCACCGCGTCGGACCGAGAAAACTCTCAGTCAACACGAGGATGCGGAGCGCCGGGCGATTCGAACGAGGCGGTGACGTACCGGTCAGGAAGATGGACTCCACCCCGGGGGGAATCCCCGGGCCCTCCTCCTCGTCGGCCATGTCCCGACGGAGAGATGCACGGCGTGCGCCCCGCGCCGAGCCGTGTGCCCGGGCTGGCGGCCGGGCATTCTCCTCGGCACTCTCAACGAGCCAAAAAAGGCACCGCCTCGTGGTCGTGGTCGTGAGTAGTGTGAGACTGGCAAACTGGCCGAAGAGACGAATTTGGGTTCACAACGATCCGCGCGGCCTGGGAGGCGACGGAACGCACGGTGTCACCATGTTGCAGGCGGGCACCATGGACCTCGACCCCATATACTGTGCGGAGCAGATCCACGTTCCCCCCGAGCTGGCGGGCATCCTGAAGGCGTACACTAAGGAGGTGGTGCGGCGACAACCCGAGGATGTGTACGAATTCTCCGCCATCTATTTCAGGAACCTCGCGTCGGTGTCCGCGTCCACGCAGGAGACGTTCGTCCCCCCCACGCTGGCGATGCTCAAGGAGGTGTACGCGGCGTGCAAGACCAAGCCGGAGATGACCCTCGCGGACGTCATGATCGAGTGCACGGGCGTGGGGATCAAGCTCGCGACGGTGGAGCAGGCGTTCCGGCTCGGGGAATTCCCCGCGTCCGAGGACGCTAAGGTGCGCCCGAGCGAGCCCATCACGCTGCTGCTGACGATGACCGACGCGAGCTTCGTGGGGATCGTCGCGTCGTTGTTCGACGTGTTCGGGGGCGAGGCGTGCGTGCTGACGGGCAAGGAGTTCATGTCGCTGTTCACGTACCTGGTGGGGAAGGACGCGTCGGTGGACCCGGAGTCGGTGGCGTCGATGGACGAAGAGCTCGCCGGGCTGGAATCCATGACGTTTGGAGCCGTGAACAACTGCGCGGCGTTCCAAAACATCGCCGACGGGACGCGGTGACGGGAACGGCGTCGCGTCGTTTAGGGTTCGTGTGATCATCATCGCGCCTCGCGGTTTCATTCACAGCACATCTACGTATACGTCGAAACGCGTCAAAACTCTTCAGACGTTGGTCTCGCTCGCGCTCGCGCCTCCCGTCTGAACCGTCGGCGGTTCGGACAGCCTCCGCCCCGCCAGACGCAGCGTCAGCGAATTAGCCATCACCCCCAGCGACGAGAACCCCATCAGCCCTCCCGCGACGGACGGCGTGAGCGCGAGCCCGGTGAACGGCAAGAGCGCGCCCGCGGCGATGGGGATGCCCACCAGGTTGTACGCGAACGCCCAACAGAGGTTCTGCTCGATCTTGCGAAACGTTGCGCGCGACAGTTCCAGGGCGTCCACGACTTGCGACGGGCGGTCTCCTAAAAGCACGATGGACGCAACCTCCGAGGCGGCGCCTACGCCCCCCGCCATCGCGATGCCCACGTCCGCCTCCGCCAGCGCCGCGGCGTCGTTTATGCCGTCGCCCACCATGGCGACGCGCGCGCCGCTGGATTTGAGCTCGGCGATCTTGGCGGCTTTGCCCTCGGGCGCGACGTCGCCCAAGGCATCCGCCGAGTCCAGGCCCAGCGCGCCGCCGACGGCGCCGGCGGTGGCTTGCCGGTCGCCGGAGAGCAGCACGACGCGCACGCCCTGTTTCTTCAGCCGCGCCACGGTCAGCCTCGCGTCGTCTCTGATCTCGTCCTCCATCTCCAGCACGCCGACGAGCTCGCCGTCGAACGCGACGAACACCGGCGTGCGGCGCGCGGCGACGTCCTCCGCCACCGCCGCGAAGACGTCTTTTCGCTCTTTTCGCTCTTTTCCGTCTTTCGCGAACGACTCGCAAAACGCCCTGGTTCCGACGGCGACGCTGACGCCGTCCACCGTCCCGACGGCGCCCTTCCCCGGGGTCTGCCTGAACGTCTCGTCCGCGACGGCGCGTTTCGGCGCCGCCGCGTCCTCCGCCGCCGCCGCCACCGCCACCGCCAGCGGGTGCCTCGAGTTGCGCTCGACGGCGGCCGCCATGGACAGCAGCGTTGAGCGGTCCACGCCGTTTCCGTTCTTTGTCGACGACGACGCGGTCGACGAGTCTTCGCCGTCCCCCCCTTCTCCGCCGCACAGCACGCGCGTGACGCGCGGCCTGCCTACCGTGAGCGTGCCCGTCTTGTCGAAGACCACGCAGTCCAGCGTGTGCGCGCGCTCGAGCACGTCGCCGCCGCGGATGAGCAAGCCGTGCCGGGCGCCGAGCGAGGTGCCCACCAGCACGGCGGTGGGCGTCGCGAGCCCGAGCGCGCAGGGGCACGCCACGACGAGCACGGAGGCGGCCATCTGCAAGCCGAGCAGAAGCGGCGCGCTCGCGGGCGAGCCCGCGGCGGTGGCTGCGAACGCGGCGGTCTGCAGCACCTGCGGGAAGAGCTTGGTGCCCGCGAGGCTCCAAAACGCAAACGTCGCCGCTGACGCGCCCATCACCCCGTACACAAACTTGCCGCTTACCTCGTCCGCCAGCCGCTGCACGGGCGCCTCCCTCTGCTGCGCCGCCTCGACCATGCGCACGATGCCCGCCACCTGCGTCTCCTCGCCGCTGGAGACGACGCGCACGGTGATGGCGCCGTCGCAGTTGACCGTGCCGGCGGAGACGGCGTCGCCCGCGGCTTTCGGCCGGGGAATCGGCTCGCCGTTGATCGCCGCCTCGTCCACCTGGCTGGTGCCCTTCGCGACAACGCCGTCCACCGGGATGCGGTCACCGGGCAGCACGAGAATCAGGTCGTCCGCGATGAGCGCGTTCGTGGGGACCTCGCGGTAGTACGAAGACGCGTCGTCGCCGCCGGCGCCGCCGCCGGGTCCGGCCCCGCCCCCGCCGCTCCCCAGCCTCG
>Ga0206682_10002419_pt1 | contig 16935 bp, 7 predicted proteins | sample M240m12015metaG_FD_155444 | JGI IMG/M metagenome (GOLD analysis project Ga0206682, IMG submission 155444) | Ammonia-oxidizing marine archaeal communities from Monterey Bay, California, United States - M2 40m 12015 | ecosystem: Environmental > Aquatic > Marine > Intertidal zone | place: USA...
ATCAAGCTGGTCTTAGACAACAATACGTAGATCAGTCAGTTAGTTTAAACTTAGCTTTTCCTTCTGAAGCTACACCTAAGTGGTTGAACAAAGTTCATTTTGAAGCTTGGAAGAAAGGTGTTAAAACCTTATATTACACTAGAACAGAATCTGTTTTAAGAGGTGATATAGCTCAGCAAGCTATGAATGAAGATTGTTTAGCTTGTGATGGCTAAAGGCTAAAAGTTATGACTTTTTTATACATATAATAATTAATATGTATAAATAATTAAATAATCTATACACATTAAAAAAGGGGTCTCATAATGAGGCCCCTTTCTTTTATAGGAATTGCAGGTATGGTACGCCTGATAATTTTTATTCCTATTTATTTTTCCTTCCTACAGGTACACAATTTGGCACCATTCGTTTACCTTTCTTTTTTAAACCTTTCATTTCGTAACCTTTCCAGCAGGTTTTCTTTTTTTTCATAATTTTATTTTTAATAAGTCCATAATACGTTTTGTGCTTTATCTTTATCTATATCAGCGTGAATAAAAGTTTTAGCAATACCAATTCTTTTAAATCCAACTTCTTTTAATATACCTGTTAATTTAAATCTGTCAGTAGAGTTATTACATGCAATATCAACTGCTAAACCTTTTGTATGAGATGACGCAGGTGTTCCACCTACTTTAGCGTTATGCTTTACAGTTCTGTAACCTGAATTAATAATAATAGATTTACCGTACTTTTTCCTAACAACATCAAGCATGTTAAGTAACTCTTCATTCATTAATTGACCACTACCTTGAACATCTGGTGAGTCAAACTCTTCGTGCGTAAAGTATTTTAATTTCATATATATAAATGTTAATTTAGTACTCTTCTCTTACTGCTTTTTCCTCTTACATTCTTTCTACTTTTGGGTTTTTTAGATTTTTTAATTCCTAACTGCCACTCAGACCATCCAGCTAGTAAAGCTACTCTCTGTGCTACAGATATATTTTCCTGAGTAGATGCTGTTACATTGTTTATCTTCTTAACAACTCTATCTAAAGGTACGTTTGTTGTAGCTGATATAACATTAGCTCCTGCCAAGTAGGCTGGATTATCTAAACTAAAACCTTTTTCTTTTATTTCTTTTTCATCCCAAGAAAAAGATCTACCAGCGGCTTTTAATTTACTTATTTTAGAAGATATTGGTGGTGATAATTTTAATAACTCTGAAGCAGCATTTTCATACTTAGGATTATCTTTAGCACTCTCTTTAGCTAGTTTTATACCAGCGTTTTTAATCACAGTAAAAACCGCTCCACCTATACCCGTACCTCTAAGTATTGAATCAAGCATACCGTTTGCGATACCAACTACTTTCTTTTCGTCTTCTTCTTCATCTTCTCCAAATGTTATAGCAAATAAAGCTTGCTGCAACGCATTAAATATTAAGTTTTGTGCTACACCATAATATATAATCTTAGATATATTTGTTTTAGCATCACCTCGACCATTCTTGAGATCACTAGCGGCTTTTTTAATTAATCTAGCATATTGCGCTGGTGTGTTAGCGAAAGCTAGTATAATACGCCCTAATGGACCCGCTTGTTGTTGACTTATTCTATCAGGTCTACTTGACTGTTGAGATTCTTCTGCTATCTCTCTAAAGTCTCTTAAAGCTTCTCTTTCAGCTGCCATACTGCTTTTACCTTGTTTCATGAGAGATTTAACTCTATTTCTATAAAAAGTTGCACCACCAGATGCAATAGCAAAACTATCGGCTATTTGGGTTGGCGTAAATCCTAATTTTAATAATTTGTTTATAACACCTCTAACACCTCTTTCTTTAGCTATATTAGCAATATCAGCTTCATTAACATTCATCTTTAATCCATCACGTCTCTCGATTAAGAACTCAGAGTTAAATAGTTTTTTGAAGTCTGTCCAATATTGTTTTTGATTAGCAAAAGCTTTACCTGCGGCTAGTATGTTATTGTCTCCAAAATTTATAAAGTTTACAGCAGACAATGTTTGTAAGACAGCTGATCTAGTATTGAAGAACATTATAGCACCAATACTACCTGTTAACCAGTCAGTTACTCTAGTTGTTAAAGAATCTACACCTGTAGATCTATTTCTACCAGTCTTCATTCTTTTTAATATATTCTCCATAGCCATACGATACTGCTTACCGTATATAGCCTCTAGTTTATTTAAGTTTTTCTCTGAAAATATAATATCAACATTTTGTTGCCAAAGCTCTAGGTACTTTTTTCTTTTGTTTGTATTTAAAGTTTCTAATAAATCAGTTGTTATAGTACCGGTATTCCAAGATTCAGTAGGTGATATATAGCCAGTACCTTTGTTAAGTTTCATTATTTCTGTACCAAATACTTTTAGATCTGGGTTTGAGTCAACGTATTTAACTAAACTATCTATATCACTCTTGTCTAAACCAGGAACATCTTTACCTATTTGATTCCATATCCAAACACGAACAGCTTGCTCTTTAGTGAAAGAATCTCCAGGTATCTTCTTTTTTAAATCTTTTGGAACTATTTTAAGTTTCTTTTTTAACTCTCTAAAATCCCTACCTAAAGCATTTCTATCTCTAGATATGTTTTCCATAGCTCTAGCAAATGGGTTTAGTAAAGTTTTCTTGTACCAAGCCATCTGAGCATCTCCAATTTTACCTTTACCCAATGTAGCGTACAATAAACCTACAAAATCTTCAGCAGATGGTGGTATAAAGAAATTAAACCTTCCTTTGCTAGCTCCAACAGTCTCTGCTTTTACTCGTTGATATTCTTTATCAGATGCTATGCCAGACTTTTTCTCTAATATATCGTTAAAATCTTTATCTAAATTTTGACCATTACTAAACTGTATACCAGCCTCTGTTTGCTTATCATCTAAGCTTTTCATTTCATCTAAAACTTGGTCCATAGTAAAATCACCCTTTAGTCTTTTAGACTTAGGTAGCATGTCGTTATTAGATTTAGACGCTTGCAGTGTTGACTTGTATAATTCTTTTATACTTTTTACATTTTTACTTTCACTAAAATCAAGTATTGGTGTCAAAGATATATTAGCACCGTTATTTTCATTAGCATATTTGTATCTAGTAGGAAAACCTTTTTCGTCTGGATATATTAAATCAAGAGAATAATCACTTTTAGAATCGCCTTTCCTAGGGCCATTCATTTTGTTTGTTTTGTTTACTATAGAGTCTTGATCCTTAGGTATAATAGCAACATCGAAGTTCTTCATTATTTTATCGAACATGCTGTTAAATTCAGCCTCTGTTTTACTATTGTATAAAGCTTTCATCAATTCAACAGAAGTGTCCGAAGCTGTTTGAGAATGTTCGTACACGTAATCAGAGTCACTTAATCCGTTTACATACATTATCCACTTAGGTATAGCTGCTGTTCTAATTAAGGAATCAGTATTACTATTCATCATAGTAAAAATCATAGGTATAAAAGTCTTGTCATTAGGATTTTTTTTGTTATACTTTATTAATGTTTTTAGTATTTTCTTTAATCCTTTTCTTTGATCTTTGGCTATGTTAATTCTTTCCTTTATTGTTTCAAAAAACTTACCAGAGTTAATACCTTCTGACGATTGTTTTTTAAGAACAGATAGCTTTATTTTTTTACTGTTACCATCTATATCTGTGTACTTAACAAGTCTATCACCTTTTTCATGAGTTATTGGTTTTAATCCCTTTTTCTCTCTGTGCTCGTTATAAGACTTAAAAAAATCAGATCTTCCTTCGAAAGCGATATTTCTAACGTTTTTAAAATCTTCAGAGTAAACACTTTTACCGTTAATTGTTTTCCATTTATAGTTGTAACCCTTGCTGGCTGTTGGTAATATGTACTTCACAAAATCATCTTCACTGAAGCTATCAAATACATTAAATATATCTTTTTTAAATTTATTTACTTTTTGCTCATCATTAAAGTCTATATTAGCCTCTTTATTAGTTGTAGCTTTATATGCGTTTGATATTTTACTAAATTGAATATCAGATTTACCTGCTTGTATGTTTTGCTTTTGCACGTCGGTGACATTATCTAACTGCCTTATCTCTGTATTAGTAGCTAGTTTACCGAACAGCATTGTTATAGCTTTAAGTCTTTGACCTATCTTTCTATCATACTTATTAGCTTCACCTTTCTTAATACCTAGGTCTTCTAAAAACTCCTCGTATGTAAGATCTTTTTTAAGTTCTTTAATAACAACTTGAGATGTAACACCTTTACTTCTTTTGCCGGTAGCTTCGTAAAAAGCTTTCATTAAGCTTGTAGGTATCTTTAAGCCTGTACCTTTAACACTCTTATAAGCTTGGGCATCTACGGTGGCTAACTCAGGAGCTACGTTGTTTGGTGGCATTAACTTAAACAAGTCAGGACCCATAGACTTTATTATATCTTGTATTTTACTTGACTCTGATTTTATAATCATACCAACCTTAGCTTCAGGGTAGTATTTTTTAATACTTTCTATATTCTTATTATCTACTACAACGTCTTTAAAAGCTAAGTTATCTGCAGGATCTGTAACTTTTAATACGGGTATATCAAATATTTCTGCAGTAACTTCAGCTGCTAAATCTTTTAAATTACCAAAAGTAGATCCCTCTATAGTTGCTTTACCAGATTCAACCATACTTTTAACAGCGTCTCTGTATTTTTTCTGTAAACCTAAATCTCTTATTAACTCTATAGGTTTTATCTTTCTAGATGGCTTTTTAGTAGTTTCTGCAGGTTTTTTACTAGTCACAGCTGCAACTTCAGCCACTGAACCTACTTCACCAGCTTTAACATCTAGACTTTTATCTGCTATTTTTCTAAACTTCTCGTAAGTTTGTTGAGCTTTTGGAGCTATATTATTATACACCCAAGTAGAGAATTTAACTTCAATGTTGTCACCTACGTTAAGTTGCTTACTAGGGTTATTTTTTTTATAAGAATTAAATATTTTTAGATCTTGTTTTTCTAAAACAGTTTCAGCTTTACCATCTAGCATTTTTTGAGTTACCTCTACTGACGGTCTATATTTACTTAATATTCCAGGTAGAAATTGTCTTAAGTAATCTCTTACTTCGGTTCTATCTAAATCCCCTTTTCTAGTGTCATATTTTATAGCTTTTAAAGCCATTGTATCGAAAGACTCTACTAATTCAGACTCTGCAGCTGCTTTATCTTTTCTAGTAGTTTCTTTTGATTTTATAGTCTCAACTAAAGCCTCGTTATCATAAGTCTTTTTAGTAGTTTTTTCTTTTTCTGCTTTTTCTTTTTTAACTACAGGTTTTTTTACAGGTGCTTTTTTAGCTTGTGTTATTTTATATTGTAAGTTAGACCTTAAGGCGTCAAACTCGTCTGGATCATATTCAAACTCGTTTTCATCTAGTGTTTCAAGCTCTTGCTCTAAAGACTGAATTTTCTCTTGATTAGCTTTAGAAAACTGCATTCTACTAACAGTTTCCACCTCTGAAGCTTTTACTCCTTTCTGTGTTTCTCTCTTTTTTATAGCTTTTAAAACTTGAGAAGACTTTATTTTATCGTTTTTTAGTATACTATTATTGTATTCCTTTAAGAAATTATAAACATCTCTACCTGAATCAAATTTAATATTATCATAACCAAGTTTTTTAAACACGTTTACAATTACTTCTTTTATTTTTGTAAAAACATTTTCATCATATTTTATTTGCTCATTTAATATACCTTCTGAAAAATATGTTAAAAACTCAGAATCATGGTCAGCTAAATTTACATTTTTATCTAGTTGACCTTGTACCCAATCGATTTGAGACTTGTTTAGTTTTGATTTAAAATCGTTTAAAATTGATTTTTGTTGGTTAATATCTCCAATAACAGCGTTTAAAATCGGGTGTAAAACCTCATGATTAGCAACACTAACAGCTCCTTGCTCTAAAGCAATTTTTTTGTCAATAAATATTTTTCCTTTTCCTAAAAAAACACCATTAGATCCCTCAGCTGCTTCACTAGCTTGACCATCAGATATGTTTTCTTCTTTGGCTATTGCTTCTATGTATTCTTTAGTAGTGTTAAATACTTTAGGTTTTTCTTTAAATTCTAAACCAGTAGCTAACTCTGTAGCCGCTTTAGTTCTACTAGTAAATCTATCTTCTTTTATTATAGATTGCTGTTCTTTATTTATAGCATCCACCCTTTCTGATTGTGTGCCAGTGAGAGCTTTATCATTAACTTCTTTTATTTGTGCTTCTAAACTTGATTTTTCTTTTTGTAGCTCAACAACCTTAACCTCTGTATCTTCACTTAAATTTAATGACTTTACTTGATTTACAGTTCCTTGAGTTTTTCTAAAATTATTTTTTATAGCGTCACCTTCCTCTTTTGTTATCTCAGCTCTTTTTACTTGAGCATCAACTTTTTCGTCTAATATTTTTCTAGAATTTTTTATTTTAGATATTTTAATTTCCGCATCATCAGTTTTAGTCTCTGGCTTAAAAACATCTACTATGTTTCCATACTCTGTTCTATTAATCTCTTTATTAACTTTAATTCTATCTAGGTTTGTTTGAATATTCAAAGCTTGCTTACCTAAAGTTAAAGGAGCACTACCTAACCCAGCAACTGCTTCAAAACCAATTTCAGCAATATCCATTTCTTGGTCAGCAACATACCTTCCAGCAACTTCACCTAAACCACCACCAGCTATTTCAACACCACCGGTAACGCCAGCAGCAACCATAGGTGCTCTTTTAAATCCAGCAGTTGCTAATTTACCACCAACACCTTTGGCTATTCCTAATGTAGCCATTTCAACAGCAGCAATAGCTACACCTCTATTTAAAGCTCTATTTTTTAAATCGGCTAGTTTTTCTGGATCTTGAAGTATTTTCTTTATTTTATCTGGATCTAAACCTCCTGCTTCTTCTTGAAGCAATTCAGCAAAAGTTAAACCAGTTTCCATAGCGCCCATAGTACCAGCCATACCGCCAGCCACAGCTCCACCCAATGTAGATACTCCTGGTAAAGGTATTGCAGAACCAGCAACAGCTCCTGTAGCAGCAGCAGCTGCACCAGCTGCCCTAACTTCATCAGAGCGTAATGAACTTATTTGATTAGAAATAGAACTAACTAGCATTGTAGATAGCGTTGAAGGATTGTTAACAACACCTTTTATGAAACCCCAAAAACCACCACCTTCTTCTTCATATATTCTATTAAAATCTTGCATCTCTGCAGATCCTAAGTTTTTTCTAGCTATTTCTTTGTTTTTGTTTACGAAGTTTAAAACATCTTCGTCAGTAGCTTTATCACCAAGCTTATATAACTCATATGATGGATCTACTAATTCACCTTGTCTCCAACCTTCTTTAGCCGCTGTAGCTATATCGCTAAAAAAATCAACAAAACCTGTGGCTGAAAAAAAGCTTTCATCTTCTTCTAAAACATCTCTTTCAGCTAAATCTTTTTGATATTCTTTAAATTCTTTTTCACTTACTGGTTCACCGTTTATCACAAACGGATCCATTGATTGTAATTCCAAAGAAGTATCTACCGGCGCTAATTCCGTATCTTTTAGTGCAATTTCCCCTTCCTGCGACTCTGCAACTGCACTTGGTACATCGTCTGTCGGAAAATCTTCTGCAGAAGAAAAACCAAACTGTGTATTAAATTCATCTATAGACTTAGTGTATTCTCCGTTGTCATTTAAAGCCTTGTAAAGTACTTTTGACTTTTCTTCGCTTCCAAATTGTTCTTTAAAATCTTCAAAAGAACCAGTATAATCACCGGCTTCAAATAAACTATTATATAATTCTTCCATGTAATTCTATTTAATACTATTTATTTTATAAGTTATCGTACTTACCACTACTTTTTTTGCTAAGTATTTTTCTAATAGCTTCCAGCTTAGCATTTTTTTCAGATGAACTTCCTTCACCTGCTTTTATCATAGCTTTAGCATATTGCATCATACCATCTTTAGTGTCTAAGTCTATAGTTCTTTCTAGGTCTTCAAATTCACCAGCTTTTTGACCTGATTTTGTTGTAGTAAATATTTTAACTTTACCCATACCACCTTCTTCAGCTGGATCTTGAAATATAGTGCTAGTAATTTCTTCTACACCTTGACCAAAGTCAACAGCTGTATTAGGCAGTTTTCTTTCTCTAGCGTATCTTCTTAAATCACTTACAATTAATTTTGCAGATTCTCTACTACTAGCAGCTTTTTTATCAAAAGACGTTGGCTTGTAATCACTAGGCTTGGTTGTTCCAAAGTTTTTACTTGTATTGAACTTAGCGTTAGTATCTACAACATAGTTTAAGTAAGCTTCTTGAATTTTAACTAAATCAGGATCAGGTATTAAATTACCTTCTTTATCTCTTTGCTGAGACCAAGAGCTTTTTTGCTCCATATCCATATTACCTTTAGATAATACATCGTTATAAAAGGTTATTGCTTCGTCTGTCGGTAACCCAACTATAACAGCGTTAACGTCTTCTCTTGCTTGATTTTTTATATATTCTTTATCAGGAAGTCTAGTGTAATAAATTGTCCCATTTTTAGCTTTAAATTGTTTTGGCTCTGAGTTAGCATACACCATTGAAGTAACAGCATTTAAATCTAATTTATCTTCTAGTAATTTTTGAGTATCTGTTGTTTGTTTAGATAGGTTAGGTACGTACTCAGGTTGAGCTATACTACTCATATCTTTGTTTATAATACTACCAACTAGTTTGTCGTCTTCGTTATAAACGTCTATGTATACAACTGGTCCATCAGGTCCAGACATGTCATATCTAGCTTCTTTTCTACCAGGCGCATCTTTAAAGCCATATAATATATCAAGTGCTTCTAAGTTCTCAGGTTTATTAGCTAAAGAAAAACCACCTTGATTACCCATAGGTATAGATCTTTTTTCTAAATACTCTTGCTGACCAGCTGAAGTATTTTGCAGTACATCACTTATATGAGTACCTGCGTATTGCATATTTCTTATAAAATTCTTATCTTCTTGAGATCTTTCGTTTGCAGGTATTTTATATATAGAGTTAAGTATATCTATTTGTTCGTTTAAACCATTAAAGTTTATTGACTTATTTTTAGACTGAGCTTGATATATAGATTGAGCAGCTGCTTCAGATCTTTTCTCAGCTTCTCTAATCATTATTTCATTCTTTCTAGCTCTTTCTTTATTATCAGCTGATATTTTATTTGCTAATTTTTCAAATGAACTAGCTACAGACTGTTGCATTTGCCTAATGTACTGGCCTGATTGTCTATCTACAACCTGTTCTGGATTTCTATAACTCATGTTTTATTTTTTTTATTAACCTTCAAATGCTCCTCCTGCTACTGCTGATCCAAAAGTGGAAGCAAGTCCACCAATCATACCTGTTAAAGCACCTGTTCTATCAGCACCTGCCTGTGCTTGTCTAGCTTCAGCTCCTGATATTTGAGCAGAAACTCTATCTAGTTGTTGCATCTCTCTTTCTTCTTTAGCTCCAAAAGTAAACGCAGCTCCTTGAGCTCTAGCTCCTTGAACTCTTTGTCCTTCACTTATTTGAATACCTTGTAGTCTCTGTTGCTCAGCCATTCTCTGATCTTGAAGTTGCTGCTCTCCTTGAGCTCTTAGTTTTTCGTTTTGAGCTTCTTGTGACTCTATACTAGCTGACACACCTTTTTTACTTGATAAAGCCGCTTGAGCTAATGCTGTTGCTCCGCCAGCTCCAGCTCCAGTAGCTCTTATAGTATCTAAAGTATTAGCAAGTGATATATCAGCTTGTTCTATTTCCATTTCAGCTGCTTGTGTAGCTACACTTAAGTTAGCCATGTTGTTAGTTAATTGACTACTTAGGTCAGTAGCTAAACCAGCTAAACTTGTAACACCTGCATAAGGATCTGTTATAGGTTGCCTATTATTCTCTAGGTAATTTAATTTTCTGTTAAGACGCGCTTTTTCTCTTCTAGCTGCTCTTTCTCTTTTTTTAGCAGCTCCACCGCCGAATATACCGCTTAGTAATTGTATTCCTCCTGAAACTAATGAACCAACAGCCATAGCTGTTAAAGGTTCTGCCATTTGAACATCACCTCGTCCAAAGAGAAATATTTCTAAAAATTCTATCATATTGTTTGTTTTTTATCTTCCATAAGTTGCACCTACTGCAAATAGTTCTTTTAATCCACCTGGATCCGTTGTAGTATCGGTTTGTAAAGTAACGGTAGCATAGTAAGCTTTTAATCCTGAATTGTCACCACCTATCATCACTTGCCCAGCTAAAGGTGTTGTTGAACTATTTTTTATAGCAGCAACATAATTGTTTTGCTTTCTATCAAAACCAGCTCTATAGTTTATATTGTTTTCAACATACAAGCCTTCATCGTAGCTCCAAATTCTAGACGCGGTATCTATATTATCCACCCAAGAACCATTTTGTTGGTCAGAGCCCGTGTTATCTGACGTTAAAGATATAACCTCCCAGCCATTAGTACCTTCGTAACTTAGTGTTTTAAATGTTTTAACCCTGGTTGGATCCGGATTTATTATCAATTTTACAAATGACTTATTGTCACTACCGTAAAAATTACCTCTATTAACATCGCTAGAGTAATGTTTCCAAACTGTTTTTTCGTTTGTAGTAAAAAAGTTTCCTTGAGAACTAAATCCAAAACTAGGTTTATAGTCATAAAAACTAATCCATCCATTAGTTGATTCTTCAAATCCTAACGTGTTGTAGTCTCCGTTTGCTTCTTGAAGGGAGATTACATAGTTTTTATTGTATACGTCGTATGCTCCAATTATTTTACCGGTAGTCCCTACTAAAGATAGTTTATCTCTAAAAAAGTCTACCATACCGTAGTTTGATATTTCAGTTATTCCGTCCATAGATAATCTAAGAACAGCATTTCTGTTTCTATCTGTAAAGTATTTTTGATAACCGTAAACAGCAAAAGACTCAGGGTTTGTAGATATACCATATTCGCCAGCATAGGCTATTATTTGTCCTATGACTAGTTTAGATGAAGTTGTTATAGCTCCACCTTCAGCAGAATATATAGCGTCTTTATCTATTAAAGCTCTATTAACTTTATCTTCTTGAAATATGATTAAGTTAGTATCTTCAGCATAAAGCTTTTGTATACTACCTCCAATAGGATCAACACTTCTAGTTATTTCTTCGGCAACGCTAAATTGATTTGATTGGTTAACGCCTGTTCTGGAATTTATAACACCAGAATATATCAACGAATTAGATCTTCTTTGTTGAGTATCATTATCTTCAACTATAAAAGCTTTAACGCCTAAATCTACAGAAGTGTTGTTATATCCGCCTCTTATTCTAGACTCTTCTATATACCAATCTTCTTCAAGAACAGTAGTAGTCGGAGTTGTATAATTAACAGCTCCAGTTTCTCCATTACCTACAGGAAGATCTGCTAGTCTCTTCATGTAAAATGAGTTGAAATATCCTACTTCTAATGTTATTGGCATACTTTATCTATTACTTGTTTTTATCACTTATTACGCTGGTGCATCTGTGCAGTTGCTATACACATCATCTCCAAAATTAACTATCAAAGACGTTGTTCCTCCTGATGGATCGCAAAGGTCTCCTGAGATAGCGGTTGTCAATACTCTATACTCCCCAGCTATGTCAAACACTTTGCTAATACTATTAGAGGAGTTATCGCCTGTAGTTAAAGTTTCATTATATATTGTAAAACCTGCGCTATCTACAGCTTGATTCCAGCTTCCAGATCCTATAGGTTTTCTTTGTATCGTAAAATTAACACTAACATCACCTCCTATAGAACTACCTGAGTTTGTTAATAAAGGTGTTATATACAATGTACCTTGCTTCAAGGCTCCCGTGGTATGTGTTACCGGAGGAATTTCAGTACCTGTGTTTCTAGCAAGAACATTATATGTGTCAGACGTAGAATTTGATGGGTAAGTTATCGTAGATCCACCTGGTTGAGCCACGGTAGTTGAAGAATTTCCGCTCACGGTTGAACTATCTAAAAACTGAACTTGTAAGCTATCTCCACAATTAGTAGATAAACCGGTTTGCCATCCTTGACATAAAGCAGCATTTACGTGTTGGGCCCCTACTGTAAAAGTTGATGTGCATGGAGAGCTTGATAAACCATTTCCATTAACATCAGTAACAATAACATCTACACTATAAGTTGTATTGTTCACAAATGAGTATGTACTTTTTCTACTTAAAACACCTGTAGATGAATTTATTTCAAACTGAGAACTTATGGTAGCGAAGTTTGCTTGATTTGGATCTAGTGACCAATATAATTGTTGAGTTTCCACGCTTGTATCTGCGCTACCGTTTTTACCGGTAAATGTTTTTATATTTACAGTAGCGGTTGTTATATCTGTTGGGTTAGTGCAATCATCTATAGTTGGAGCTACATTGCTTAAAGATATACTAGGTAAAATTATATTATCATTAAATACTCCAGCTCCGCTAGTATATGTTGTTGAAACGGTTATATTATAAATACCGGAATTTGTAGTATCTACATTACTGTTGTAGAAAAACGTTTTACCAGTTCCTGGTTTTATATCAAATCCATTATTACCTATGTTCATAGCTACCGAAAAAGTACTTGAATCTATAACTATGTCATCACCGTTTTTTACTGTCCAACTATTTATAACCACATTGGTTGTTGTAACTGTAGAACCGGATCCATCAGTAAAATTAAAAGTAGATCCTAATACATTAGCGTCTGTAACACTTTCAGGAAATGAAGCGGCTGTAAAATTTGATCCAACTAAACCTCCATACTGAGAATTAACTAAAGCGTTTAAATCTGATATTTTTCCAGATAATGAAGTTTCCCAATATATATCTAATAAAGATTCCGTTGGTTTAGTTTCAGCCACTGATAAAAATGGAGACATTGAATATATAACATCAGGGTTTACTGGAGGGTTTTCAAAATCATTTATAGTTACATAAGCACCAATTGGATTATTTGTGTTTTCGGACTGACTACCTTTAAATACAAAAGGATTAGAATCTGCATTATACAAAGGAGCAACTCCCCCTGTTGTACCCCAAGGAATAGCCCCTATTAACTCAGGTGTTTCGTTGATACCTGTAATAGCGCCTTCATATTGACCTGGCCCTTCATAGTTATAAGCCTGTAATATACCAGATTCGCCATACTCGCCAGAGTTAACATTTGGTTTAAATGGTATGGATTGAATTTCCATGTCTCTCACTGTAGATATTTGTGTAATATCTTGTTCTATACTACTTGGGTAGTACTGAGTATTCCAAGGTTTATTTTTTCTATATATCTGTGGTTGACCTACTGGTAATTGAGGTTTGTAATTTATTCTAGGATTATTAATTCTTATTGTTATATCTTCACTACTACTGTAATCTTTGTCATTAGGACCTACTTCTGATAAATCTCTAGGTATTTTATTTACATTATCACCTATAAGTGTTGTAAAAAAGCTTTTATTTCTTTCATTATTTTCAGTAACGGGATATCCATTTACAAAGCCAGGTAAGTAAACATTATAATATTCTTGCTCTGTTTGTTTTACAACCACCTTATAAGAGTACCATCCAAGCGGATTATCTATTGAGTATATACCTGGTGTACCAGACGAAGGATTATAGGTAGAAGATATAGCTTCGTTTAATGTAACATTTATAGAATCACCTAGCCAATCTAATATAGGACTAGATGTTTGATCTACTAAACTATTGTAAGGGTGAAAAACTGTTGATCCGGCTATTCCCGTAGCGCTATCATATGAAGATAATATAACGTCTGACTGCCTACCATATCTATCAGATAAAACAAAACCAACTTGATATGTTCTATTTTGTTTTAATTGATGGTTTGGAAATTGAGTATAGTTGTCGAAACTAGTAGATTTATTACTTACTGAAGCGCTAAAAGCTATTGAACTAGGTCCAGTGTGCCTGTCTAAGTAATTACCGTAAACAACTCTATTACCTATGATTTCTTGAGCTAAAGCTTTAACTGGAACTTTGTCATACACTCTAGTTGTTTGATTGTTAGGTAATGTTTTATAGGGTTTAGTAGAACTATAATCGTACTCTAAGAAATGTTTAAGCGTATTACCATTGATAGCATCATTAAAACTTATAGAAGTAAATAGCGGTTGAGGGGCTGTATTTATATTAACTGTTTCTAAAACTTTTACAGCCAAAGCATCTGACTCCTTGTATAATATATCTATATCCGTAACTTTTAAACTGTCAACAACACCTTGAGCGGTTGATGCAATCATCGGTACTTTTAAAAGTATATTATCAATATTATTCTCAAACCAAGTAATTATAGTTGACTTGTAAGCATCATCCATGTTATCATTAGGAGAAGTTAAACCGCCTCCAAATTGACCGTACTGTTTAGGTATAAACATAGGTTGACTAAAAGGAGCCATTAAAGAATATTCATTATCTTCAAACTTAAATCTGTAGCTAAATCTAACAAATTTATCTTCTAAAAAACTTTTGTCTCCTTTCCAGGAAGCATCATAATCAGGGTTGTCGCTTATGCTTATTTCATCTGTGTCTACAAGAGTCGTTTCCTTATTTAGTTTAACAGATATTGATTGTTTAGGATTTGATGCATTATTGTCATCTAAAACCTCTACATAAGAAACCCTGGTGTCAGCAGGAACTCCAGATCCACTAACTAAATCACCTATTTTAGGTATACCATTATTACCATTATAAAGCCACTCAATATCAGTACCATTAGCAGGCTCTATGGTGTATATTTTATTTACACCCGTACCAGTTATAGTAACCGTTCCTGAAGAATGGTTTGACATGTATAAGTCTTTTTTATTAGTCATTGAAGACCTGCTAAAATCAAGTTCAGTTCCATTGTCAACTGTTATAGGCTTAGACAATGTTAATGTATTAGCTACTGCAGATTTACCTATAACAACAACTAAATCTGTTATTTGTTGACCTGTTATTTTGTTTTTGTCTGTAACTATATCGCCAACCTTTATATCAGAATAATCTGAAACTACTATTGTAGAAGTGCTTACCGCTGGATTCGGAGAAACTATAGTTGTTTGAACCCTATCCATAACTAGTATAGGCTCATAAGGAGCGTACTTTGCTACAGATATTTGATCTTCATTTGTATAATGAGTAGAGCTTGCCTCAGCTTGTTTTACGTTAATTTTTCTAGGCTGATTAAGATTATCTGTCCAAAATAAAAAATCTTCAACAAGATTTACTCCGGTTATAATAAAGTTTTTATTAAAGTTTAAAAAATAACCCTGTACTAAAACCGTTGGAGCAGTTGAGGCTGATAGATCTACTTTAACTATGTAGCAGCTAGCTGAAGAAGGTGCTCTTTCGTCAATAGCAAGTGGAGGATCTACCTCTTCCTTTAATGGATCCCAATCTGTAGCAAATAAATAAGCTGTGTTAGAATTGTTGTCCACAAGATAACCGATGATTTCTGTTTCAGCTGAAGCATTTATGGTAGATATAGCCGTATTACCTAGTACATTTTCAAACTCACCTACAGTAGAACTTTCTGATCTACTTATCGATAAGTTTCTAGCCTCTCTATATTCACCGTTAGGTATTATACGAGGATCAAGATCTTGATTCATCTTGCCTTTAAGAAATGTATTTTTAATTTCAGCCATTTAATTCTAGTGTTTTATCCATTTAGATTTACCTCTCATAACTTGAACTATTTCATCAAGTTTTATGTTTGATAATCTTAACTTAGCGTTTCTTAATTTAGCGCTTCTCTCTTGCTTTAATCTTCTAACTATATATTCAGGTTGGTTTATCCTAGAAGCTACGATAGCGTGGCTTATATGAGCATATAGAGCCTCTTCTGCCAACTTAGGAACTTGAGTGTCCATATCGTAAGCTAATCCGTCAGATATATACTCTAAAACTATAAGTGCACCGGCTAAATTACTAGAGAAAGACATCTTACCTTCTCTGTGGTTTATAGTAAACCATCCGTTTACTTGAGCATACTGAGGATCTAATCCGTAGTTTTGACCTAAAAGTTGTTCGTCCCAACCCCAATTGTCATATCCTTCGTTATATAAATCTTCTACATTATCTTGATTTATCAAAGTATCATCTGCTGTTCTCCATCTTTCTTCTGTTATCGATGTTCCTTCAACGTTATTACCAAAGTTATCTTGCGTTGGTACACCTTTAGAATCTTGTACAGGATTTTCAAATGGGTTTGTAGTTAAATTGTTCGCAGGATATATAGGTCTTTTTACACCTAACTGATCTATCCAAGACACCTTTGTGTAATTTACGTAGTCTTGTGGTATCACAACACTTAATTCAGGTGGTATATTTAATTCTTGTGACTTGATACTTTTTAATGTATCATAGCTAAATTCCTGCATTCCACGTTTAGCGTGAAATATTATATCAGTTCTTTTGCAGCTAGGTATTAATTTACCCGTCCCAACATAAGCTATTTGAAAGTTATTTATTACATCTTCTAAAGATATGTAACTGTAACTACCATAATTTTCTTCAACAGTATTACCATAAGCATCTCTGTTTCCGTATTCACCACCGCTTAATATTTTTAATTGAACAACAACACTTGTGTTAGCTGCTAAATTACCTGTAAATGTTATTGTATTACCTGAAACAGTATAAGCTGAAGTGTATTCTGTATATGTTAAAACACCGGCATTTGCGGTGTATAACTTAAAATTATTTAAAGCGTAGTTTTGCTGAAGAGGATCATAACTACCAAATACTAGTTCAGTATCAAATGTAGTTGTGAAGGCTTGCCCGGCACCAGCTGCAGATAAGAACTTTTGTACACCTGCGTAATATTGCTGATTATTTTCTGTAATTAAGCCCATGTATTATTAAGATTTTTCGTTTATGTCTTCTTGTTGTATTTTTTGAGCTGCTACTT
>Ga0206682_10002423_pt1 | contig 16915 bp, 13 predicted proteins | sample M240m12015metaG_FD_155444 | JGI IMG/M metagenome (GOLD analysis project Ga0206682, IMG submission 155444) | Ammonia-oxidizing marine archaeal communities from Monterey Bay, California, United States - M2 40m 12015 | ecosystem: Environmental > Aquatic > Marine > Intertidal zone | place: USA...
AGGAAGAGGAAGAGGAAGAGGGAGAGGAAGAGGAAGAGGAAGAGGAAGAGGGAGAGGAAGAGGAAGAGTCTAATATTTCTCCAACATTTCCTTCAGGTAATAAAAAAGAAGAGGAAGAGGTTGAGATTGTAGAGGAAGTAGAAACTGAAAATGAAGAGGAAGTAGAAACTGAAAATGAAGAAGATTTAGAAGAACAAGAAGATGGTGAGGTAATTGAACTAGAAATTGATGGCAAAACATATTATTGTGACGACGAAGAAGGAGAAAATGGAAATTTATATGAAGATGAAAATGGAGAAGTAGGAAATATTGTAGGAAAAATAGTTGATGGAGAAGCAATTTTTAATTAATAAATAAATATTTTATGGTAATATAATATAAATGATCGATAAATTATGTCCACCAGCAATATTATATTTAGGTTTTTCACTAATCCAAATAATAATTGACACATTCAAAGGCTTTTATAATCAAGCTTTTTTCAAAACAATTGTTATGTTTATTTTTACATTACTTTTGAATATTTTGTGTAAAAGAGGATTAAGTGTTATTTCATGGATAATAGTGTTTATTCCTTTTATTTTAATGACATACATTACAGCTGTTTTGATGTTTGTATTTGGTTTAAGTCCGAGTTCAGATAAAATAGATTATAATGTAGAATATCCAGATGATTACCCTGATGAGTTAACAGTAGTAAGAAATCCAACTGTAAATGTAAATAATAATAATAATAATAATAATAATAATAATAATGATGAATACGACCCGGATGATTATACCAGTGGAACTCCTGAAGATATTAACAATTATAATTAAATAATTTAAAAATATAATTACTTTTTAAATTATATGTATATGGAATATGGCTTTTTTATAGGTAGTATGTTTATATTTGGATATGCTTTTAATTTTTTCAATTGCGATGATGTATATAATTTATATGAAAAAAGTATTAAATTAGGAGTTAATGGGTATTATTATTTAAATAATGATGAGAAGGAAATGAATAGAATAGAATCAGAAGTAATATTAAAAGTAGATAATTATTTTAAAGATGTACTATTTAAAATAAATTGGAAATTAATTGAAATAGTAACAGTAATTAGAGAATGTTATTATAAAAAAGTGAAACCAAGATTTCATGAATTAACAGATAATTATTTTAGAATACCAATAAAAGTAATAAAAAATGGAGAAGAGATTTTAAGTTTTAGAAATAATAATGATTTATTAAAATACAGTAATGATAATGATACTATAAATTATGATTTTATTTTATATACAAAATTTCATCATAATGATTCAAAAAAGAATTTTACAGTTGTAAGTGATAAGATATTAGAAGATTATAAAAATTGTATAGAAGGAAGTGATGTAGGATTTATAATTTTCGAATTATGTTTTAAAGATAATGAAGGGATGCATAAGTATGATATTAATTTAAAAGAGCCAAAAAATTATTTAATAAAAGACAATATATTAAAATCAAATTTTTTTAAATATTATATGAAAACAATTTATAATATAGACTTACAAGATAATTTTAGTATAAATTATATGACTAATGATATGAATACATCAAAATTAAATAGTAATTTTTTTATTAAATTTAATGACATAGGATTAACATCATTTCCAATGAAAAAAGAGAATGTAAAAGAAGAAGAGAAAGAAGAAGAAAAAGAAGAAGAAAAAGAAGAAGTAGTGGATTATAAAAATGATTTAATAAGTAGTATTATAAATCAAGAAAAATTAAAGAGACAGTAGATTAAAATAAATAATATTAATTAAATAATTTAAAAAAAAATTGACACATAATATTATAATGGAGGACTCCCATAGTTTAGTTGATTCCGAAATGCAACAGCATCCTCTTTCCGACGAATGGTGTCTTTGGGCACATTTACCACATGATACTGATTGGTCATTAAATAGTTATAAGAATATTTATAACCATAATACAGTAGAAGATGTAATTTGTGTAACTGAAGCTCTACCTCCTAAGTTAGTAAAGAATTGTATGTTATTCGTGATGCGTAAAGGAATAACTCCTCTATGGGAGGATCCAAAAAATAGGGGGGGTGGGTGTTTTTCATATAAAGTAAATAATAAAATAGTATATGATTGTTGGAAAAAATTAACATTTGGATTAGTAGGTGAAACATTATCAAATAATAAAAAATTGCAAAAAAAAATAAATGGAATAACAATTTCACCAAAAAAGAACTTTTGTATTATAAAAATATGGTTAAGTGATTGTGAATTTCAAAACGCTAGTGAGATTAATAATAATAGTGGAATTGACTCACAGGGTTGTCTTTTCAAAAAACACGCACCTGAATATTAAATATAAAAAATTAACTTAAACATAATAATATATTTAACACTATATTATGATGTCTATACCTGATAGTAACACTCTTTTTTTTACACTAGCTTTAATGTGTGCATTTTTCGCTTATAGTTGTTTTGCACAAGAATATAAACCAGTTAACAGTTTAGATTTAAATAGTTATGATGGTAGATGGTATCAAGTTTACAAAGATTTAAGTGATATGTCATTTCAAGGTTTTGGAACTTGTGCTGTAGCAGATTATTTAATTTTAGATGCAAATAATATTTCAGTATTAAATAGTCAAATAGATAAAGATGGAACATTAGATCAAATTACTGGATTTGCTTTTTATAGTGATGGAAATAGTGGAGGTGAGTTAACTGTGGACTTAGATGGAACACCTGGAAACGCTCCTTATTGGGTAATTGAAGTTGGTCCAGTAATTAACAATGAGTATCAATATTCGATTGTTTCAGATAATTTAAAGGTATCTTTATTTGTATTAGCTAGAAATGTAACAGAGTTTTATGATTTATATGATAAAGATGTTAAAAAATCTCTTGAGCAATATGGTTTTACAAAAAATATTAATAAACCAATTGTAATGGAACAAATAGATTGTGATTATAGTGTATATGATAATGATAAAAATAATGTATTAAAATATAATAAAAATTCAGAATGTCAAGTTGCGAATTATTTAAAAAAATCGGGTTTTTCAGAATCATCTATTCCTACAATGGTGTGTATTTCTAAATACGAAAGTTCGTATAATTGCGATGCTACTAATAAAAATAATGATGGATCAACCGACTATGGTTTATTTCAAATAAATAGCTATTATTGGTGTTCAGGTGATCCGAACTCTAAATATAATGAATGTGGTACAAGTTGTACAAGTCTTTTTGATTGTCAAAAGAATAGTAATTGTGCTTATAAAGTATATAGAGAGCAAGGATATAGTGCGTGGTATGGTTATCAATATCATAAACAAGAATGCGACAGTTACAAATTAGATTGTTAAAAATAAAATTATAATATTTATAAATTTATTTTTTTAATTATTAGAAGGTAAAGGACTCAAACATAATTTAATAGTTCCTAAACTAGCTACATAATATTTAACTACTAGTGGTAAATCATTTTCTAAATACATTTCAATTTGACTGCAAAGATTAGTACATTTAATAAAATATCCTAAATTTTTCAATGAGAAAACGCCTTGAATAATTTTAGAAGAATCTTGTTTTTCAATAAATTCCATTCCTCCGTTACTCTCTTCTCTCTTTACTTCTGCAGTAGCAAATTGTCCTTCACATTTAAAAATCAATTCATTTCCAACAGATTTAATTTCTAAACATTCAGAAATACAAGACAAATCGCGAATAATTTTTTGAAAATCAGAAGAAGGTAAATTAATGACTGATGAAAAACTGACGTTAGGTTCCTCAAATTCATCAGTATCAGGTTCAATTAATCTTAATTTTTGAGTTTTACATTGTTTAATATCACCATTTTCAAATTTAAGACCTAAAAATGAAACGATGCCATCATAATAATCACTATTTTCAATATAAATAGTTAATGTATCATCATTATCAATAGAATTAATTAACTTGAATAAATGAAACATATTAACTCCGATAACGATTTTTTCTTTATTACACTCATAATGTTCGAAATTTTCTGCAGCTAAAAATAAATGAGCCAACATAGTATGAGATTTATCCATATTTATAATCCTAATTCCATCCTTTTTAAATGTAATATTTGTCTCTAAAAGGATGTCCTTAAGTGCTGTCATTAAAGTTCTAAAAGGAGCTATTTGAACAGTCTTTATAGTTAAAACATTATTGGATTCAAACGCAGACATTTATATGTAATTTTTACCATAAATCTTTAAATACTTATGCGTAATATTTATTAATTGATAATAATTTATATTATAAATAAATATATATAATGGATATTAAAAAGGAGAAAAATGGATTTAAATATACAAAAAACGGTTGGCATTATGTATCTATATGGGGGAAACCTTATGAAAGAGGATATGCTCATGGTAAATTATTAGCAAAAGAAATAAAAGATGCATTAAAATGCATGAAATGGGTTCTAGAAGATTCACATGGTTTTGATGAAGACTTCTTTATAAAATTTAGTAATTATCTGTTTAGAGATACTATTAAAAAGGATTTTCCGGAATTCTATTCTGAATTAGAAGGAATATCTAAAGGAGCAAATGTAAATTTAGATGAATTAATTTTATGGAATAATAGCAGTTCTTTAGATTATGCTTTACCTAAAATTAAAGCATATATATCCCAAATACCTGAATTAGAAAAAAAATATGGCGATATTTTGGATAAATTACCAATGGGAGGACAAATGGAAGGAGGAGCTCCAGATAAATGTTCTGCTTTTATTGCTTTAAAGCCATACACAAGTGATGGAAAAATTGTATGTGCTCATAATTCATTTGATAATTTTATTACAGGACAAGAGTTTAATATTGTATTATCTATTAAACCAGAAAAAGGAACAACTATGGTATTTCAATCTGCTCCAGGTTATATTTGTAGTTTTACAGATTTTGCTGTAACAGGAAATGGATTTATTGTAACTGAAACTACAATGGGAGGATTTTTATCATATGAGCACAAACTTCCTATTTCTTGTAGAATTAGAAAGGCAATGCAATATGCAAAAACTTTAGATGATTTTACTAAATTTTTAAAAGACGGAAATTCTGGTGATTATGCAAATAGTTGGCTTATAGGGGATACTAATAACAATGAAATAATGAGAATAGAGTTAGGCCTAAAGTTTGTTAATGTTGAGAGAAAGAAAGAAGGATATTTCATTGGATTTAATGCTCCCTATGATCCTAGAATAAGAAATTTAGAATGTAATAATTCTGGTTTCGATGATATTAGAAGACATCAAGGAGCAAGAAAAGTTAGATTAGATGATTTAATGCAAAAACATAAGGGAAAAATAAATATTGATATTGCTAAAGAAATAATTGCTGATCATTATGATGTTTATTTAAATAAAATAAATATGTGTTCTAGAACAATATGTTCTCATTATGAATTAGACAATCGTCAGTTCATGAGTCAAGCTGATAGACCATTACCTTATGCACCTAGGGGAGCTGTTGACGGAACATGTACAGATAGTAATTTAACCAAACAATTAAAATTTTGGGGTAGGTGGGGTTCGTCGTGCGGAACACCGTTTAATGTGAAGAAATTTATAGATATTAATAAACAATGGAAAAGATTTGAACCTTGGTTAAAAGATAGACCTGAACAACCATGGACTTTATTCCAAGCAAATGATAAATCAAATAAACAAAATATTAACCAATTTATATTAAATGGTAAAAAAACTAAAAAAAATAAGAAACATCAAAATTCTGACAAACGAAAAAATACTATTAAAAAAAAACATAAATAAATAAATAAATAAATAAATATATGAGTAATTATTTATGTAAAATTCATAAGGAAATGTTAATTTATAAACAACTTATTCCTTTGACACCTTATAATGCTTTATGTACAAATTGCTTAAAAAAAAATATAAAGGGATACAGTTATCCACTACAACCTATTATTTATCCATTTGACTATAATTATATTTTTCCTATGATGTGTGATAAATGTTCACATGATTTAAAACAATGTAAATGGTGTCGTATTTCTAGAAAGTCGGTTCTTCTTTAATCTCTTCACAATTATCATATTCATAATCATAATAAAATTCATTATCGTCTATTAAATCTACGAATCCTTCTATATGCCATTTCTTAATTTGTTCTTTTCTATCGGTTTCATCCATGTTGTATAATATTGAGTCCTCAGTAATAGGAGCCATAGCATCTATTCCACATTCATAACAAAATAATGTTTCTCCTCTATGATAAAGTAGAGTTTTACTTTGTATTTTATAGGTATTTTCACAATAAATACATGCTACACTAATACAACCATATTTTATTAAATGGAAAACAGATTTATTAAAGTTATTTGTTGATTCTTTCATATAAGACATACTTTATTTAATAAGTTAATTAAATTTTAAATTATTAAATTCAATTTTATTTTTTATTGATTTTCTCTCTTTATAGTTTTGTTTGAGGTGTTTTCCTTTTACCATATCCATATTTTCTTTTTGCTTTTTTAGCTAATCTTAATGCATCACTTTCTATTTCACAACCTTCTTCTAATATTTTGTAATCTATTGCTGCAGATTTTCCACCTGTAATAGCACTTGCTAGTCTGGCATATCCCCATGATTGTGCGGTTTGATTAGGTCTACTTCCTGAACTAAAATAAGCTCCTTCACCTTTCTTAACTATTTTTTTTAAAGCATCTATAGAACATCCTGTTTTATTAGATAATTCTTTACTAGGATATATTTTATCTATTTTATATATTTTTTGCGCTTTGGTAATGTGGCTACTTTTTTTAGATTTAAATGATTTAACTTTTTTTCTTGTATAATATTTCCCTTTTTTATACATTTTCCTTGATTTTTTTAACATTTCTCTCTGCTTCTTTTTGTCTTTCTTTGTTAATCCTTTTGGAATATATCTTTTTGGAACTGATTTTGTTTTTCTCCTCTTTTTACCACCGAAAGAAGGTCTAGGAGCTTCACTTAAAGCTGATTCAGGAGTATCATGCAAATATTTAATCATAGGAATACCTTGACTTTTTATATTCACGACTGCTTCACTTCTTCTAGCTCTTGGATCTGTTGATGTTAATGAAGATTGGAAAGTGTCTGAAAAATAATCTGGATAATATTTTCTAACTATTTCTTCATATATTTTATCTGTTTCGTCAGTGTTTTCATTTTTTTGTGCTCTTCTTAACTGTGAAATTAAGTCTTTTGCTTCTTTGATTCTTCGTTCACTAGTAACACCAGGAAAAAAATAACCTAGATTAGCATAATAAGATATAACCTTTTCAATAGCTTTTAATTTGACATATTCACATCCAGCTTCTCTTGCTTTTTGTTCAATAATATCAATCATAGCTCTTGCTCCTAATCTAGGATCTTCAATCTCATCATATGATCTTAAACCATAAGGTGGAGGTGATCTATTACAAATTAAATCAATATAATAGTATGTTCTTCCATCTTCAATAAAATAGTTAACACATGAAAATCCAATGAGACTTTTGTTATATATATTAACAACTAAAAAATGAGAACTTGTTAAAGCTTGTTTTACAAAGTCAGCTCCAACTTCATCATAGCATATTAAACCACCTAATACTCCACTTGATCCTTGAGCTGTAGGTGCTGTTAAATATCCCCAAAAATGTAACCCATCTTCTCCATTACTATCTAAGAACTGAACCCCATTAGGTTGACTAGAAATAAAATCAAAATATTTACTTGCTTCAGACATATATATATATTTATAGAGAGAAATTATATATAAAAATCATTTAAACGAATAAAAATTTATTAAATATAATGAGTAAAGATAATTTAACGAAAATTGTAAATAATTTATTTGATAAATATGAAAATAATCCGGTTATTTTCCAAAAATTTATCCAGCACATAGAACAATTGCCTGAATATTTTGAAAATACAAATACAACTTTGATTCAAAGAGAGAAAAGAAAGAATAAATTAGAAACTGAATCTGATTTATTTATTCAAAAATTCTTAAATAAGCATAAATATTATTATAATAGTTCAGCGGAAATATTTTTCGAATACAATCAAAATATTTTTAATATAATAAAAGAAGACGATATTCAACATAAAATATTAACAACTATTACAGATAATAAAGAATTAAGAGACTGGAAACACAAAATAAAGGTAAGTATTTTAAAACAAATAAAAGAAAGAGATATTTTTACATGTATCCCTGAATCTGAGACAATTCAAAATGTAATTAATATTTTATGGCCAAGTATGTTTGATTCTAAAGATGCTTGTAAATATTTTTTAACAGTATTGGGTGATTTTTTATTGAAAAAATGTAATCATATTTATTTTATTAGCCCTAAAATAAAACCTTTTATTAAAGAAATTAACAATTTAGCTTGTATGTTGTTTGGATGCCAGACAATGTTTAATTATTATAAATTTAAATATTATGATCATAAATTTGAAAATTCACGATTAATTAGTTGTCAACAACTTTCTAATATGGATTCAGTGGTTAATTATTTTACTAAAGAAAATAATATTGATATATTTTGTGTAGCAGCACATTACTCACAACGATATGAAAATGGCGACGGATATTTACAAAATAAATGTCAAGATGTTAATTTAAAAAATTATGCATTTTATTTACATGATAAAACAGAAACAAATATAATAGATGATTTTTGTAATAAAAATATTGAAGATAGTGATGAATGTAGTATTTCATGGAAAAATCTTCAATTTTTATGGAAACAATTTATTGAAACAGAAAAAATTCCTAATGTGTTATTTGCAGCTAATTTGAAAACATTATTAATTGAAAAATTTGATTATGATAATGAAAAAGATGTATTTTTAGACTGCACTAGTAAACATCTACCCGTTGTTAGTAAATTTATTAAATTTTGGACTGAAAATATGGAACAAAGTAATTCTGATAATGATGAATTAGAATTAGATGAAATATGTAGTGTATTTTCTCATTATAGTAAATGCAATGTAAATGAAAAAATAATATTAGATTTAATTAAACATTATTATCCTGACATAACTATTGAAGATAATAAATATGTCTATCAAATTAAATGTAAATTATGGGACAAACGAAAAGATATTATTGATACTTTAAAGAAATATAAAACAATTGCTCCACATGTAGATTTTTATTCTGAAGAAGTACCTATTAATGAAATTTATCAACTTTATTGTGGAAGTAAAAATAAATTTATTGCAAGCAAACAATATTTCGAAAAGTTTATCAAAGAAGAATCAGAATTATTTATTACAGAAGATAATTTTATCAAAGTAAAATCATTCGACAATATTTAAATTTTTTGCCACGTCAGTATTTTTTTTGCCACGTCAGTATCATGTTAATTATAAATTTAATTCACTTAAATATTTTAGCAATAATAGTATATATAATGATTAAATCATTGTTGACGTTTTTACTTCCAGCTTTAATTCACGGTTTTTCTAATTTAACACCTCCAACTATCAAACCAATTATTATTAATCCTTCTGTTCCTAAGCCTATCATTGTAGGTTCAACTGAACCTGTTCCAAATTTCGATCCTCTAAATTTTTCTAAAGATGAAAGTAAGTTACCTTATCTAAGAGAAGCAGAATTAAAGCATGGTCGAATAGCTATGGTAGCTTCATCATTAATGCCTATTACAGAATTAATAACAAATGAAAAATCAATTCATAATTTTGATAAATTACCAACTACCGCTCAATCTTTAATTATCAGTTCTATGTTTATGGGTGAATTTGCTTCAATGATAAAAGGTTGGAAAAATCCTTATACTAACCCTTTTGAATTAAAAGATGATTATCAACCAGGAGATTTTGGATTTCGAATTTATAGAAATCTAGAATCAGATGAAACAAAAGACTTGTTAAATAAAGAATTAAACAATGGAAGAATGGCAATGATCGGTGCATTAGGAATGATTGTTCAAGAATTAGTTACTGATAAACAATTGTTTTAAAAAATATTTAAAACGAATTTAAACATATAATCCGTATTAAATTATATGTTTGAGGTTAGTCATGCTTTAGAAAGTCTAAAACTAAACTTATTATTAAATTGGAAAACAGGTGATCCTATGAAAGATATGATATTTGCAGCTATAATTAGTGGTCTTGTAACTATTTTATTTTCTCAATTTAATCTTATACTTGAATATACTTCTTTAAAAAAATTAAAAGACACATATAGATATGTTTTTGCTAGTTCTATATGCATTGAAGGTAAAAGAACTTTTAGAAACTGTAATTGGTCAGCAAAATATAATAATTTATGGAGTAGACGATTTGATGCTGTATGGGACTTTATTCATTTAAACACAGATTATAAGGGAATCTCTTCTTTGAGAGAAATAATGGGAGCATTTGATACTGATCCATATAAACATGAAGATAACGAAGAAAGAAAAAATGAAGTATATAAAGATATCTTTATTATTGATCAATCCAATATACCTTTTATTTTTGATGATAAAAATAAAATTTATGCTATTGTTAATAATTCGGATAATAGAGAAGATTCAGAAAAAATGATTGAAATGACAGGTAAAGTAGAAACAATTACTATTCGTTTGTTCAGTTATAAGCTTACTATGAGTGAAATGAAAAAATATTTGGATGATTTGACTAATTCTTATATAGATAAAATTGAACAAAGAAGAAAAAACAAAATATTTTTATATCAACTTCAACAAAAAAATAAGTGTGAAGAAGAAGCCAGTTTATTAAATTGGCATGAATCCCTTTTTAAAACTACGCGTTGTTTCAATAATTTATATTTTGATGGTAAAGATGATTTAATTCAAAAAATAGATTTCTTTATTAATAATAAAGAATGGTATGAAAAAGAAGGTCATCCATATACACTAGGTATTGGTTTATCTGGTCCACCAGGAACAGGTAAAACATCTGTAATTAAAAGTATCGCCAAAAAAACAGGTAGACATTTAATAGAAATACCATTAAATTTAATTAAAAATGAAACAGATTTTTATAATTATTTTCATGAAAATACATATAATAAAAATAATAAAAAAGGATCAATTGATTTCGAAGATAAAATTATTGTATTAGAAGATATTGACTGTATGTCTGATTTAATTTTAGATAGAAATGAAAAAAATACTATAGATACAAGTAATAATGATCAAATAAATGTATTAGAAACATTTGTAAATGTAGTAAATAATAAAAATGATAAAAATACCTCAAGTAGTAATTTATTTATTAAAGAAGAAAAAATGTCTTTATCATTTATATTAAATACTATTGACGGATTAAATGAAGGTTGTGGTAGAATTTTAATTATTACAAGCAATTATTATGATAAAATTGATAAAGCATTAATTCGGCCTGGAAGAATTGATATTAGAGTTAATATGAATAATGCTAGTATAAACACTATCAAAGAAATGTATCAACATTATTTTGATTCAAATATGTCATCAAAATATATTAACCAATTAAAAGAAGATGTAATTAGTCCTGCAGATATAGTTAATATTTATAGAAATTGTAACGGTAATAAAAAAATATTTATAGAAAATTTAATTCAAAAATGTTCCTAAATAAATAATTAAAATTTTATTATTTATTTAAATAATTTATCGTCTTCTGGAGCCTTTTCTCTTTTTAGTTCCCTTCTTCCTTCCTTTTTTAGTAACGGTGCCAAATACACCACTTCCCTTAGGTTGAAGATGTCCTTTAAGATGTCTTTGACTTCTAGCAAGATTACTCTTCTTAACTGATACAATTCTACCTCTTGTCATTTTAAGGTGACCTTTGGTTAATCCTCCAGGAGTTTTGTAAGCAGTACCATGCCATACTTGAGCACGAGAACCTTCTAGAAGGTCAAATTTTTTTCCATTGATGTGGTATTTACCATCGTGTCCTTTGTCATGTCTTTTAACCATTATAAAAACTATAGAGAAAAAAAAATATCTTTCTAAATATTTACGCATTCAGCTTAAATCATTTTTCGGAGATGATCCATAACCATGTGGAGCTCCTGATCTAGATCCATATCCATTTGTAGGAGCATTTCTTTTTACCCATCTAGCTCCTCTTCTATTAGTTTGCATTTCAACTAAACGCTTTAATATTTCACTTTGTGTCAATCCCGTAATCACTACATTACCACTTGTTCCTGGTAATGATTTTGTAATATTGTTACAACTTCTAAATTTCGTATCACATATTCTTATTGGACCTCCTGTTGTCGGTAAATTAGGAGGACCTGGTTTACTTCCTATATTTACTTCAAAATACTCACTATCGACTGATCCATCATTAAACAAAATAGATACGGTCATGTAATAATTTCCTGATTGTTTTGTATTTAATGTAATCTTACCAGTTATATCTATATTAAATAAACTTCTTTCGTTAGTAGATAATCCTATATTTGCAATATTTTGTATAACTGTATTTGGGGTTATAGAAAACGCATCCTCGTATTTAAATATATATGAACTGTTGTAGTATTGATTAAACGGTATATTACTTATATCTAATGTAATGAATTCGTAATCCATACCTAAACTTACAGAATCAATTATAACTTCAAAATTATAAGTACCTATCTGTGGATAAATGCCAATATTATTTGTTATTATTCCTTTTTCATCTATATTTAAAAAATCTGCTCCACTAATTTCTATTGATGATATATCTGGTGGTAAAGCTATATAAGGATCTATGATTATATTGCTATTTACAAGAAATTCATATTCTGTAAAATAATATTCATTTAAAGTATTTGGAGGTATTTGATAATAAATTAAAATTACACCATCACCACCAAATCCACCTTTTACAAAATCAGGAGGATTGTTATATTCTAAACTATAATTACTACCACCACCGCCTCCACCCGCACCAAATATTTCTGCTGATATACCAGCTATTAAGGGAGAAGAAGAAGAATCTGTTAATATTTTTCCTCCAAAACCACCATAACCATTTCCAGCTGATCCACCTTCTCCACCTAATCCATCTGTACTTCCTAATAATATACTACTAATATCAAAATATCCACCTCCTCCTCCTCCCGAAAATACTGCTTGAACACCTAAAAATGTAACACGACCAGGTATTTGCTGTATTCCTGGTACTGCACCTGATCCATCTTGCCCAACTATAGTTAGATCTGATGGATGTGGATTCATTCTATCAGAATCATTATTATCCCCACCTTTAGATATTTCATAACCTGAAGATATAAATAATTCTCTTTCTTCAAAATTAAATCCTGTATTAGCAGATATATTAGATACTAATATTCCTCCACTTCCATCTGGTTGACTTGTCCTTGCAGTTCCACCATTACCTCCTCCCGCAGTTATATCTATCGTTCCAAAAGTTGTATCAGAATAAATAAGTGTTGCACTACCATCTTGTCCTGAATTTCTTCCAGTACCACCATTACCCTTATTACCTGCACTTAAATTAAAACTCATATCTTGAAATAGATCTAATTCCAATTTATATATACTTCCACCACCACCACCACCACCAGAAAATATAGAATTTGGACTAGTATCTGAATTTTGTTGCCCACCGCCTCCTCCACCTCCTGCTCCAACTGCAATAAATCCTCCCCGCATTTCATGTTTAAATTTTAGCTGTATAGGTCCCATATTAGGTAAAATTTGAACCACGCCTTTGCTGGCATCTTCGTAATAATTTACACTTACATCACTACTCCAATATTTAGAATTCATACATACATCATAATTAGGCATTTCTGGTAATACATCGATAAAAAATGATTCTGTATAATATGCAATATTATTATTACTATCAGGACCAACAGTTACTTGAACATTTATAGTATAATATTGTGCATTTATATAATTTAGCACTGATAGTGTTTGTAATTCACTACCAACGATTTGAAAATTAGAGGATTCTCCTACTAAAGTATAATTTTTATCATAAGGATATGACCAACCACTACTCAATGAAGGAATAAATGTTCCTATTGGTGTTCCTGATGTCTGCTTTTCGGTTATTGTATTACCATTTAAAGCTAATCCTAAAATGGAAGGTCCAGTAGGAACAGTAATAGAAAATGTGTTACTTACATCAAACCATCCGTTAGCTGCATCTGGAGGTAATACTTGTCCCCATGAATTATTTGGATTGGCATTTGGATTAAGAGAAGATTGAATGATAACTGTATAAGGATATGGAGATAACGTTTGACTAGTATATAAATTTGAACCATTGATATAAAAATTATCACTTTTATCACCTCCTATGATAGAATACATAAAATCTGTGCTTGTAATTTCGGAAGTAGATAATACTCCAACCATGGTATTTTCTGGTACATTATTACCCATAATATTGTTAGTTAAAGCAAGATTATTTTGATCTTGGGCTGGAGGCCAAATAGTCCCTCCGGGTCGGATGCTGCTTTTTGTCAATCGGAAGATGTTATAAAAACTGCTCTCAAAAAGATTCCTATCTGCATTATCATAAAAATTAAAACTTACACCTTCTAATCCGGAAGATACAGGCATAGAATAACTACCTGGATAAGGTCTAATTGGATAAAAATTAAGTATGTTTTTTTTATCTTCTCCTGGTTTTAATGCAACAATAAATGCTTTCTCATCATTATTAGGATAAGGAATAGTATTGGTTTGGTTCGCAAATTTAGAGGTGGCGCAATTAATCCAATTATAACCACCTTCTCCAGATGTAAATGCAGTTATGTTATTATAAGTTTCAAGACCATCACTTATATATTGTATCCATCCTTGATAAAGTACATTATCTCGTGCAGACGCACCATAGTCTGGTAAAGTTTTTAATGAGGCCCAAACACCTGGATTAAACTGCTGATTCGGATATATGAGAGGATTACCATTTCCTGTGGGAGTAAATAAAATTTGAGGAGCAGCACCTTCTTGTTTTATTTGAGGTACACTTGGAAAATTCATATCAATAGTTTGGTAGCCATTATAATCACGAATATCAGGACGAGGTATATCTATAGTTATTTGTTCTTCGTGAGGTTCCTCTCTGGAAAATATTATACCTATTATAAAATTATAAGACCCTGCAGGAACAATGGTAGCATTATTATTTGTTATAATTCCATTATTATCTATTGAAAAATATTGATTTCCTGCACCGATTAAATAAATATTATATACATATGGTAATGTCGTGTTCGGTGCTATTAAGATATCAGTATTAAAACTAAAATTGTAATAAGAAGAATAATACTGATTATATATAATATTCGTTATTTTTAAAGAAAAAAATTCATAATTGTTTGGAATATTTTCTGTAAAAGTCATTATAACTTCAAATTCATAGTCACCCTCTGTCATTTGACTAGTATTTGTAATAATACCATTACTATCTATATCTAAAAAATCTACTCCTGATATATCAAGGGATAATATATCTTGAGGAAGGAACCTAACAGGATTAATATGGATATTTTGAGAGCCTATAAATGTATAGAATGGAAAATAATATTCATTTAAAGTGTTAGGAGGTATTTGATAATAAATTAAAATTATACCATCTCCACCATCTCCACCTTTTACATAATCAGGTGGAGAAACATCTGTATTATAATTACTACCAGCACCACCGCCACCCGCACCAAATATTTCTGCTGATACACCAGCTACTAGTAAAGAATTTGAAGAAGGTGCTAATATTTTTCCTCCAAAACCACCATAACCATTTCCAGCTGATCCACCTTCTCCACTAGGATTACCTACTGTAATTGTATCAAAATATCCAGCTCCTCCTCCTCCTGATAATATAATATCATTTCCTAGAAAATTAATACGACCTGGTAATGACGCATATCCACTATTGGCAGGTGATCCAGATTGCCCCACAGAACTAATATCAATTACTCCAAGTGAAGCACTATCGATATTAATACCTCCTTTAGATATTTCATAACCAGAAGAATCATATATTATCCTTTCTGCAAAGTTTCTTCCTAGAGATGGAGAGAAATTATAATATAATAATCCTCCACTTCCATCATAAATACTATTTTGTGATGCTCCTCCATATCCTCCTCCTGCGCTTATATCTATTATTCCATAAGAAGTATCAGAATAAATAAGTGTTGCACTACCATCTTGTCCCGAACTTGTAGATCCATATCCTTTACTTCCTACTGATAAATTAAAACTCATATCACTAAAAACATCAAATTCAAGTTGAAGAGCACTTGCTCCTCCTCCTCCTCCTCCTGAAAAAATACTAGTAGTTTGTCGTCCTTCACCACCACCACCACCTCCACCTGCAGCAATTAATCCTATTTTCATATTTCTATTAAATACGAGATTAGCATTTCCCATTGAATTTAGAACTTGAATTAAACCAAACCCCTGATCAGAGTCTTCATAATAATTTAAACTAATATCACTATTCCAATATATTGAATTCATACATAAGTCATAATTAGCTGGTAAAGGTAATATATCAATAATAAAGGTTTGTGTAAATGTAGATGTATTACTATTAACAGTTGTAGAACTTTGAATATCAATTGAAAGACTTTGATATTGAGAATAATTAAATATCTTATTACTTACTAATTCATCTCCATTAGTGATGTTAAAACCATCACCTTTGACAATAGAGTATGTGTATGAAGGAGATACTGAACTATTTGAATATTGACTGGATAAATTTCCTATTAAAGTGTTAATTGGTTGACCCTCCAATAATGTATAGGAAGACAACCCTATACCAGTTATATGATCACCTTGTAAAACAGTAATATTAAAACTATTATATACAGTATATAAATTCGTCGGGTCAGAAGCCAAAGTAGTCCCCCAAGTATGATTTGGATTACAATTAGGATTTCTC
>Ga0206682_10002424_pt1 | contig 16910 bp, 8 predicted proteins | sample M240m12015metaG_FD_155444 | JGI IMG/M metagenome (GOLD analysis project Ga0206682, IMG submission 155444) | Ammonia-oxidizing marine archaeal communities from Monterey Bay, California, United States - M2 40m 12015 | ecosystem: Environmental > Aquatic > Marine > Intertidal zone | place: USA...
CAGCCGCTGTTCCGCCGGCCGCGCGGCATGTACTTCTCCGCGGACGACGTCGGGCACTTCAACGCCATGATGTACAACTGGAAGAGCGACGTGAACGTGATCGTGGTCACGGACGGCTCGCGCGTGCTCGGGCTCGGCGACCTGGGCGCGCAGGGCATGGGCATAAGCGTCGGCAAGCTGGATCTGTACGTCGCGGGCGCTGGGATCGACCCGGGGAAGGTGCTGCCGTGCGTCCTGGACGTCGGCACCGACAACGAGGCGCTCCTCGACGATCCGTACTACTTTGGCGTGAACCGGCGACGGCTGCGCGGCGACGCGTACTACGCCGTGGTGGACGAGTTCATTCAGGCGGTCAAAAACCGGTGGCCGAACGCGCTCGTGCAGTTTGAGGACTTCCAGACCAAGCACGCGATGCCCATCCTGCGCCGGCACCGAGACAACGTGCTGTGCTTCAACGACGACATCCAGGGCACGGCGGTGGTGGTGCTGGCGGGCGTGTACGGCGCGATGGCGGCGCTTGGGGGGAAGCCCTCGGACATCACGAAGCAGACGTTCGTGGTGTGCGGCGCGGGGAGCGCGGGCATGGGCATCGCCAACTTCCTGCACACCGCGATGGTACACCACGGCCTGACTCCGGAGCAGGCGCACGCGCGCTTCTTCGTCGTGGACAAACACGGCCTCGTGACGAGCGAGCGCGTTTTGGACGACGACGCGCCGGGAGCGGAGGATCTGCGGCCGTTCGCGGAGAGCCGACGAAGTTCCGACGGCTCCGGCGAGAGCGCGCTGCGCGAGGGCGCGCCTCTCGCGGAGGTGGTGCGACACGCGAGGCCCACGGTGCTTCTGGGCGCGTCCACGGTGAAGGGCCTGTTCACGGACGAGATCCTGGGGATGATGGGCGAGTTCAACGAGCGGCCGATCGTCATGCCCCTGTCCAACCCGACGAGCCGCGCGGAGTGCACCTCGGCGGCGGCGGCGCGCGCGACGGGCGGGCGCGCCATCTTCTCCTCCGGGTCACCGTTCGAGAACCAGAAGGTGGACGGGCGGTACATGCACGCGAACCAGGGGAACAACTTCTACGTCTTTCCCGGGCTCGGTCTGGGGAGCATCCTGGTCGGGTCCGACCACATCAGCGACGGCATGCTCAACGCCGCGGCGGAGGCCATCCCGCGGTCGCTGGACGCCGACGCGCTCGCGCGGGGTGAGGTGTACCCGCGGATCGCCAAGATCCGGGACATCTCCGTCAAGGTGGCGAGCGCGGTGATGCGCCAGGCGGTCAAGGAGGGACGGGAGGGGCGCGGAGGGAAGATCTCGGAGATCCTCAAGCTGGACGGCATGGAGGGCATCGAGCGGTACGTGCGCTCGTCCATGTACTACCCGGAATACAGGCCGACGGTGTTCGCGTTTTAACGCGAGTCTTCTAAACGCGGAAGCGGGTACGCGTCGCGGGAGGCGCGCGCGGGACGGGGGTATTACTGCGGTCTTTCACGCGCGTCTCGTTGATGGATGTAGTATACGATATTCATACGCGGTATCGGCACGACGTGCGGCGCGGTGGTTCGAGTCGCCGCGCGCGCAGCGTACCGTCTCTCTCTTTCGCGACGTTCTTTTCGCGTCGCGCAATCACGCCGACTTGACGGCGGCTTGGATTTTGCGCGCAATGTCGGAGATGCCGTCCCAGTCCTTCTTCGCGACCATGTCCGGGGGGAACGCGGGCGCGACGAAGCCGAGCGAGCCGGCGCCGGCGCGGAGGTAGTCCGCGGCGGTGTCGATCTCCACGCCGGACGTGGGGTTGATTCGCAACATGGGCAGCGCGGCGGACACCGCCTTGACCCAGTTGGGCCCCCCCATGACGCCCGGGAAGAGCTTCTGGATGGGCGCGCCGAGCTTCCACGCCTGGACCATCTCCGTGGGGGTCTGGCACCCGGGCGCGCACACGATCATGTTCTCCGCGCACCACTGCACCACCTCGGGCACGATCACGGGCGAGACGATGAACTTGGCGCCCGCGTCCATCGCGCGCTTGGCGTCGTCCACGGACATCACGGTGCCGACGCCAGTGAGGACGTCGGGGCGGTTTCGCGCGTACTCCGCCACCGAGTCCAGGCACCCGGGCGTGGTGAGCGTGAACTCCACGAGCTTGAACCCGCCGGCGACGGCGGCGTCCATCGCGGGCGTGCATGCGCCCTCGATGGGAGTGCGCAGCACCGCGCACGCCTTGTGCTCGGCGAACTGCTGGAGCACGGCGTCGTACGAAGCGCCCGACTGCGTGTAGCTCGAGATGTGGCGCGGCGCGCCGGGTCCGACGCGGCCGCGCGCGCGGGGCGCGCCCGGCACGCCCGTGCCCGCCCTCGCGCCGGGGCGCGCGGCGGTGTGCTTGAACTTCTTGGGGTCGTGCCCCTTGGACTCGATGAGCTTCCACAGCGGCGAGTCGGGCTTGATCTTGCGGGACATGAACGGGTAGAACTTCCCGGGCGGCCCGGGGTTCTCGGTGAGCTCCGTCTTGACGATGTCCTCCACGATTTCGCGCGAGTGCGCGATGTCGAACACCTCCTGCGCCACCGCGGCGGGGATCACCACGCAGCCGTCGTCGTCGCCGACGATGGCATCGCCGGGGCGCACGACCACGCCGCCGCAGTTGATCACGGTGTTGCACGACCAGGGCTGGTGCACGTGCGGGCCCTGGCGGGGCGTCGTGCTGATGGAAAACACCGGGAAGCCGTACTCGCGAAGCACGCCCGTGTCGCGCACGGAGCCGTCCGTGACGAGCCCTTGAACCTGATCGTGTTTTTCGGACAGCCGAACGAGAGGGGCGATCGAGTGATCGAGTCGTCGTCAGTCGCGGGACACGACGCGTAGGCTCGCGGCACGTATAAAGAGAAGAAAGAACCCACGCGCACTTTTGAGGCTCTCGAGGACGCGCCTCGCGCGCGTCGTTTTCGTTTTTCGATTTCGTTTTCCGCCGAGAGGCGACGAGTCACGAAACTCACGAAACTCGGGGTTAAAGCGGGCGGAGGTTATCCACGCGCGAAGGTTCGGGAAGTCGGTTTTCGGCGGCGGGTAGCGAACCGACCGGTCGCGTCGAGAAGACTCGATCGCGGCAAGCCTCGATCGCGCCCGGAGATGGGGACCGCGCGGGACGTACCCCGTTCTGGTGGAGGCGCAGGAATTTGATGTCGCCGCCGACGGACTCCCACGGGCCGACGGAGGACATCACGATCACTTCCTTGCCATTGACGAGCTCGAAGGCTTCGTACTCAGGAGACTCGGTGCCACCGGGCTTGTCCGCGGCGATGTCGGGGCGGGTGGCGGCGAACTGGATCGTCACAGCTCTGCCGACCATCTTCTTCTGGCCCTCGGTCAGGGGGCGAGCGCCCATGATGTGCGACGTGGGCCAGCCCATGACCCACAGGCCGTCAATCAAAGCCTGCGTGGAGAGCGAACCGAGCTTCTCGAGCAGCTCGTCGCTGATCTTCACCGCGGAGGCGGCGGGGCCCGTGGCCATGGCGCGGAGCGCCATGTGGGCGTAGGGCGCCTTGGGGGCGGGCGCCACGGGGCGGACCGCCGCGGCGGCGAACGCGCGCCTGGCGAGGGAGCGGAGAGAGCCAGACATCGTGTGCACGGTGTCAAGGACAGTGGCGCGCGATGACGAGAACCCTCTTGAAGGGTTTCGGGACGAAAGTGCGGCAAAAAGCGACCGCAGACCGCGCAGAGATTCGGAGATCTCAGGGCTGACTGTGCACGCCAATGACTGAAGACGCACACGGAACGATCGTCGGTGCCGACCACATTTTTTTTTTGACACGGTGATTTCGAGGCGTTGTCCAAAGCCGTGGGCGCGCGCGAGACGCACTTCGCGCGACGCGTTCGCGCGCGCGACGATGCCTCGTCCGCGGACCGCGTTTGCCAGCGCGGCAGCCGCGACGATCGCGGCGTGCTTAACCTTCGAGCGACCCACCGCCGCGCTCGTCTTCGCCGAGCCGCGCGACCCCGAGGGGCCTCCTCGTCCGTCCGAAAGAGGCGCCGCGCTCGTCGACAGGCTCTCCGCGCACGCGCTCGCCGCGGACGCCGCGGACGCCGCGGCGGAGGCGCTGCGGTTGCCGCTGAGCACGGGCACGCGCTTCGACGCGCAGAGCCTGTCCTCCTCGCCGGACCTCCGCGTCGGGGCGAGGCACGCGAGACCGCGCGGCGACGCGCTCGCCGAGGAGGAGAGGGATACCGAGGTGCGTTTCGGCGCGGCGGACGCCGCCGACGACGCGCGCGGCGACGCGCTCGCCGACGACACCGCGGACAGCCCCGTGAGGCCCCGAGGCGTCGCGGAGACGTACCTGGAGACGTACGTCGGCGCGGGCGCGACGGCGACGGCTCCGCCCGACGCGGACCCCGCGACGGTGGCGGCGGCGGCGGAGGCGGCGGCGGCGTTCGCCGAGCACGAGGCGCGGATCCTCGCCGAGTACGAAGCCGCCATGGCGGCGTTTGCGGAATCCGAGCGCGCGCTCGAGGCTGCCGCGGACGCCGCGGACGCCGGGAGCGCGCGCGCCGAGCGTGAGGTGCGCGCGCGCGGCGACCCGGGCGCGGCGGCGGCGGCGGCGGCGCGGGAAGAGGCGTGGGCGGAGGCGCACGGCGCGGGCCCGGGCGGCGCAAACGCCGAGGACTCGGAGCGTCTTTTGTCGTCGTACGCCAAAGCCGCGTGCACGCAGACGATCCACCATAAGCCCGTGTACGTGCCCGGCGTGTTCACGCCCCCGAAGCGCGCGCCGAGCGTGAAGATCCCGGGGACCCCGCCCGTGTTCGTTCCGGGCGCGCCGGCGTTTTGGGAACCGGGTCGCGCGCCGTTCTACACGCCCGGGTTTTGGACGCCCGGAAAACCGCCGCGCTACGTCGGCGCGGTGAGGCCGACGATCGTGCCCGCCAAAAAAGGCGTGGTGATCCCCGGGGAGTTCGTGCCCCCGAGCTACACGCCGGGATTCGTCATCCCGGGATGGCACGAAACCACCGCGTGCGCGGTGCCCGTGTGCGTCGCGCCGTGCCAAGACGCGCCCGTCGAGCAGCCGGATATCGTCGCGCGGTGAGGAAAAGATGCCAACTTCCGTTTTCACCGAATCTCGTCCTCGACAATCGCAAAAACGATTCACCAACGAGCGCGGAGCGACGTTGGTGGCCGAAAAGACCGGATATCGACGCGGCATATTCCTCCGGCCTCCGGTCTTCCCGGGGCCACATCCCTGCGCGAGGGGTCCCGCGTCCCGCCGGACGGCGACGCCGCGATACCCCCGTGCTCGCGCTCGGAGCCTCCTCCGGCGCGCGCGCTGAGTCTCCCCTCCCGCGGTCGCGTCACTCGCGCCACATCACCCATCTTCGCGTATTCGTTGCGTGTCCCTTGTACGCGAGAAACGTCGCCCGCCCCCGCCCGGTCGGGGAGACGCGAGCGCGAACCGCCCCGCGCCGACCGGCCGTGCGTTTCCTCCCCGGTGCACCATGGAGCTCGCTCCCGACGTCGCCGGACTCGCTGACTCGCTCGCCGGCGCCGCCTTGCGCGGCGCGGACGCCGTGTCGGACGAGGGCGCGTGCGCCATCTGCCTCGACGCGGTGGACGAGGTGGACGTCGCGCTCGTGAAGCAGTGCCTGCACGCGTTCTGCACGCCGTGCATCGTGCGCTGGACCACGTTTCAGCACGACGCCGCGCGTAGGCGCGGCGCGCTCGGGCCGAGCGGCGCGCCGGACACGCACTCGACGTGTCCGTGCTGCAAGGCGCGCTTCGACTCGCTGCTCGTCTACCGCGACCTGGACGGCGAGGTGACCTCGGACCTGCGCGAGGAGAGCGTTTGTTTGCTCCGCCGCGCGCGGTGGCTGCCCGCGACGCGCAAGGACATGGCGTGGGAGAACGACTTCGCCATCTCCGCGGCGCTCGAGGCGGAGATGCGCGACTTTCCCACCTCCGGGTCCGCGTACCGGGACGACCACTTCGACGCGTACGCCGACGAGGAGGAGCGGTACATGGCCGGCCGCCGGTCCGGGGACTTTCGGGGGCGAAACAAATGCGCCGGCCGCGACCGTTCGCGGCCGGTGGTGGTGCTCGGGAACCGCCGGTTCGGCGCGAACGGGCAGATCGCGCAGGGGCACAGGACGTTCGCGCGGCCCGTCGGCGACACGAGAGCGAAGGGCGCCGCCGGCGCGTCAAAAACGTCGTCCCCCGACGGCTCACTCGCGGACCGCAAGGGCAAAACCCCCGCGGCGGCGGCGGAGGCGCGCCCGTTCGCTCCGGGGGGCTCCTCGAGCGCCGCGCTCTCCTCGGAGCTCGGGGGCGAGATCGGGACCCCAGAGACCCCAGAGATCCCGGAGACCCCGGAGACCCCGGAGAGGGAGAGGTCCGCCGCGGGCGCGGCGCGCGGCAGGAAGGCTCTGAAGCGCGCCGAGGCGAAGGCGAAGAAGGAGGAGAAGGAGGCGGCGCGTCGCGCGAAGCGCGCCGAGAACATGGCGGCTTCCGTCGCGCGCGCCATAAAAAAAAACGGCGCGCGATCGAACCGCGTCGAGACGCTCGACGAGGGCGTCTCGGGCCTGCCCGACCTCTCCGACGTCGAACACAGGGTCTGGGGTGGCGAAGGTGGCGAAGGTAGCAGCGAAGATGGCGAAGATGGCGAATCCGGGCCCACGGAAGACGAGCCCGAGAGCGCGGCGGCGGCGCCGCCGGCGGCGGCGGCGGCGCGAGCCTGAGGCGCGACGAAAAAAAAAGGCGCGCCGCCGGATCGGACGAAGCCGTTTCGCCGCTTGTATCACAGATGTACCAACACGACGCCGTCGCCGCGCGATCGCGGCGATCGCGGTTCTCTCGTCTCACATGCTGTCCAGCACAGCGGCGCGCATCAGGTCGAGCGCGGGTTCTTCCCCGGTGAACAGCGAGAACTGCCTCGCCGCTTGTCCGACGAACATGTCCAGCCCGCTCGCCTGCGCGCACCCCGCCTCCTTCGCCTCGCGCAGCAGCCTGGTTTCCAGGGGGTTGTACACGGCGTCGAACACCACCTCAAATCCGCCCGCCTCGAGCGCGGACTTGGGCACGGGGCTCGCGTCCGCGTCGGGGACCATCCCCACGGACGTGGTATTGGCCAGCACGTCGCCGCGCACGGCGCCGCCGCGCAGATCCTCCATGGTGCGCGCGACGCCGCCGCACGCCGCGGCGAGCGCCTCCGCGCGCTCGAAGCCCCGGTTCACGACCACGACGTTCGCGCCCTCGAACGCTGCGCCGAACGCCAAGCCCCGCCCCGCGCCGCCCGCGCCCACGACTACCACGGTCTTGCCCTTCAGCGGCGACGTCGACGCGCCGTCGCCGTCGCCTTCCCCGCGCCCGCCCATCGCGCGCTCGATGGCGCCGATCGCCGCGGCGTAGTCCGTGTTGTACCCCTTGAGCGTCCCGTCCTCGCGCTTGACCAGCGTGTTCACCGCGCCGATCTTCGCCGCGACCGGGTCGACGTCGTCGCACAGCTCCAGCGCGCGTTCCTTGTGCGGGATGGTCACCGAGAACCCGACGAAGTCGTCGCCGCCGAACAGCGGCGACGCCAGGAACGCGCCCAGGTCCTCCACCAGAAACGGCACGTACGCCGCGTCGACGTCCGCCGCGCGCAGCGACGGATTGTGCAGCGCCGGGCTCTTGCTCTGCGCGATGGGGTTCCCGATCACGCCCATGACCTTCGTCCGCGCGCTCTGCGTCGGCACGCGATACAACTCGCGGAGCTGGCCCAGCGTGGGCTGGCCGGGCGCGGACTCGGCGCCCGAGCGCAGCGCGCCGAAGGTGAGGAAGCTGCCGAACTTCGCCGCCAAAAGGCGCGAGGTCTGCCCCGCCTCGCCCATACCGAGCACGACCGTGGCCTCGGCGCCGCCGCTCGCGCCGTTCGCGTCGCGCAGGAGCTTCTCCAGCCGCGCGACGTGCGTGATGTCCGTCACCATGGCGGCGATCTTGACGATGTCCGCGCCGGCGGCGACGCACCGCGCGTGCGTCTCGGCGAGCGCCGCCTCCGTCGGGACGGTTTCGTAGTTGTGCGACGAGAGGATGATCTTGGACCACCGCCGCGCCTTCTCCGCGAGGTGCGCGGGCGCGGCGGCGAAGAAGCGCTCGGCGGCGAGGAGCTCGCAATCCACGTACGCGGCGCCGGCGTCCACGGCAGCCCACAGCGCGGCGAGGCGGGGCTCCTCCTCGCCGGCGTACTGCCCGCCCTCCCACGTGGGGCGGTAGGTCACGATGCACGGCACCGCGCACGCCGCGAGCATCTTCGGGATGTCCACCGGGGCGTCCAGGCCGTCGATGAAGTCCACCCGGAGCTCGACGATGTCCGCGCCGCCCTCCACGGCCTCGACGATCTCCGCGAGCGCCTCCTCCACCGTGGGCGCGATCACGCTCGTGGTGAGCGCGCACGAGTCGCCCGAGAAGTGCGCCTGAGGCGAGGCGGCGGCCGCGGCGACGACGCGCATCGCGCCGCGACGGGGGGCGGCGGAGGCGCGCTTGCGGGCGGCGCTGCCGAGCTGACGCGCGGAGAAAGCCGCGGCGCAGGCCTGCTGGGAGACGGAGGACGTCATCGCCTCGCGCGCGCGGTCGTATGCGGAGGTGGTGGCGAAAGATCGGATGAGAGATGTGGATAAAAAAGGCGGTGGTTTTCACGCATCGATCCTCGCTCACATGAGTCACAGACCGTCACATCAGGTCGCTCGGCTTCGTCTTAGCCTGATTCAGGCGTTTGTTCGCGCGAACGCCGTGCGCTCACGCGGACGGACGGACGTCAAATCTCGGAGGTTTGAACCGGGCGCCACTCTCGCGCGCGGCGAGGACGCCCGTCCCCGGCGTCGCCGCGATGAGCAACGGGAGCTTCACCGAGGATGTCGACCGACTTTTCCGCGCGTCCGAGGTGCGCGAGGGCGCGGTGTCCAGCACGAGCGGCGATCTCGACTGGAGCACCCTGGACGAGTCCGTGTGGGCGACGCTTCGACGGGACGTCGACCGGGTGGTGTCCAACACCACCTCCGTGCTGTGGCCGTTCCGGAACGAGCGCGACCCCGCGCGCCCGCTGCGGGAGTGGGACCTCTGGGGGCCGCTGGTGTTCGTGCTCGCGCTCGGGGTCACGCTCTCCTCCGACGCGGACGACGCCAGCACGGTGTTCAGCATCGTCTTCGCCACGGTGGCTTTCGGCGCGGTGGCGCTGACGCTCAACGTGGTGCTGCTGGGCGGCCACCTGATTTTTCTGCAGGCCATCTCGCTGATGGGCTACTGCATGTTCCCCCTGAACGTCACCGCGGTGCTGATGAAGCTGAGTGGGAACTGGGTGTGGCGCACGCTGCTCGGCGCGATCGCCGTGGCGTGGGCGTCGTGGGCGAGCGTGCCCTTCGTCTCCGCCGCCGTGCACCCCGCCAGGAAAGCGCTCGCCGTGTACCCGGTCATGCTGCTGTACGTCTCGCTCGCGATGCTCTGCATGGTCAGCGCGTGAGCAGCGCGTCAGGGCACGTCTAGCTAGTAGGTCGGTGAGTCGTCCGGAAGTTGAGAGTGGTTTCGGAACGCGTGTCTTCTCTCGTCGCGCGCGCGGCGGCGTCGCGCCGTCGACACTTCGTCGGCGCGTCCGACTTCGACGCGCGCGAGTCGCGGGAGCGTCGCGATCGGTCAAAGACGAAGACGCGCGCGACGGACGAAGGCGCGTGTGCGGATTATCTCGTCACCCGGTAGAGTAGTTTAGCTGGTCATCACACGCGCGATTACGTCATGTACTTCACGACCCCCGCCATGTAGATCCACAGCGACAGCAGCGCGAGGCCCGCTGAGGCGTACAGGCACCACACGCCGCCCGTGACGAGCGCGTCGGCGGCGGCGCCGGCGAGGCCCAGCCACTCGCACCCGTCCCGGACGCCGAGCAGGATAGACAGCGCCACGAGCTGCGTCGCGGTTTTCCATTTCCCGAACGAGTTCACGGCCACCGCCTTGTGCGCCTCGCCGCCCGCGGCGGCGGCCCACTCGCGGATCGCGCTCATGGTGATCTCGCGGCCGATGATGATCGTCGCCGGCGCCGCCATGGACAGCGCCGAGACGCCGGCGGCGGTTTTCGTGCACAGCAGCACCAGCGCGGCGGCCACCATGAGTTTGTCCGCGACGGGGTCCAGGAACGCGCCGAAGGAGGACACGAGGTTCATCTTGCGCGCGAGGTAGCCGTCGAGCCAGTCCGTGACCGCGGCGAGCACGAAGATGGCGCAGCACGTCGGCGCGACCCACGCGCCCTGCATGTAGAAGATCACCGTCACCAGGGGCACCGCCGCGACGCGCACCAGCGTGAGCGCCGTGGGCAGGTTGATCTTGGGGCCGCCGCCGGCGGCCGCAGGCGCGGCGTCGCCGTCGGCGGCGCGGACGGCGGCGCTGGAGCGCGTCGCGCGGCGGCGGGTGGAGGGGGCCGTCGCGGGCATGGCGCGATCGAGCGCGAGGAACCCGCGGGGGGACGCGACGGAGGCCCCGGGAGAGGATAAAGCGGCGCAGGACCCGCGTGCGACGCGTGCGCTCGCGTGCGCGCTGGTGCGGACGCGTCGCGCGGCGCCCGAACGACAGGCGAGGGAGACGAGAGACGCGGGAGTGGAGACGAGCGCCGAGGGCATCGTTGCTCACCGCGTTGTGACGAGCCCATCCCAGATACCATACGCGTTTGCCGGGGCGGTCGGGCAGTCCCTATCGGTTTCGGCACGCCGAACCCAAAAACGGGACCGAAAGTGAGATGGTTAAATCAAAGCTCCAAACCGCACACCGAACGGATGGTCCGGAAACGATGACGCTCTCCAGGACCGATCGGGCGGGAAGGAATGCACGAACGATCGTGATCGCGAAACGATACACGACGGACGGTTTTCTTTTCCGTTTTTCACGGATGTACCGCATGACCGTAGCTACGTTCCCCGGATGTCACTGCGCGGGCGACCCGAACTGCGCCGCCGCGCGCGTCGCCGCGTCCGCGACCGCCGCCGCCACCGCGGACGCCGCCGCCGCCTCGGGCGACTCCTCCCCCCCGCTCCTCCCCCCCGGCGCCGGACTCAGCGCTTCGGCGAGCGCGCCGGGCGGCCTGAGCATCGACGCGACGCCTCTCCCCAGGCCGGAGAGACCCGAGAGCCCCGCGGCGCGCGCCGCCGCGGTGGCGCGCGCGTCCACGGACCCGACACTCCCCACGCTCCCCGGCGTGCCCGCGCGGTCCCGCCGCTGCGCCCCGATCGACCCCGAGCGCGGCGAGGACGACGCAGCGCGCATGCGCTGCGTGAGCTCCTCCTGCTGCCTCCGGACCCAGGCGCGCGAGGTCTCCGCCTCGACGCGCGCGGCGTGGAGCTCGTCCGACACCTTCTTGCGTTCCGTGAGCGCCGCCTCCTTGAGCTGCGCGCTCCGGCGCTCCGCCTCCGCGGCAGCCTCGGAGGCGCGCGCGGCGGCCGCCGCCTCAGCCTCCACCGCCAGGCGCTTCGCCTCCAGCGCGGCGGCGGCGTCGCGCACCGAGCGCTCGCGTTCGCGCAGGCGCTCGTCAGCGCGCGCGCGCTCGCGCTCCGCCTCGCGGCGCTCGCTCTCCAGCGCGTGCTCGCGCTCGCGCGCGCCGGAGGCAGCCGCCTGCGCCGCCGCCTGCGACGCGCTCAGCTGCGCTTTGTACCGTTCGAGCTCCTCGGCGTGCGCGCGCGCGCGTGTCGCCTCCGCCTCGGCGTAGGCGCGCGCGCGCGTCGCCTCCGCCTCCGTCACCGCGCGCGCGCGCTCAACCTCCGAGGCGCGCGCGGCGTCCGCGCCGCGCGCATCCGGCCCGACCCCGCCGAGCGCCTGCGCGGCGCTCTGCGCGCTCGGCGCCGCCGGCTGCGGCGGCGCGAACGAGAACGAGCCCTCGGGGGTGTTCGCGCTCTGCGGCGCGGGCGGCGGCGGCGGCGGCGGCGGCGGAGGCTCGGGCGTCGGCGAAAACGCCCCCGGCACTTCGCGAACCGCCGCGTACGCGCGCGGGGATTTCCTTCCCGCGGTTCCCCTGGCCACCGTCTCGGGCGCGTCGTGGTACTGCGACGCGGTGTCGGAGTCCTCGCCGTCGCGCGCGCGCGCGCGGCGCGCCGAAGCCTTGAGCGCGGCGCGCGACTGCCGCAGCTCCGCCGCGCGCTCCGCCTCGCGGTCGGCAGCCTCCTCCGCCGCCTTCTCCGCCTGCGCGCGGATCTTCAGGTCCAGCGCCTCCGTTTTCCGCGCCACGTCGTGCTTCTCGCGCTCCGCCTGGCTCAGCATCGCCTTCGCGTCGCCCAGCATCGCCTTCGCGCGCGCCGCCGCCGCGTCCGCCTCGTCCTCCTTCTCCGCCGCGGCGCGCTCGCGCGCCGCAACCTTCTCCTCACGGGGCTCCAGCGCGCGCGTGCGCCGCCGCGACTCGGCATCCGCCGCCTCGGACTTGGCGTGCATCTCGCGCGCCGCGCGGCGGGACTCCTCCGCCTCCTGCTTCTCCGCCTGGAAGTCCAGCCGCGCGACGTCCAGCTCCTTGGCGCGGCGTTCCAGAGCGCGGCGCTCGGACTCGAGCGTCTCCGTCTGCGCCTCGAGCGCGCCGATGCGCGACGCCGCCTCGGCGTGCGACCGCTCCGACGCATCGCGGAGCTCGACGGCGGCGTGGCGCGCCTCGGAGGTGAGGCGGCGCTCCGCCGCGAGCGTCGCCGCCGCCTTGGACAGGGTCAGCGCCCACGCCTGCAGCGCGGTGTCTTTCCGGGCCAGCGCGCCGCGGATTTTCCCCAGCTGCGCGGCGAACGTCTGCTCCTCGGCGGCGCCGACGGCGTGCGGGATCTGCACCGCGAACGCCGCGGCGGCGGCGGCGGCTTCGCGCACGTCGTGCGCCACCTTCGCCTCGGTGGGCACCTCCGCGATCCCGTCCGAGGCGCCGCGAATCATGGACGCCATCTCCGATTGTAGCGTCATCCAGCTCGAGTTGAGCTTGTCGTCGCGCTCGGCGAGCGCGGCGTCCGCGTCCGCGAGCGACGCGCGCGCGGCGCGCGCCATGTCCAGCTCGCGACGCACCTCGAGCCCCGCGTTTTCGGTGGCGACGATGGTCGCCTCGAGATCTTTCCCGCGCGCCGTCAGCGCCGCCTCGCGCTCGCCCGCGTGCCTCTCCCACTGCCCCGCGGCGAGGAGCGTCGCCTCCGCCGCCGCCGACTGCTGCGCCGCCTGGCGCTCGCGCTGCTCCGCGGCGAGCTCCTTCGCCGCCAGGCTCTGGATCCGGCGCTCGTGCTCCTGCGCGAGCGCGGAGGACTTGGCGATGGCCGCGCCCGCCTTGTCCTCGCGCTCGCGCAGGTCCACCAGCGCGTTCCGGAGCTGCTCCTCGCGGTGGTCCAGCGCCTTCGCGCGGCGGTTCAGGTCCTCGCGGAGCCCCGTTGCGGCTTTGTGGTGCCCCTCCGTCTCGCCCTTCAGAATCCCAGCCGCCGCGCGGTCCTCCGCCGCCGCCGCGCGCAGCGCCTCCGCCTCCGCCTTCGCCTCGTCCCCCCGCGCGCGGTCCTTCTTCACCAGCTCGTGTTCCTCGTCGAGCCTCGCCTTCTTCACGTCCACCTCCTTGCGGAGCTCCTTTTCCAGCGCCTCGAGCTTCTCGCTCTTCAGCCGCAGCTGCTTCGCGACGCCGCCACGCTGCTCCTCCGTTTTCTTGCGCTCCTCCTCCGCCTCGGCTTTCCACCGCTCGCGTGCCGCCTCCACCTCCTTCAGCGCGCGCGCCTTCTCCGCGCGCGCGTCCTGCACGAGGTTGGCTCGCGCGTCGTCGACGGCGCCCTTCGCCGCGCGAACCTCGTCGCGCTCCTTCTGCAGCGCCGCGTTGCGCTTCTGCGCCTCCTCCGCGAACGCGTCCTCGCGCCGCTTCACCTCCACGGCCCACCGGCGCAGCGAGTCCTCGCCCTCCCTCCGCTTCCGGCGTGACTCCGCCTCGTCCGCCTCCAGCCGCGACTCCCACTCCCGAAGCACGCTCTCGCGGCCTTCCAGGATCTTCGTCGACTCGACGCGCGCGCGTTCGCGGAACGTCTCAACTTCGCGACGCGTCTCGTCGATCGCAGAGCGCTCGTTCGCGTTCGCCTCGCGCTCAGCCGCAGCATCCTCGAGCGCCGCGCGCGCCCTCGCGCCCAGCTCGGAGGCTTCCGCGCGAGACGCCGCCGCCTCGCTCTCCGCGCGCTCGGCGCGCTGCGTCGCCGCGCGCGCCGCTTCGCGCGCCGCCTCAACCTCGGCGGCGTGCTCGGCGATCTTGACGTCCATCAGGCGCGTCTGTTCGGCGTACGCCGAGGACATCTCGCGTAGCCTCTGCAGCTTATCGTCCAGTTCCGCCGAGGAGGCGGCGTGCGCCGCGTCCGCGGCGGCGCGCTCCGAGGCGAGCGCGGCGGCGTGCCGCTCGCGCGCGTCGCGCATCTCCGCCAGCTCGGACTCGATCGCCGACCGCGTGGCGTCGCGTTCCTTCTCCAGTGCGTCCAGCGCGTCGCGCGCGACGCGCGTGCTCTCGCGCACGCGCGCGGCGTCCGCGCCGAGATCGCACGCCTCGCTCTCCGCGGCGTCGCGCGTGGTGGCCGCCTCCGCGCGCGCGCGGTCGACCGCCGCCTCGGCGTCGGCGCGCGCGGAGGCGAGCCGCTCGAGCTCGCGCTGCGAGTCGCTCACTAGCTTCTTTGTGTCGCGCAGCTCGGCGAGCGCCTTGGCGCGCGTCTCCGCGGCGTCGCGGTCGGCGCGCGCACGGCGCTCGTCCGCGTCCCGCGCGAGGTCGCGCTCCTTGGCGTCCACCGCGCGTTCGCGCCGGGAGACGTCCGCCTGCAGCTCGGCGCGTTCGCAGTCGACGCGCGTCTTCAGCTCATCCAACGCCGCCTTGGCGCGCCGCTCCGACTCCGCCGCAGCCTCCGCCTTCAGAGACATCTCCGCGCACTTCGCCGTCGCCTCCGCCGCCTCCGCCTCGCGCCGCTCGAGTTTCTCTTCGCGGCGCGCGCGCTCGGCGTCCGCGCGCTCCTCCGCGCGTCTCAACTCATTCTCGCTCTGCGCCAGCGCGCGCTCGCGCGACTGCATGCGTCGTTCCCAATCGGCGCCTCGCACGTTCGCCACCGCGCCGGCGTCGTCGTACGAGGGAGGCACGGCCCACCCCTCGTCCCCGAGAGGCGCGAGCCTCGGCTCCGCCAGAGGCGGGTCTCCGGCGTCCGAGACGTGCCCGGAGCTGTACCCGGCGGTGGTGGTCGTCGCCGCGCGCGTCGGGCGGGTCGCGCTCTCCCCGAACGGGCTCGGGCGTCGGGCGGCACCGCCGGGGCTCCCGCCGGGGCTCCTGCTCGCCTCCATGCGCAGCAGGCCGCTGAACGTGGGGCTCCGGCCGGCCACCGCCGCCACCGCGTTGATTTCGGAGGTCCTGCGTAAGTGTGAACGCGTGAAGAGATGGGGTCAGGCGGGGCGGCTGGGACGACGGTCGTACGGCACGCGCGTTGTTGCATTTTCGACGCATTTCGCAACGGGAGCCGTTAAGGGGGAAAGTGGCGCGAGAGCCGAGCGGCGACGCACCTCTCTTTGCTGGGGGTATCGAACAGATCCCGCCTCGGCTCCCGCCTAGAGGTGGTCGTCATCGTCCCCGCGGTGAGGGGGACGCGCGAGGCGTGTCTCTCGGCCGGCACGGGCGCGCCCGTAGTGCGCACGAAACAACTTCGATCGGTCCCCTCGTTTCTCGGTTTCGGCAAACGCCAAACTTCAGAACTTCCTGGGTCACAAACCAGACGCCTCTGGTTCGAGACAAATTTCGACGATTTCGTCGGTCCGAGGGACTTTTCTCCGGCACGACAGCAGTTCCGGGAGGCACAGGCATGGGCGCGGACGAGGACGCCGAAGCGGCCTCCGCGGAGAAGGAGGATGACGTCCTCCAGTTCCATGAGGCGGGCCCTATCGCGTCCGCGGAAGATGAGCCGTACGACGGCGTGGGTCTCGAGGAGTGCATCGAGGCTCTCACCGCCGACGACCCCGAGATCCGCGCGCGCGCCGCCGACGCGCTGCTGGATGTCCCCGCCGGTGGCGCGTCCTCCGGCCAGCGCGGCGCGCCCTGGGCGTACGCGGTCGTCGCCGCGGGCGCGGTGATCCCCCTGCTCGCCCTGGTGCAGCGCGTGCGCCGCGACGCGCGCGCCGGACTCAAGCCCAAGCCCGCGGACGTGTGCCCGGAGAACACGGACGCGGTCGTGGCCGGCGGCGACGCCGCGCTGCTGGTGCTGGCCGAGGTGGCCAACGCGGCGGCGTCGTTCCTGCAGGAGGAGGGCTGGGAGGTGGCGTACGACGAGGACACGGAACGCCCCATCTTCGTGGACGAGAGGTCGGGCATGTCGCAAGCCGCGCCGCCCGCGCTGGAGCGCGCGCGGGGCGACTGGGTGGTGGGCGTCATGGTCGAGGCGCTGACGCTGATCCAGCCGCTGGACGTCGACGCGCGCACGAACGAACCGCGATGGCCCGTGCGCGTCGTGCGCCACGTCTGCGCGGCGTGCGGTCCGCCGATCCGCGATTCGCGAAACGACCACGAACGCCTCGATGCGTGCCTGAGCGTGCTGGACATCGCCGTCGAGGAAGGCGGCGGGGACGAGCGCACGCGCGTGCTCGTGCGCGGACCGTGGCGCGGGAGTCAGGGGGACGTGGAGGGCGAGACGGACCCGAACGAAGCGCCCGGGACGGCGCTCGACAGCTGGCGCGACGCCACGGTCTTCGCCGCGCTCGCGCTGGGACTCGCGAGTGACACGAACGACACGAACGACACGAACGACACGAACGACACGAACGACACGGCCGAACCGCCAACGAACGGGGCTTCGCAAAAAAAAAAAAGAGTGCTGGTTCTCGGGTTGCGGTGCGGCGCGGTGCCCGCGTTTTTGCGCCGCGCGTTTCCCGGCGTCGCCGTGGACGCGGTGGAGGAGAGCGCCGCGGCGGTCGCCGCGGCGCGCGAGTG
>Ga0206682_10002425_pt1 | contig 16909 bp, 19 predicted proteins | sample M240m12015metaG_FD_155444 | JGI IMG/M metagenome (GOLD analysis project Ga0206682, IMG submission 155444) | Ammonia-oxidizing marine archaeal communities from Monterey Bay, California, United States - M2 40m 12015 | ecosystem: Environmental > Aquatic > Marine > Intertidal zone | place: USA...
TGTGGTACTTGGAGAGGGCATTGCCGTTGAATCGTTTGAAGAGTCTTCTGTCATCGGGAAATCCGAAGTGTAGGTAGAAGTGGTCTTGTAAGGTTTGTTCGTTGATTTCATATTGTTCTGGGTATTCTGTTTGCTTAATTTTTACTACGGTCTTCATTGATTTTGTATGCTTTAAACATATCCATAACGGTTTCTGCATCTATACCCTTACGAGCATAGTCTCTAATAATAAACATTTTTAGGTGGTTCATCTCTTTGGTGAGAGCTTCAACTCGTGCCTCGCACAAGTTCAAGTATTGGTCTTTAATATCCATAGTTGTTTTGATATTAAAGGTTATTCTCTATTGCATCAATAGATTCAGCAATAGACCACCATTCATTTGAATTGGCTTTACCTAAATGCTCTAAATTTTTTAGTTCCTTCTTTAGACTAACCAAGTAAGTCTTTTGAGTTGAGGTGATTTCTGTCTTCATAGTTGTTTTTGATTTGATACGAATGTACACAAATTTATTTACAACCAACATAGAGAGCAAAAAAAAAGAGGCGAATGCCTCTATATATAAATATATCTATATCTCTATATATATATAATAAGAGACCTATAGGTCTCTATATATTACTATATATTATAACTACTATATATAATATCTCTATATATAATATATATATATATAAAAAAAGAAAGGTGGGATAACCCACCAAACTTAAACACTATATGTTATCAACGATTATTTAACATTACCTCTCTTGTCAAGTGATCTTACTGCGAAGTAACCTCCTACAACTGTTACACTTAACATATTCCATAGACTTATCCAAGCAGGGTCTACCTGTAGGTAGCCCAACCCATCAAAGAAAGTAGTAACTACCAGAAAGCTAATCACTACAATCAAGGTTAGTGGTCTTACATTCTTGCTTAACCAACTATCGCTTTTCATATCAGCTCTCCAACGAGAACTTATCTCGGACTCAATAGAAGCCTTTAGAGCGGCTTTCTCCTCTGGAGTTGATACATACCTATCTACGACATTAGAAACGGCTTCTATCGTCTCCTGTGCGCTTTTTCCGAGTAGTTTTGTTATTAGTGGATTCATTACAATTCTTTTTACAGGTACATTCCTTTGGTTCAGTTACACAATACTTACGAGCCACAAGCCTCGCAATCTGGGTTATCAATGCTACAGGCATTCTCGTTAGCCTTGTCATTTGTCATCTCATTTACAAAGTCCTCAAAGTCGTTTGCAAAACCGAAGTCAGTGTCATTCATTTATTTCTCTTTATTCATTAAATACCATCGTTGGGCAGTATACCCAATAGAAGCTATGAGCAAGGTGATTTTTAGGGTTGCCTCTATGTTGGCGAAAGATAAAGCCATTGTTGAGGTATTCATTAGAAATACTTTTATATCTGTAGCATCCATTTTCATAATTGTTTGTAGCGTGTCTTGCCTCCATCCCTGTAAGCAACTAATACCTCGCCTCTATTTCTACCTCTTGTATATGAGCAATGAACCCAAGCAGGATTCACCTCATTTCCGAACTCCCATATAAGTTGGTCAAAGTCAGTATGTTCTTTAAGATAACCAAAGATTGCAGCGTTTGTGAGGTTTCCGTAAACATCTGCATCCAAGTCTATTGCCTCCCCCTTACAATGTTGAGAGGTACTGCTACCACCAATAATCCTGTTAAGAGAAGCACTACGATAACCAGAAGTAACCGCAATAGGTACTCCAAAGTAATCACGAAGAGGCTGAAAGATATTCTCTGCAACTGCTTTAAGATTCTCCATATGCTCAATAGTTGGTTCATTAGAGATACCTTTTTTTATAGCGGTTGCTGATTTAGTCACCTCCTGCAACGATAGATTCTTACTTAATCTCATATCGTTGTTAGTTCTATACACTCACTATCAGTTAGGGCAGTTGGGAAGAGTAATATTTGTTTCACTTCATATCCCGCCGCATCGCTTCTTATTTCATCTATACTTCCAGTTATTGTACCAGTAGATAAAGATGTTCCATTTCTAAATAATTCAAAATTACCAGATGCATCTACACTTAATGCGAATTTATTTGAGCCTAATGTATTATTTGAAACATATGTCGCTCCAACTCTGATTTGATTACCGACTCTTAATACAAAATTAGAAACATCTTGGCGGAATTGGAATTGGTTATAATCACTTATGCTTAACACATCTATTTCAATATAAGCAGTTAATGGAAAGGATTGAGCAAGACCTAAAACACTTGCTGAATCTTGCCCCCTCGTAATCGTGCCGCCCGAATGATTCGGAATGTAGGAAGTTGGGTAGGAGCCCGCTTCTACTTGTAGGCCATATAAAAACACACCGCTTGTTCCATCACCTTGGTATGATGTTGTTGTGCCTAATGTTGAATAAATAATTAAACGGCTTGTGGTTGCGTTGGTTGTTCCCGTTACTGAACAACGATACCATCCGTTGCCCATTGATTCAATATCTCCACCCGTTGCCGTTCCAGCAGTTAAATCAAACTTGCCAGTGAAACCACTACCCCATCCGACGCCTCCGTCAGCAAGGCGCAAATTTCTATTTACCCCGTTTGATTTGGCAAAAATACTAATGGTGTAAGTTGAACCACTTGTAAGCGAAAAGTCATCAATAACTGCGTGGGTGTCGTTTACTAAATTCTCTTTTAATAAAGATGCATTTATCAAACCTTCGGGGCTTGTTGTAGCATTTGTATCAATGGATGAATTAATAAAAGCGTTCCAGCCAATACCATTCAAATACTCCGATTGCACTACCAAATTAGTCCTACTCGGTTCCAATAAAAGAGACGGGCAAGTAGCACCCCCCGAATAATCAAAACGGGGTTCGTCCTCTAATAGTCCCGCCTTACCCGTTGATGCACCCGATTCAATGTAATCCGTAGCGGCAAGACCATTTTCTAACTGGGTATCTTGTAAATAAATACTACCGCTTGCATCTGCGCCGTTTTCATCCGTTGGTTTAATCAATACTGATGTTGTGGCAACTGACCTTGTTAGATAAACCCGATACCAATCGGTTGTTCCGCTTACTAAATCAGCACCCGCCACTATTAATGCACTTGCGCCACCAGTTGAAATAGTTGAACCATCACGCAAATCAATAGCAACATTTTGACCGCCACACACCACCTTCACTCCACGAACACTTCCCTCTTTAGCGTAAAAACTAAAAGTGTTTACCGCATCAGCAGATAAAGAAGATTGAAGCAAATAGTCGTTTCCCGTTGTGTTCTTTTGCAATAGCCACGCATCGGAAGTACCATCGTAGCCATCTTGGCCGTTTGTTATTGTATAGTCTCCGCCATCATTCCAAGGCGATGAGGTAAATGCATTTGATTGCTTCAAAAGATTCTCCCGCCCTTTCTCAATCAATCCATCAGCACCCACACGAGTAGCCGATAGGTTTGAACCTCTTGAAAAGGTGAAGTCGCCCGTGCCGTCCGTGGGCTTTATGCTATACGCTTTGCCGTCTTTACCGGCGGCCCCGCTTGGTAAAAATGCGAGGGATGCATCGTCAAAAAAACTCATTAGCTTATTTCGTTTTGTGGGAACCATTCAGCCCCCAATGTTTCTTCTTCCGTTAATTCAGCCGTGTAACTATCGTGCTTTAGTATTGCAAAATCTTCCCCGTTGGGATGCTCTACGATACTTGCCCATTGCGTAGTCGTTCCGCTATAACCCTCTCCGCTATTTACCGAAGTGTTGTAGGCTTCTAAATCTGCCTTTGTTGTGCTTGTATAGTACATATTAGTAGATTGAATAGAAGTCGTTAATGTTCGTTTCTATGCCCGTGCGGTTTGTTGATTCGTTTGAGTTGTAGAATACTACCTCTTGCAAAATGATTTTCGCATTCAATCCGCTTGAACCTCTGCGGCCCAGTGTTATTAAGTCAACAGATTGACTACCGCCTTGACTAACAATTGCCGTTGCTCCATCTAATCCAGTAGCAGATGTTGCCCCGTTACCCAAAGAATACCACAAACCTTGATTTGTATTGTCAACAACTTGGGGTGTTACATAAGAACCATAATAACTTCTAAGTGTTCCCGATATATTACTATCAGCAAATGATGAATCCGATGATTTTAAAGAAATACCAATTTGTGTGATATTTTCGTAGTATCTACGAACATCAAAAAGAGTGTGCGGTTGAGTGTAAGAAACCGCAGATGTTTCTATGTAGTCATCGCTACCATCAAAACGAATTGCCGCTTTAGCATTCTCTAAAATAGTAGAACCACTTGAAACAATCTTTGGTTGACTTGCCGCAGTCGTTTGCGTTGCATCATTACCGCTACCGCTTTGGTCGTACCAAGTCGTTACAAAAGCATCACCACTACCCGCAAAGGTTTCTAAACTTGCCGTGTCAAGTTCATTGTTTACAAACGCAATATCTTGCTCCGCATTATCCGAAGACCTACGAACCTTGATAGCGTTGCCCGTGTAGGTGTTGTCTAACAAGCGCAAAGAATACGCTGCCGCTGCTCCCGAATAATCGTTAAGCAGTCCCGTGAATGCTGGCGTCGGTACGGGTTCGGGGTTTTGTACTAAAAACTTGACATCGGATTTCGCGCACGATGGTGATTCCATCGATCCGCCATCGGCAATGACGCGGGCTTTGAAGTCATTCACATACTTCGCCCATATTCCGCCACCACCCATAAACAACCCTCTCCGTAGGAGGTAATAAAATTGAGATTGTTTCATTTCGTGATTTTATGTTTTGTAAATATAAGTATCGCCTTGCGGGTTTTATTTCTCTTTCTTCTGAATCACAAACCAATTGTCATTGTGCCCCAACACACTGATTCCGTCATAACTTCTATCCATCAAATATGATGATTCACCATCAATGCGTTGTCCCGATTGTGGTGATAATGTAATGGTCTTGTTTGCCACCACTGAATCATCCGTTTTGAATCGCATAATCACACCCGAATCAGCGTTCGGCAATGTGATGGTGTACGTTCCATTTCCACCCGAATAAGAAACAAAATTGAAATGGTCATCCAATGTCAACGTTTCTGAACCGCCGGGATTTCCCGTGATGTCATTGATGGTGACATTCACTTGCTTTGTTGTTGTGAATGAACCAACCGATGTGGCCGCCAGTGTTGAATTGCCTACAACATCCAATGCGCCACCAATATCCATTCGACCACTGAAATCTCCATCGCCACCGACATCAATATCGCCACCGACGTTTGCCGTGGTCGTTACATCCAAAACGTTCGTGTCAAGATTCACGGCATCGATTCCATCAAAAGAAACATTTCCCGTTGAACCATTAATGTTTCCAAAATTCACGTTGTCCGTTGGAATTATCACATCATCAAACGTTGGTGTGATTGCCGCTTTCGCAATCGCAAACCATTCGCCGTCCCATTGGTCCATATTTGCACTAAACGTGCCACCCAACTGAATCCATTCCTTGCCGTCGAATTCCAAGCGTTCATTGAAATCGTGGATGGAATACATCCCGCCCATGTATTTTTCAATAGGGGCGTCCATCAACTTCAATAATTCTTGACACACCAATTTTTGGATTTCAACATAAGAACCGGAATTCCCTTCGCGCCAATTGCTATATGGCACCTTTATCAATAAACCGCCGACATCGTATTGATTGACCAGTGAACCGCGTTCGCCTTGCCCGGTGAAAATACTTGTTTCCGGCAGTTCATAAGAAACCAAACCATTGACATCAGCATTCGGCGACACGGCGCGAATTCTTGTTGTTTGATTTTGTATTGAACCGAATGATGAATCAACCGATTGCAACGTCATCTTGTATGATGACGAGTTCCCGATATTCAATCCACGAACCGAACCATTCGTGTTGACGAAACCAACGAAGTCCCAATTGATAGTCATGTCGCCATCGGTTGGGATTTGAGGTGTGACGATTGTTGTTGGTCCACCGATTTGAATGACATCATTGTTTCCAAGTGTGACTTGACCGCTAAATTCTTGAAATGTTCCAACGAGTATTTCATACCCCGAACCCGATTGTGTTGTCGTCCATACGGGTGTCGATGGCGTTGTTCCGCTGAACGTTCTTTTCAAATAGTAGGTGACGTTGTTGTTGAAATCAAACAATTCGACATTCAATTTCAACTTCGCAAATATGTTGTTTTGATTGACATTGACATTCAAAAACAATTTAATTTGGTGATTAAACACCAACGTCAATTGATTCTGCAATGCAGATGAAACCAATCCAACCGCCAAATCCGGGTCGTTGGAATTGTCCCACGTCACGCCCTTCATTGCTTTAGGGTCTTGATTCAATGTGATGGCCACGTCATTCGCCGCTGGCAAATAGTTAAAGATATTGCCCGCTAAACGCGCTTGTCCCGACAATTGGTCAATCGTTCTTTCGTAAGAAACGACCGCTTCATCAATCTTTGATTTGTCTTTTTGATAGTTGTGTTCCGTGAATGTTGCATTGTCGCGAAGAAACAATTGTTCCAATCGGTATTTTCCATTTGCGTAATAAAAGCGCAAGCCGAAAATGGTACACATTTGCGACAAGATTTCAAGCCAATTTTTGTTGGTGTAAAACCCTTGTTCGTCAATCGTGTCAAATGCGTGGAAATCCGCGAACACCTCATCTAATGGATTGTTGTCGGCATTATAAGTCATTTCCTCGGCCCACCAATTACACGACACCGCCAACACTGGGTCGGTTGCTGCATATATCGCCAACGCACCAACTTGGTCCAATGCGTTGATGAATTGATTTGTGAATTGTCTGAAAAATGAAGTGCCGCACAACGTGTCTTTCAACTTTGAAATTCCGTCGGTCGCTTGAATACTAAACAACGCCGGGTTTGAAACGTCTTCAATCTCAATCAAATCTTGAACGATGGTTCCCGCCCAAAACAATTCTTCATCAATGGGTCCAATGTACCGGAACGTTCCGCCTAAATCAATGATGTCTTGTTTGTAACACGACGGCGATTCTACTGAACCACCATCGGCGGCAACGCGCGCTTCGAATAATTCCGAAACATTTAAAATGTCATTGATGAAACGGGCATCCGCTTCGCGGTATATCACAACACTGAATCGGTCTTGTTGGTATTGCTTCAACAACGAGATGAACTGCAACAAATGCGGTTCACCTTGGTTGATGATTCCGACGTTCACCGACGACCCAATGATTGGGGAATAAATGTTGTCGGTCTGCCCCGAATAGTTCAATTGAAACCCATCACCCGACACTTGAATTTTTTGGGCCGCGCCCGTGAATTCATTGTCGTGAAATTCAATCACATAATCAATTTCAAATGATGATGTAAATTCCGCGTATAATCTCGCCGCCATATATTAAAAACCTCTTTGTCTTGTTCTATTTCTTGACGCGCGTTCGTTAGACAACAAGATGTCCGACCCGCTGATTCGTCCAGTGACAACAACGTTTTGTCCGCCGCCGCCTTCCATCATTGTGTTGAGTTTTGATAGCGGAATCACTGCTTCGGATTCTCGACCCTCGCCAATCAATGCAAGTGTTGGACCCGTTACAATTCCACCTTCGGCTAGTGCTGGAATTCCACCTTCACCCATTTTCGACATGTGCGCTTTGATTCCACCAGCCACGGCAACCAATGCCGCACCCGCGGCAATTGCCAACGCTGGATTCATCGATATGCTTGCCGCTTTAAAGCCCATCAACGCGATTCCGTATTCAATAAACATTTGACCCAATTGCGACAATATCGTTGCGAATTGACCGATGATGAATTTGCCCATATCTGCAAAAGACGCTTCACCAACTGCCATCGCACCGGCGATTTCTGACATTCCAACAATCGTGTCAATGGCCATTCGATTAACCGCTTGCGTCACCGCGTCCGCCATTTCCATTGCGGCGACTTTTATTTTTGCGTAGTTCTTGCCTAATTTCTCGAACTTTTCGTCGGTCTCTTCTTCGTCGTATGGTAATGGTTCGAACTCGGTATCGGTGACGTCTAAATTGACATTGAATTGTGCGCGCTTGTCGGAAATAACATTCACGCGCTTCATCATTTTTTCGTAATCAGTTAGCGCGCGCGTTCCCTTTTTCGTTGAATCCGTGACTTCATCAACCTCGTCACTAAGTTTTCCAAGCGATTCAGTTGTTTCTTCGGCTTCTTCTTTGAACAATCCCAAATCGTCCTTGATTTCCGTGACGACTTGACCGATTGACTTGAACGCTGGAACCGCAACCGATTCCATTTTTTCAAATGGTTCGACCAACATTTCGTCCATCCCAAGCAAACCAGCGATTGCGTTGAATCTCCCAATCAATTTGTTGATGTATGGGATGACCAAGTTCACCAATCCACGAATGGAATTGATAGCGATGGCCTTCACTGAATCGAAGTTGTAAGCAAGGTAAATGAGGGCCGCCGATAACGCCGCGACCGCCAAAATTATCAATGTAATTGGTGACGTCGCAATCTGCACGGCAATACCCCACGCCGTTGTTGCGGCCGTTGCTAACCAAGTGGCCGCACGAATCGCGGCGATTGCACGCGTCAATGAACCGAGTATAAAAACAAGCGGTCCAATTCCCGCCGCAACCGCGGCAACGACTGCAATGAATTTTTTCATTCCCGGCGACAACTCGTTGATGAATGTCGCAAGTTGCGTCAACTTCTTAATCAATGGCGTCAATGCCACCGATACCAAACCACCGAATTCAATCGCTAAACCTTCGACCGCTGAACCCAATGCTTTGGATGCACCCGCGGCCGTCATATCCATGACGTCGGCCATTTCTTCAGCGGCACCCGCTGAATCTTCCAATGCCTTGGTTAATGGATTGATTTGATTGACGCCCTCGGCTAAAATAGTTAGCGCACCTTGAGCGGCGCGGCCAACTTCATCTTTCGCATCGACTAACGTCAACCCACTTTCGGCCAAATCTCGGATGGCTTCCGTGGTCGGTTTCCCCGTTGCCGCCAACTCGGAAATGATACGGCGAAGTTGTGTCCCCGCCATTGAACCTTTCACACCAGCATTTGCCAACAACGACATCATTGCCGTTGTTTCTTCCAAAGACATTCCCGCCGATTTTGCAATCGGTGCAACCATCTTCATCCCTTCGGCAAAAGATTCCATATCCATTGAAGATGTGGAAAAAGATTTCGCCATCACATCCGTGACGCGTGCCGTTTCGCTTACATCAAAACCAAAACCCCGCAATGTTGCACCCGCTACTTCGGCCGAACGTGCCAAGTCACTTCCCGATGCTTGCGCCAAATTCAATGTGGCTTCAGTGACACCCGTGATTTGTTTGGCCGTGAAACCTAACTTTGCAAATTCCAATTGCAGTCCAGCCACTTCACGTGCGCTGAAGATTGTTGAACGTCCTAATTCTTTGGCGTTATCCGATAAGGATTTGAACTCGTCAGCGGTCGCACCCGATACGGCTTTGACCTTAGCCATCTCAAGTTCAAAATCACGAAACACATTGAATGATACCGCACCCAACGCAACAATCGGCGCAGTGACCTTGGCCGACATATTTTTTCCAAATCGTTGCATTGAACGACCCGCCTTTTCCATTGCCCGTTCGGCCTTGTTTAGACCTTTACGGAATGGCGCGATGTTCGCGGTTAGTCGGAAATTTAATGAACTAAGACTTGCCATTGGCTTTTGCGCGTTGTTTGCGTTCGTTTAATACTTCTAAAATCTCGCCGCGTGTCCAAACCTTGCGGTCCTTCTTCGGCTTGCTTTCCCAAGGAAACACAATCAAATCTTTCGGCTTGATGCGCTTCTTTGTGTGTGGATTCAAAAGGATTGTTGTCATCCAACGCGTCCTTTCCCAATCCGTTTGTTCCTTTCGGTTTTGACGCTCATTCCAACCTTCAACCAAGTTCCCCCACTCGCGTGGCAATAGGTCGTAAAATTGGGACGGCATCAATCCAATTTGACCGAACGCGAACGCTTCCAACGTGTCCCATGTTGCAACGTCACCTTGTTGCGACGTTCGGTCATTTACTTTTTTTCACTACCCGATGAGAATTGTTGCTCAAAGACGGCGAACGCCTTTTCAATCAATCCTTCATCCTCATCAATCCAGTCGGCAACATCTGCCACATCATATCGGAATTGTGATTTTTCTTTTCTTGCGCCGTCTTTGAATCCACAATACATCAATGTGATTGCTTGGTCCAAAGTCATATCGTCGCCAAGGTTTTCCAATTGCGCCAATGTTGTTCCCGTCATTCTTGAGAATTCACGCAAGGCGTTGAATCCGAATCGAATTGGGTGTTTACGTTCCCCGATTTCAATGATTGTTGTCATGTTGTTGTTTTTTGTTGTTGTTGGTAATAAAGGGACCGCCCAATGGACGGCCCCGAATCATTTTACTGATTATGCAACGGATGCTTGCGTCAATACGCCAGTTCCGGTGAATCCGAACGAGAACGAAACGTTTTCTTCAACGCCCGCTTCTTGTTCGTAGCTTGTCAAATATGCGTCGCCAGTGTAATCGATTTCACCGCTTGTTGCTGAACCGAATTTCACTTTCACAAGTGTGCGGTTTGATAGCAATGTGAAAAGGTCGTCCGGTGTGTCATAGTCGCCACTTATTGAATAAGTCACCAACCCGTCGCCACTAAGTGACCACGCTTTCAAACCTTCGAGGTTTTCTTGCCATCCGGCTGAATCTTTTGTTGTGGTGTCGCGCACTTCCATTGAGGTGCTTAATGATGCCGATGTTGCACGGCCAATGATGTCGTAAGTTGTTCCGCCATCTTCTGAGATTTGAATCACAACATCCGTTGAATTCATGATGCTTGTTGAAGCCATTTGTTTACTTTTTTATCGTTTTTAAATTTACAAAATCAATCGCGTGAAACCCGAAATTTCAAATCAACTTGTGACCCGAACGTCCGTTCATCATCGCTGAACAAATCGCGTTGGCCTTCAAAGGCGCACGATTTTACTTTCACCCCGCCAATCGTTTGGTTCATTCTTATGAATGCACTCCGAACGTATTCAACGGCGTTTTGCGTGTCCGAATACTTTGTTGAAATCAACGTGATTCGAACATCTATTTCGTCAATATGCGAATCGCTTTCTTTCGACATACTTGTGGAAATGTTTGCCACCTCGTAAATCGCGAACGGCGTCGCTTTTGTTTGCGCTCCAATTACTGGAAACACTCGCCCACCAAACAACGTGTTCAATGCTGAATCGCTGGTGAACTTTGATTTGATAACCTTCCCAATCATATGCGCGCGGCTTTTACTTGTTTATTAAGGAACCCACGCATCAATCGCTTGAACTCGTTTGCAACGCCCGCCGATTGTTTCATCTTTGCGCGTCTTGCGAATCCTTGGATTCCGCTTTTGTAGTTGCCGTTTTGTAAATATCCGTATTCCAAAAAGTGCGCAAACCAACCACCTTTTTCCGGGTCGCTGAATGAACGCTTCACTCTTGGACCAACTGACAACGATGCAAACGTTGCCCCACGATTCACACGCGTGGTGATTACGCCCATAGATTTGGACAATGTTTTTGGCTTTATTTCAGCATAAACACCGCCGTTTCGGTACACAACGAAGTCCTTGTTGTTTCCCGCTTTGGCTTCTTCTTTGTATGCCTTCACCATCGGCTTCAATGACTTGCGTGCAATGCGGCGAATTTGTGCAGTCGTCACCCCATCGTGTAGGTTTTCCAACTCCTTGAAAGCGCGTTCGAATTCCTTCTTGATATCCTTTTCATCAAAGCCAATAAAAGCACCACCCGAACCACCGCCCGTGCGTTTGCTTCTTGCCGACATCATTCTTTCCGCAGTTGTTCCCATTAGTCCGCAAATCTTGTCACAATCTTTTGGAACGACTTGCGTGCGTCTGCATTCAAAATCGCTTCGATTGTGTAGGTTTTATTTTCGTATACAATTTGCATTTGCTCGTTAATGTCCGAGCGGTAACGAATAAAAAATTCCACTTTTTGTGTGGCAACCATTTGGTTTCCGTCTTCACCTTCATTGCCGCTTTTCTCCACGACCTTTGCCCAAACATTGGCCAAGGTTGTGAACGACAAAATCACCTCACCGAAATCATCAGTTGATTCGGTAAACGATTGAATCGTGATTCTGCGGTCTAATTGTCCCGATTGGTCAATCATTAGAATGTAAAGATTCGATATGGGTTCCACAAATATTCGGATGCCGTTGGCAGTTGACGAACGCGGTCCATTCTTTGGTCGTACAATTCCGAAATGACCAACATCATTCCTTGAATCAACGGCTTTGGAATTGCTGAAACATCAGTGCCCACAACATAGCGAACAATTAATTGGTTGATAACACCCGCGCCCGTTGTCCATCCACCGATGGATTGAATGCGTGCGGGTTCGGAAATTAAATCGGTCGTGTACAACGATGACGGAATCACCGCCGTTGAACCAATTTCATCTACATAAGAAACTGAATCGATTGATGCAACTGGTCCGCGTGATAAATACAACAAGTTCGATTGACCATCCCAATGATTGCGTGGGAATTGGTCAAAGTATTCATCGATTGTTGTGGTCACCAAAATGCGTCGCGTGTATTGTTCACACATCTCACGTGATGCCGATATCAATGCCGAAATCAAAGTGTCGTCATCGCTATGGTCAACGCGCAAAAAATTCTTTGCTTCCGTCAATGTGATGGGTTCGGACGCCGCGGGCGTTACAATATCAATTGCCATTTGTTAGCGTGTTTCTTTTGTATTGGTCTTTTTCACCGCCTTCTTTGCGCGTGCTTTTGGTGCTTCGGCTATTGCCTCACAAAAACCCGCATTCAAAAAATCGGTCAACATCTCATCGGAGTGGATTTCCACCACCGCATGCTTGCGGTAGTGGAATCCGTTACCCGATACAGATTTCAAAAATCTGACTTTCATGATTAGGCTTGAGCCAAGTATTTAACCGCACGGCTATCAAGAACCTTCGAGTCCTTACGTACTGACGCAAGGAAACCAATTTCGAGAGTGTCCATGTAGCGTTCGTTTAAGCGAACGAATTGAACATCACCAGCAGAACGAACAACGAACTTGCTGAAGTCAGCCGCGAGCAATGTTTTCTTGCCAGTCGTGATTGCTGATTCCATATCGTTGTTGTAATAGATGTTATATCCGAATAACTTGTCCGGCTGACCCGCTTCCATCGATGGGATGAAGATTGGGAAGTCATTTGCAGAACCAAGACCAAGCGCACGAATTGCCGCGATAACGTTATCGTGAGCCATCAAACCGAATGATTGCTTGTTGCGGTAAGATGGGTCGATTGAGTGGATTAGGTCTAAGATATCGTCAGCGGCGATTGCCGTTGCAGATGCCGCGGTGTTTCCTAATGTTGCACCCGTGATGATACCTTGTGGCTGGCTTGAACCAGTTCCGCTGGTGAATGCGCCGTTTGTTACACGTGCGATTCTTTCGCCCATTGCTTCAGCAAGGAAAGAGTTCAAATCGAATGCGTTGTCTTGCAACAATTGCATTGAAACTTTCACTTGGCTTGCGTAGTTGTAAGCACTCAACTGAGCGTTTGCGAATGTCATATCTTGAACACCAACCGCCGCCGCTTCAGCAGTCAAAGCCGCATCAGTTGCAGTGTCGTTAATTGTTGGGTAATCCAACAATGCGCCACCCGCCGTGTTCAATTTTTTAGCTAAACGCTCAACTTCACCAGTGAACAAAGTTGCAACATCTAATTCGTTGCTGAATCCTTGAGGTACCAAGAAACCACCAGCCGAATCCGGAGATGTTGTTTGTCCGCGTAATTCTGCCATAACTGAACGCTCGTTTGCGTTCAATGCGCTCATTCCGCTACGTAAGTATTTCTCAAATGCACCCGCTTTGGTTGCCTTTGGAGCCATTTCACGAACTTCAGCATTTGCCGCCAATTCTTTCTTCATCTCGGCAGTGCGCTCGATGACGTCGATTTGGTCTTTGATGCTTCTTGCATCCGCTTCCATTGCGTCAAATTTTGACTTTTCTTCGGCGTTCAATGAACGTCCTTCTTTTTGTGCCGCGTCAACGATTGCCGTTGCGCCTTTGATTAGTTCCGCGCGTTGTCCGCGGAGTTCGATGTTTTTCATCGTTTAGAAATTTAGAATTTTACTTTTATACAAATAAAGGTTGGAATCTTCTTCCTTCGTTTCCACGACTTCGGATTCGGTATTCTCTACCGATGCCGCTTTCGCTTCTTCTTTGGGTTCCGTTTCCAAATCGCGCTTCAACTCCGATGTTGCGTCCGGATAAGCCGGTTGACTTACTGGGCTTACATCAAGCAAACGTGATACTTTTTCAATGATTCGGTAGGTTGTTCCATCGCGTTGTTCCCATCTATCTTGTTCGATTAGGAAAGCGAATGAACTTTGATTGACGTCGCCGCGCTTCATCAATTCCGCCAAATCATTGGCATATGTTGTGTTCGGTAAATCAACCTCATAAAACAAACCGCGTTTGTCCGTGCTGATTCTTAGCGTGCCACTCGACACACGTCCCAACAATAAATTTTCGTCATGGTTAAAATAGGCACGAACGTCGTTTTCCATAACGCCATCGAACGCACCCGTTGCAATTTGTTCGTAGAAACCACCCATCCATTCGGAATCCGAATTGTAAACGGCGGCATAACCACGAATCGTGTTTCCATTTTGTTCCGCGCTTTCCATTCGGAATTCGCGTTGTTCTTTTACGACTGAAGACTTGCGAACCTCAGCGTCGAATTTTTCCAATGTGCTGAATCTATGGACAACGTTCAACACTGGTTTGCGCTCAACGTATGCGTCGGATTCTGAATCGTAGCGGTAAATTCTAATCAATGCCGCCGGGTCATCGGTTGTTCCGTTGACTTTGAATCCGGAATCCGCTTCCAATTCGCCGTCATTTTCAACCTTAATGATTCGGCCATAAGCATTGCCACCCGATGAGTTCCAACGCACAAAGTCACCAACCGCCAATTCGTTTGGTTCTGCTCTTTCGTTGACGAGTATACCGCGAACGCTTTCCACAACGGACGCGTTGTTGTCGTAATGTTTGACGATGTCAAGTGATTTGATTTTCGCAATCTTTTCTTCATCGCTACCCATTGCAAAAACGCGTTCTTTTTCAATGCCGTTTGCAATCGCGAATCCTTGTAAATATTCCGCATCATTGCGCGCGCTGATGATATAAATTTCCGAACCCTTCGATTTCTCTTCTTCTAAATAAGCACGGCCAATGTCATTGTTCAACGTGCCATCAAAATCAAAAGAAACGCGTTCGGCATCTTGTTCGTTTGACATCTCACCTTTGCCGAATGTGATGACGATTTCCTCATCGGTTTCAACAACGGATTTGATATGCCGTTCGTTCTTGCTTTCGCTTTTATCTTCTTTCATTTTTTCAATCGTTCTTTTTGCCCAATTCAACATCGGGTCGCCACCCCATGCGGCATACATAATCGAACCACAAATTTCTTTTCCATCCTCATCGGTGAAACGACCTTGGTCGTATGTTTTCGCACGCGATAAAAACGAAAAGGTCCGAACCAAAACATCGTCCGAAATCGGTGCGCCGCTTGACAATTGCGATGCACGTGTCCAACCCACGGGTGTGCCGCAATCGGTTCCGTTGTCCTCGCGGTGTTTTAACGCCTTTTTAGCGTTGTTCTTTGCCCCTTCGGGGTAATCACTCCACGGCATCGCTTGCGTCGTTTTGCGGGCTTGCCACGTCAATCATATTCATTGGTTGAAGATATGCGTCACCATTTTCAATCGGTTCCATGTTTTCCAACTTACGCACATCGTTTGCGCTAATCCATCCCCATTGACGTCCCTTTGTATAGGCTTCATATCTTGAACGAATATCACCACGCAACAATCCGTCCATATTAAAACGGATGTAATATTCGGAATCACCGACAAACAACTTGCGATTGATTTCCGATTCCCAGCGTTTGACCCACGGCAAAATCGTATTGCGTTGGAACATTATTCCTTGCTCTTCGACGTTGGCGCGTGTGCTTGAATTTTCCATTGAACCCAAATAGGCCAATGGCAAACGGAAGAAACGTGCGATATCTTCAACACCAAATTTCCGTGTGCTGATGAACTGCGATTCTTGTGGGCTGATGGACATCTTTTCGACCTTCATCCCTTCTTCCAAAATCGCCGTTTTGTGCGCGTTATCTAATCCCGCGTTGCGTTGTGTCCACGAACGAATCAAACGTTTGTAAGCCTCGTCGCTAAGGCGTCCCGGATGTGTTAAGACTGCGGAAACGTTTGCACCATTTCCAAAGAACGAACCGCCGAACTGGTCGGCCGCTAATCCAAGGCCGATTGATTCACGTGCGGATTCAATGACCGACTTTCCAACCACGCCGTCGAATCCTAATCCAACCAAGTGAATCATTTCGGAATCGTCGAATGTTTCTTTGTTGTCGACTTGATAAAACTTTTCGTCTTTGTAAACTTTGACATCAACACGATTTGGTGAAATCGGAATCAACTGAATTGGATTCCCAGCACCATCGCGTTTGATTGCGATGAACGCGTTGCCGTGCAAACACAAATTTGCTTGACACGTTTCGCGGAATGTGAAATCCGTCATCATCGCATTTGGATGATGAATCAATTTGTTGATTGGGTGCGCGCTTGCATCCGCAACGATTCCGTTGGTTGTTTGCTTAACGCTCCACGGCAATGTTGCCATTGTTTCGGAAATAACACGAACGGCACCAAAGACGGCCGACAATTGCATCGCGGTGTTTTCCGTGACTGCAATGCCCGTTTTTGATTCGTTGTCGCTGAACATCCATTCGGCCGGGTTGGCCAATGATGTTGATGGGCGGTTCGGATTGGAACGAAATGCGCCCAAAATGCGCCCGAATAAATTTTGATTTTCGG
>Ga0206682_10002430_pt1 | contig 16886 bp, 19 predicted proteins | sample M240m12015metaG_FD_155444 | JGI IMG/M metagenome (GOLD analysis project Ga0206682, IMG submission 155444) | Ammonia-oxidizing marine archaeal communities from Monterey Bay, California, United States - M2 40m 12015 | ecosystem: Environmental > Aquatic > Marine > Intertidal zone | place: USA...
GGTGACGGATTTGATGGTGGTGGTGATGGATTTGATGGTGGTGGTGATGGATTTGATGGAGGTGGCGAAGAGCCATCACAGAAAAAAAATGTTTTCGGCATTCCTTTGCCTAAACACTCATCTTTACTACTAATAGCAGCACACACTGGATTCGGTTTAACCCCCTTATCTAAACATAAATTTCTATCACCACAAGTGTTGGATATATTTTTACATTCTTTAAGAGTCATAATCCGATCATTATCCGTCACCCCTTCCACCATGAACACTCTGTTTACCAGAAGATAAAGAGCAAAGCCAATTAAAATACCCATCAATATCTTTTCTAAACTAATTTTCATATTTATACTTATATATATATATTTTTGATTATACAACTAAAGCAAATATTAAACATGCTCAACACATACAAAATTCATTAAAATAAATATTATTGAACACACCACCTAATTTTATTAATACATTTTTGGCGTCCGCCAGGTTTGATTGTTTTATTAACTTCATCAATAACTTCTTTGATGGTTTGCATAGTTCCAGTTTTTTCGTGACTTGCCCACTTCGACACCAAACTACCATGCTGATCGGAATGTATATCACGACACACCGTATTATTGTATATCGCATCTGTTATACATTCTTCAACCTCAGCGCTGAAGGGTGTTAATCCTTCAACTCTTCTACAATCGCATTTATTCATAAGATAATATAAAGCACATATAACTAAAGCAAACATCAAAACATGCTCAGCACTTAAATTCATTTTATATTATATTATTTTTTTTATTTATATATTAATATTAATATATATCTATGAATATCAGTCGTTTATTATTAATTGCCGGTTTAGTTTATTTTGCGATAAAGCAAAAAGATGTGAATACGAAAAATATTATACTAATTGTTACATGTTTCATTGCTTTTAATATGGTAATAAAAGAGGGTGCTACAAACTCTCCAACACCTACACCTAAACTTGTTTCGTGCAAGGGTAGAAACCGTGTTGATAACTGTGAGCAGATCAAAAAAGGAGGATGTAAAAAAAATCGTACACTTGATAAACCTTGTGTTGGGGTGGGGACAAAGTGTAAAGAAGATCAAAATAAAAAATGTAAGAGAGAATCACCTTCTCCAACACCATCTCCGACACCATCTCCAACACCAACACCTTCTCCGGTGACAGTTGGTGCCTCAATGACAACATCTTCGTCAACGGGAGATGAGGATTGTGGATCGTATGATACGTGTGATATGATTCCCCCAGGTAGTCCATGTTGTTCAGAATTACCAGGTTGTCAAATTACAGGAAGCAATTCTTGTGAATCTTCACCAGAAAATTCATCACCTGAACCACCACCAGCAAGTGATGAGGATGGTGCTACAAGTGGCTACTGCGGTGGGACTTCTTCGGAGCATGGTCCTCCAGTGGATTGTAATTCACTTACAACAAAAGAATCTTGCCAAGATGCAGGTTGTGATTGGCAAGACCCAGGACCATCACCATCACCATCACCATCACCATCACCATCACCATCACAATCACCATCACCATCACCATCACCACCAGGGCCCTCACCATCACCAGGACCATCACCATCACCGCCACCATCTCCACCGGGAACATCTCCACCACCATCCGGAGGACCATCTCCACCACCATCAACATCTCCACCACCATCCCGATCAAATACATGTTCTTCTTGTCCAAATGGTTCAAGTGGTTGGTTTATGTGTTTCTTCAATAATTGTGAAAGTAGCAAATGTACAACAGATGATCCAGATGACGAAGAATGGTGTTTATCGGATGATTCTATTAATCCTTTAGGTTGGGGATTACTTTTTGGTGGAGTATTATTTATACTCGTTATCGCCGCCCTCATTATGAACAGTGGAGGAGATAGTTCTGGCGGAAATATACGAAGGGGATATGGTCGTTCTTTGAGAGATATGGTTATATATAATCAAGGGGAATTAGCCGGTCTTGCAGGTAAGTAAATAAATGAATTTCCATATAATCTATTTATTAAACAAACTTAAAGATATACCAAGCTATATTATTAATATACAATAATGGATATGAAGGAGTATCTAAGAGACAAATTAAATGAATTACCTTGCGATCAAGCGATCTTCTCTGATAAGATTTATAGGAAGATTAATAATGCAGACAATACTTATTCTGTTTATAGATTAGATTTCAAAAATAATGGTTTTGTTTGGGAAAAAATATATAACTTTATGTTACCCGAAGGACATGAATGTATCTCATTTGATAATTTAGTTTATCATAAGGGTGCTATGCGACTTGGATTGGAAAATTCAACTGATTGTATTACAATTTATATGTGTCCTACAGATGGAATCGCAACAAAGGAGATGATTTATAAGGGAGATAATTTACTCATATGGAACATGTTTAATCAGGATATAGAGCTTGATGAGAGTTTATTTACTGATTCTCTTCTAAATCTACCTACTCATGTAGATTTAATTCAAGAGTCGCAAAATTATCCCGAAGAATGTCAAACTGATAATTATGATAGTTATGAACTAATTGATAATTTTATAGATACTTTTGAACCCCTCCATGGATGGGATAACTTACTTGAACGTAGTTCTGATATTGAAGATAATATTCCAGATAATGATTTAGAAAATAATGAAGATATATCTGAAAATTTTAATTATCCAGATGATGAAGATTATTCCGATAACATTAAAGATAACGTTACTGAATTAGATGAAGTAAATGAGGAATATAGAATTGATCCTTATGATGGAGAACTATATTCAAAGAATGAATTTTTAGAATATTATGGGGGGGAAACTGAGTGGAATCACCAAAGTCCGAAAAATATTCTACTCAGGGAGGAGTATTATAAATTTACAACTACATTTGGTCAATTAAGCGATAAAAAGTTTATGTATTTATTAAAAAAGTATGAAAAGACTTTTAGCCAGTAAATTTATAATGTCCACCCCCCCCCAACAAATACCTTTACACCCAAATCACGTGGTTTAGACGAACCGTGACACGTTAAGATAAAATCAATTAATTTAGGTTTACTCCAACTACTTTCAGTATATTTAAATGTTCCTGGTTCTCTTTCTATCATTTCATTTAACATTTCTCTCAACTCATTTTCATTCATTTTTTCAATTTCAGATTCTGTCTTATATTCATAATCTGTTTTAGTATTTTTATATTTCTTCTTACCTTGACATACTAATGCTATTTTAACTAAATCACTTTTTTTCATATTTTTTAATTCTCCGAAATTATAAGAACCTTTTTCTCTCTCTGCTATTTTTTGTACAATTGATTTTAACCCACCTTTGCCCCCAACGTTATCACTTAATAACTCTTCTGTAAAGTCATCACTTTTATACTTTACTTTATCTTTTTTAGGTTTTGTTTCCACTGTTTGTTTTTCTACTTTTATTTTTTCTTTCATTTCATCATGATATGCTTGAACTTTTTCATCCATATCTATAATTTTATCATCGTCTACTTTAACTTTTCCAATTGGCTCCATGTAACTATCATATAAAGTATCACCGCTATAGAAATATTCAACACCTTCATGTATTATCTCGATAAAATCATCTTCATCAGATGATTCTGTTTCTTCTAAAATATCATCTTCATCTTCAAATAAATCATCTTCATCCTCATCGCCTTCATCTTCTTGATCATCAATATCTTCTTCATATTCACTAACAAGTTGAGGTTCCGGTTCAATTGGTTCTTCATCATCATCAAAAAAAGATCTTTTCTTATTCCAACCCTCCATCCCTTCTTTCCATTCTAATACATTGTTGACTCCACAACTATATAAAGCATGGATTAGTTTTTCAGATGCGTCGCACTTACTATGAGCACAATATGTTATAATTGGAATATCATATAATTCTATCTTCTTATCATTTACTAATTCTTCTAGTTTAGGGTATTTTTTCAAAGATGATTTTAAGAATTTTAATACTCTTCTTTGAACACTTTTAGTTGTTAATTTATCTAATTCTTTTATGGGTAAATTAACCGAATTAGGTATTCTTTCTTTATCGAAATATTCTGTTGGTAATGCATTTACTATCATGGTGTCTTTCATTTTAATTCTCTCGTCTAGATTATCTATTGAAATAGTGCATATTACTCTGATTGTCTTTAATGGTCTCCATACTTTATTATCATCTTCAACAAGATAGTGAACATGTCTCGGGTGAGTTTTTTTGTCTTCTTTATAGGGTTGTGGTGTGTTAAACACTAAAGTAATATCACCCTCATCATCACATTTCTTAAGTCCGTGATTTTCATATTCACCATAAGCACTTCCGGGTGGTAATATTTCATGAATATTGGTGCTTTCATTTGTTGCCCAATAATAAACATGTTTATTAGAATGTTTATCTCCTAATGTTAATTGTAAATTCAGAGGATTATCACCCAATTCTGGTTCTTGTTCTTTAAGTTGTTCATTTTTTAAACTATAATTTTCATCGCAAGATACCATTTTGGGATAAGGTGAATAATTTTCGCGTTTCTTAGACCAATATTCTATCTTTTCACTATCCAATTCTTCTGCTAAAAAACAAAAATTACATTTCTCAATGGTACTATCTTTACTCATTATAAATTACTCATAGATATTTTTTAAAAAGTTTTACCCGTGATTAAAATATTTTATTATATTATATAAAATATGGATAATATATACAAGATAAGTTTAGTTGTTTTATTTTTGTTGATTATGAATAATATGTTTATAAATTGTGAGGGTTATATGGGATTAAATGGGTGTTATGCGCAATACGAAACCAACAATTGTGAAAATATAACATATGGATATGATAAGAAAAGTGCGGAAGCTTTTTGTAGTATGTATGGGATAGCAGATCATGGTGGTTTGTTTCGTAAAAAATCTTTAACTATGTGTGATGGACCAGTAAGACAAATACCTGGCACTAAAATTGATCCCATGAGCGATAAAGATACTTGGAAATGTTCAGCGGGTACAAGGTGTTAGTATTTACCTGTGATTATAATATTTATCCGTGATTGAAATATTTAAAATGTCTTGTCTGAAACCTTGTATAAAGTCCTTAGATTATTTAGTATATCATCCATACATTCTAGGATGTATGTTGTGGTACTCTGAATCTTTACAACTTCATCCGCATGAGACAGCTTATGACCCTTATTCATTGAAACAATGAATACAATTTTATCCTCTAAAGGATGAGGTTTCTTGTATCCAATTAGATTAATGATTGAACTATCACTTACAGAATATCTCATCATGTGACTCTGTATTAAGTTACCTAATGTATGAGATTCATTTTCTACTTCATACCGATAGATGTATTCTTTTTCTTGTTCAATAGATACTCTTGATGGTTCTTCTTTTAAGAGACCTATGAATTCTAATTTTAAATATTCACACTTTTGAATTAGTATATCAATACTCATCTTGAATAGAGCATCAGCAGATAAATAATGATTACTCTTAATTGCGAAATTATAAGAATTTGCTTCACCACTATCATCCCTATAAAAGTATCTCTCGCTCTCACTTAACCTAAATTTCTTTTCATAGACATCTCGTTCCTCTGTAGGAATTTCTTCTCTAGATATTTTATCTTTTAAGACCTCGTTCACCATTTTTTCATCAATCTTAAACGAATAAGTTGCTTGTGAAACACATTGAAATTTAGCATCTTGATAACCAAATCCAACAGACGGAGAACCATAAAATTGAATCTCTTGATATGTATCTTCTGTATTTGTTGTTTTTAATTCAGTAACTAAACAATAATTCATATTATTTCTAAATTTAAATGGCCTGTAAATTTTATCCTTTTCCTTTTGAGACAAAGGCTTTTCTAAATCATAATTTTCAATATCGGTGGCACTTAATTGTTCTTTTAAGATTTTTTCATCTTCTGGAGACATATCATATGAATCATCAAAATAACGATTAATACGTTCTTGGAATCCAGATTTTAAGGGATAAATTTCAATGTCATTCATTGTGACAAACTTAAACGGTTCTACAGAATCATGCTTTACCTTACACATAAATAAATGATTTCGCATATAGTTTACAGGATTAATATACAAGGGCATTAGAGCAATGCGATGAAGTAACATTTCATTGTGTAAAGAAGAATTATTCACTGTCATGACTAAATCGTTCCCTTCTCCATCTGGGGATAAATTAAAACCCACTGTCGGAATATCAGTAAGTAATATACGCCGCATAGCATTTGCTAATGATTTATCAAAACCATATTTGTTATCTCCAGATAATATAAATCTTAATTCACCTTCTACCGATTCAACTTCAGTGATTTTAGGTTTGAATTGTTTGATGTCGTCTCCCATAGTTATATATTTATATTAAGATAATATTTTTAAATAAAATCAAATTTATTAAATTTCATATTATATAATTAGGTAAATGAAATTTGAGTTTTTTTTATTTTCTTTATTATTCATTTTAGTATATCATATGATGGATAGATGTGCGAGTATTGAAGGTCTTTACGGAAATGATGCAAACGTCATTCATTGTCAGAAAGAGTTTGATAAATGTAGATGTCTAAATAAAAATAATAAAGATATTGATATCAAGACAACATGTGCGGATAAACTAAAAGAAGTTCGATTACCATCAGAACCCCAAGTATATATAATTGATAAAGATGGTAATAGTGTAATTGCTGAAACATGCGGAGAGTTGTTTGAGGCCTATGATAGAACTGACCGTCCCTTGTCCAAAAAACCGGATGATTATATTTCACTCTTGAATCAAGTGGTAAATGATAGGATGGAACGATATCCGAGAGTGTATTTTAATAAATATAATTGTATTTGGAAAGGGAATAGCCCCTTTTGCGATGGGACATGTGATAATGGTATGAATAGTATCAAAACAGACAAGGTCGGTGATGGCACGCAAAGGGAGTGCTGGACGGGTACAAAGGAGCTATGTTTTGGAAAATTAAATTATGGACAGCCCTACTAATTCAAAAATTTATTAAATTTCATATTATATAATTAATGAGTAAAAATATTAGTAAAGATAAATTTATAACTATGATTTCCGAAATGGAACAATCGGCTATGAAAGATAATCAAAAATGTAACATAAAATGTAATAAGATAAAAACAAATTTTGCTAAAGACAAAAAGAAACTTTCCCAGAAGAAAAAATGTCATGGTAAATGCGAGAAGAAAAGAATGAAAAGCGTTAAATCATTTCATGCTAAATATCCGAAAGAATATAAACGATTTGTTGCTAGTTTGGGTGGTGGTTCATCCAAAAAGAAAAAAACAAGAAAAGGCAAGGCAAGAAAATCTAAAAAGAAGATTAATAAATAAGTTTAATCATTTAAAAATTAGTATTTTTAAGTTAATAAATAATGTCAGATAGAGTTTTATTTATTAGTGGTCGTTGTGAACATTGTAAAAAAATATTATTAGGAATTCAACAACATTCTTTTTTGAAACCATTATTTCAAGTTGTGAATGTGGATGTTCAATCATATCCTAATTATGTTAAGTCGGTTCCATCTATCTTAATTAATAATCAAGTGATTAGTGGGCAGACTGTTTTTGAATATTTTGGAAAATTAGTGGAAGGTAAAAAAGAACAAGAAGAGAGACTGCGAGCGGACCAACCATCCGAAAAAGATCAAGGGCAATGTAGAATCAATGAAGAAGGGGAATTAGAAGGTTATTGTGGTGTCAGTGGATTAGGTGGTTCTGGTGTAGAATACAGTCTGATTAGTGAAGAAAATGATGATTATACTAAGAGAACATATAAAATTGAAAGTACCTTTGATTATTTAGAAGGGAATTCTGGTGATATTCAAGGGCAAGTTAAATCAATGGAGGCTCAAGATTCTAGATTAAATGAAAAGAAAAAGGCTTTTGATGATGATTTAGAAAGAATACAGAGAGAACGGGGTGAGATGATGGGAAATCAAATGGGACCAGGTGGTGGAATGAGACCACCCATGGGTCAAGGGCCCGGCATGGGTCAAGGCATGGGTCAAGGACCCGGCATGGGTCAAGGCATGGGCCAAGGCATGATGAGATAAAATATTATATAATATATAGATTTGATGGAAGATTATAAGCAGGTGGTTGAAAACATGATCATTAAATACAATAAACAATTTACTGAAATATGGAAAATTAACCCTAATGTGTATTTTCAACCAGAGGCAACTATACCAGAACTATGGGAATTATTACAACAGTTACACGAAAATATAGTTGTAAATAAATTAATCACTGATTGGAGAAGTGTCGAAGAGTGGCCTGAATCACAAGAATATTATATAGTTTATTCAATAGTAAATTTACTATTTAATGGTGTTGATAGTTTTATGCCAGAAGGAATAATTGAATATATAATGGAACAAGTATTTAGTAAACAAGGTACGAAAAGGAAATTATTACATAATATGTATTGGAGAACTTGGAACAGTCTGAAATTATTAAATAATGCTATCAGGGATGGGAGAAAAGAAATAAAAGATATGCAAAATGAATCATTTAATACATTAACTAAAGATTTGTATGGTACAGATGATTATATATATTTATTTAGTGGTGTAAGAGATACAGTTTTTCCTAATAATGAATTAATGAATTTTATTAATATTCGTAGGAGAAAAAGTTTTCCTTTAAGGTCGTGGACGGTTGACATGAGAGTCGCAATGCATTTTGCCGCCTCAAGTGATTCTGAAACAAGGGATGTTGTTGATATTTCAGATAAACCATTTAGGTTAATATTTATAACCAAAGTATCTAAATTATGCTATGTTTCCCCCCCACATAGTTGGGAAGCAGAAGTATTAATTCCAAGTAGCAATTATTCATATGCGGGTCATTTTGAAGTAGATATTCCTTATTATACTCCGAAAAAAGAATCTACTACTGGAAAAGATTATTACGATGAAGGATCTTTGCCACTTAAGAAGTTCGTATTTGTAATTGTAGATAGAATTGAAGATATTAATTTCAGAAACATGAACGCCTTAGAATACAACAAATATATAGACCGAATATATGATAGATTTATTGGGCCTTTAGTGGATGAAGAAGAGATGGTAAAAAGAAAACTTCCCGAAGAACCAGATGATTTTGATTTTGATGAGGAAGATGAAGAAGAAGTAATTGATGATTATAATAGACGTCGTTCTGGAAAGGTGTCTAAATGGACCGGTGAAGGTGGTGGAAGATATACAAAAAAGAAAAAATCTAAAAGAAGTAAACCTAAACGGCGTAAAACAAAAAAGAATAAATCTAAACGGCATAAAACAAAAAATAATAAATTTAAACGCCGTAAATCTAAAAGAAAAAGAAAATCAAAATTGCGTTAAACTATTTAAATAAATTAATTACTTCTATTTAATATAAATGAGGACTGAAGTAGAATCGAAACTATTTAGTCTTTTTAGTGATTTCATTAGAGACTTATCTAAGACATTCCCTGAAATAAAAAATAGCTTATATCGGAATTATGAAACATGTTTGACTGATACTGGGGATAAATGTTTAGATGATTTTCCAAAACTAAATAAATTTTTAGAATTAATTGGCGAATATGAAAAAATGATTACAGATAAGAATTTAGAATTTTTTGATTTGGAAGTTGAATTCCTTGAAGAAATTTCATTCAAGAGATTATGGGAAAGAAACATCACTAACAAGACTAGAGAAAATATTTGGAAATATTTTCAGACTTTTCAGTTGATTAACATGAATTTAAAATCGAGTCAGCAGTTAAAAGATGTTTTAGATGAATTGGGAACAGATAAAGAAGTATCTATTGATAAGAAGACTGCGAAAGACCTTAAGAAGATGAAGAAGTTAACAGAAAATGTTAAATCAGCGGTACCAGGTGAATCTGAATTAGATGACATGTTAAGTGGTCTAATGGGTGGTGGTATTGGTGATATTGCGAAAGAGGTGGCAAAGGGTTTAGATATTGAAAACATGTTTGGTGATGTAGATGAAAATAGTAATCCAATGGAATTAATGACACAGTTGATGAATCCAGAAAAGATGGGATCTATTTTTAATAATATTAATTCTGTGATGGAAAAGAAAATGGAATCTGGAGAATTAACTCAAGATTCTTTAAAGACCGAAGCCGAAGGGATGGTGGGGAAAATGGGTGACAATCCGATGTTTAATAATATGATGCAAGGCATGCAGCAAGGCATGTCTGGTCAGAAATCTCCACCAGAACAGAAACCATCGGAACAGCAACCATCATCCGAACAGCAATCCGAATCAACAAAGGGAGATAGTGGAGATGTATTAGAGGGGGCAATTGAACCTGTCGTAAAAGAGTTAACAAGAGAAGAAAAACAGAAACGTTTAAGAGAAAAGATTAAAGAAAAAAGAGAAAACAGGTAAATTTCTAATTTATTTTTAAATATTATAGTATAATATGATTAAAACACCTTTTTGGTATAGTGATATATCTATTCTTTATTCTAAGGATTCTATTACAGAAATATTTCCTTCAAAAAGATTTGATATATTAAGAAAACTAAATGCGATAGTTAGATTATCTATTTTTTATACGATGATCTTATATTTTATGAAACGAGAACAAAAATATTTAGTTATACCTTTAATTGTTATGGGTATTACTTGGTTAATTTGGTATAAACAGGAAGATATTCATGTTGATAATATTATGAAAGAATCTATCAATGATAAATTAGATGATTTAGTCAAAATAAATGATTTGAGCACCGAATGTCGTGTTCCGAATAAAGATAATCCATTTATGAATCCCACACTCAATGATTACGGGAGTAATTTGCCAACTCCACCTAAATCGTGTCCCAGTTACAATAATACAGGTGTTCAAAGAAGAGTAGAAGAGTTATTTAATGAAGATTTATATAGAGATGTAACTGATATATTTGGTAAAAATAATAGTCAACGTCAATTTTATACGGTACCAGGTAATCAAGTCCCGAATGATCAAGGTGGTTTTGCTCAATGGTGTTATGGAACTCCTCCAACATGTAAAGAGGGTAATCAGATAGCGTGTTTGACTAGTATGGGAAAATCGGGTGGAACAACCAAAAGTTAATTTTTAATTGAAATTTTTTTTATTTCTAATGAATATATAAATGACAGGAGTATTAGGAAATGATGGATACAATGGTTACGTAGCAGGTAACTTACAACCTTCATTACAAGATTGTAGTAATGCTGATACGAAAGGTAAAGATCATTTTAATTTATTTAAGAAAGCAAGTATTAGATCTGATCAGTTAACTGTGGATTTAGATGTAATGCAGTCTCAAGGACCTGGTTATTATACTTTAGATAATCAATACGGGTGTGAGTGTGGTCTAAAAGAAGCACAAAGTATTCAGACATCACAACCGGGTATTCATTTAAAAGGTGGTTTTGGTTGGATCGCAGAAAAGGGCTGTTTAGTTGATAATGATTCCAGTCTAAGACAAAATGACGATAAATTAACAAATAAAAGAGTTATCAATCAAGTGTTTGAAAGATTATCGGCAACAACTCCAAATTACAGTAAGGGATATTATGATGTAGATACCGAGTCTATTATTAGACCAGGTGATTCAGAAAGCGATCAAAAACCATGCATTGCCAGTAGTGAAATTACATATGGTAATTATTTTTTACCCATGATACCTAAATTAAAAGAAGAAGTTCAAGACAATAAACATATTATACCAGAAGATTCTAAAGGAGACTGGGTGAGAGGTGGATTACCTACAAGACAAATGGTTCGAAATTCTGATTATTTAAGAAGGTGCCAAGAAAAGACTTTTGAATCGTCTCAGTAAATTTAACATAAATCTTAAATATTAATTTTTTTTATAATGTTCATAATATAGTATGAATAATTTAGATAAAGGTGGAATTACAAACACACTTTCAAATAGTTTTACATCTAAACCAGGGAATTATCAGTTAAATGAAGTAAGAAATAAAATTAGCTATCCGTGGGCGCCAACCATGATTTTACAAAAGAATGGGGGTTCACTAATGGATGAAAATTTTTTTGATGTAGATTCTGAACTAAAAAATATTACACGTAAGTTAAGTAATAATCCATATGATAAATACATACCTAGTCCAGAGAGTGCCGAGGTTAAGATGATTAATTTCAAAGATGGAGGATATCATCAGATTAGTAGTCGTCTAACAAATAACGCATTTGAATTAAAGGGTGTGGGTATTAATCGCTGGGAACCATTATTTTTTGACCCTCAAAAGAATTCCATAGAACCGTTCCGAAGGATCGGTGATGATACTGTACTACATACTTTAGACACACATGTAGAAGAGTGTGGTAATATATAAATTTATCCCAACTCAATAAATTTATAATGCAATGGAAAAATATAAGGTGAATTTCTAACCTGATATAAATTACCCCCACTTACTCTATTAAGTTCTTTATTTATTTCAGATGAAGAGTTATCATTAATATATTCTAATACACAAGACTCAAATATAACATGTTTATTTGATTCCATTTTTTTTAATTCTTCCAATAAATCACCCTTTATTTGTTTGGGGCAGTCTCCACACCCATTTAAGTCTAAGCATATATCCCCGCAATCATAACACTTATATATGTTTTTATTTATAAATCCAGAAGAAGGGTTTCCAATAACTAATAGTTCTTTATTTAATGATTTAGACTTTTCATGTGCTTTATTATATAAATTAATCCTTCTATACACTCTATGTAAAGAAAATATACAGTCTAATATAATTATTCCTATTAAAACATATAGAATCATTTATTTATATATTAATTAAAAAATTTGATTTAAATTTAACATTAATTTATTATAATATAAATAATAATGGATGAAGAAGAGATAAACTACAATGAAGAAGATGAATATGATACAACAGAAGTTGTAGTTGAATCTGGTGTAGATGAAGACATTAATACGGTTATGAAAGGTTATAAAGCTAAACTAAAATCTTATAAAACAAGTCCATCATTAACAAAATATGAAAGATGTAAAGTGATTGCCGAAAGAGCTAATCAGATTAATCATGGTAGTCATACATTTATACAAAATTCAGAAAGGTTTAATAATGCATATGATATTGCTGTTCAAGAACTAAATGAAAAACGTATTCCATTTATAATAAAAAGACCTTATGGAAATAGTTTTGAATATTGGAAATTAAATGACTTGCTGTAAAAAAAAAATATTATAAGTATTATAAATGGATTTAGTAGATCAGGGTATTAATTATGTGAAGAAAATATGTCAGGATGATGAAGTTTGTGTTATGCTTGTTTTTGTTTTAGTTGGATTTATGCTTTGTTATCTCTTTAAGAATCAAATAAGTGGTTATATGAATTTTGCTACAGTTGATCACGAATTTGATCCTCTAATTGGACCACCAGTCGTTAAAAAAGCACATCCAGCTCAGAAACAACAACCACAACCACGGGGACAAGAAATTCCAGTTGATAAAGTCCGAAATGTAAAAAAGGGACCAAAGATGCAACGGAAACAAATGAAGCCCCAAGGACCAATTGGAATCGAATTAAAACCAAGGAAACCGGATCCCACTCCTTCTACGGAAAGACAACTAGGTGTCATGGCTGCGAAACCACCTGTTATGAGAGATGGTGTTCAACAAGCGGCTGGATTGATGGTCCAAGACGCAACAATTTTTAAACCTTTTGATGAAGTATGGAATCCTGGATTTATGCCTTTAGATATGGTTTTTAAGGGTGTTCCTTCTAAGATGGGCGCCGATAGACCCATGCCCCCCACACAACCAGTCCCTCCCACACACCCCACGCCTCAAGCAAAGCCCCCAATGAAACCCAAACCCCGAGCAGCGCCAGCTGGTTCTGGAGAAGCTAATCTTGTATTAGTTTATGCCCCTTGGTGTGGATACTCAAAACAGATGCTTCCAGATTATGAAAGGATTAAGTCTGAATTTGATGGTAAAACCATTAATGGTAAAAAGATAAATATCATCATGTATAATTCAGATGTTGATAAAGATAAAGTTAAAGAATATGATGTAAATGGATTTCCATCTCTATTTTTTGAAAGCGATGGAAAAAGAGAATCTTTCCCACACAGGGAATATAGTAAGATTAAAGCATTTTTAGAGGGTTCTCCCATGCCTTCGGTCGCTCCTCCACCAAAGGCAAGACCTCAACCTAAAGCAGCAGCAACTGGTTCTGGAGAAGTTAATCTTGTATTAGTTTATGCTCCTTGGTGTGGGCACTCTAAAAAGATGCTCCCAGATTATGAAAAGATTAAGTCGGAATTTGATGGAAAAACTATTAATGGTAAAAAGATAAATATTATCATGTATAATTCGGATGTCGATAAAGATAAAGTTAAAGAATATCAGGTTGAAGGGTTTCCAACTCTTTTCTTAGAGGTAAATGGTAAAAGAGAATCTTTCCCATACAGGGAATATAGTAAGATTAAAGCCTCACTCGAAAGCCTTTAAGACCAACTTTTAGTGATTTGATATTTAGATGTGGGTTGATGTGGATTACCATCTTCTTTTAATTTTTCTTCATTTGTAGCAGAATATTGCCAATGTTCTTGACTACATAATCTAAAATCGTCGTGTGGTTCTGCTTTATACCAGAATACTTGATCTGTTAATTTATTACTTTTCGCATTATTATGAACAACTAAACATTCATAATTTTCGGTACATTGATCCATAACCTGACAAAACATTTCAAAGTTTGGAAACATTCCCGCATAATGTTCGTAAAGTCGCTTTCTATTACTTACATAATTTTCCCGTAAGATAAATACATAATCAATATTTGTTCTAAGATTAGGTGGAATACCTAACGCGTATTGCATAGTTATCATAAATAATATCTTAAAATGACGACCATTCATGAATAAACTTCTAACATTCTTATCTTTAGTCCAACTATTATCATAAAGACAATCATCAAAAACCAAGAAGGCCCTCGGATCAACACTTGGATTTTCTTTTACTCGGTCTATCATCAATCTTTGTCTTTTTAGTAATCTTTCTACGATACCTGGTTCATATTCATCGTATATAAATAATTTGGGAACCATTTGTCCATAAAAACTATTCGCTGCTTCAGTTCCTGAAACGACTTGGCCGGCGGGGATACCTGTATGGTGCGCTAAAATATCTTTACATAAATATGATTTACCTGTATCACGCTTACCAATTAAAACAACAACCTTGTCATCTTTAATTTCTCTAATATCAAATCTTTTTAGTTGTATTTCCATATATAATACAAAGTAGAAAAAATATGTTTATTATAACTTAAGTTTAAAAGATATATTTTTTGTGACTTCAAGTCAATAATGACATACAAAAATCATATCAGATATCATAAATGGCAAGAAAAAGATTACAAAGAATTATTTAATAGTGTTAGAGAACAGTTAGAGATGAAATCATTGCAATTTTACATGCCATTTTATTCATTATATTTTAATATACATAATAGTAAAAAATCTTTATATAAGATAGACCTTGAAAGAAATTACTATCTCAAAAATATCAAGGGTATTACTAAAAGTAGATATTACAATTCAAACATGTTTTTAGTATCGGATATTTATGATTCATCTAAAAATATCATTCAAGAAAAAGAAATTTTCTGTAAAACGATCCCTATTGTTGATACAATACATTGTGTAAATGATAACTATAATTTTGTAACAAAAAAAAATTATCACCTACCATCTGCTTATAATTATAATACATTTAAGAAGATTAATGACATGAATAATACTGCTTATATCGATGTATTTTGTAGTTACTTATTTGGAAATTTAACTTATAATAAAATTAATCCATCATTTGCTTTATATTATGGTTCAATGAATGGTATAGGTGATTATAAATATGATATTAGTGAAGAATACCATGATATTAAAAATGATAAATGTTTTAATAAATGCATTGATAAGGGATTTAAATTAGATGTATATATATCTGATTCAGATAGTGAATCTATTTCAGATTCAGATACGGATTTAAGCGATGACGATTATATAGCGACTATAAAAGATATACCCCTACAATTATTATGTATTGAAAAATTAGAAGGAACTTTAGAAGATCTTATAGATGATAATATTAGTGGGGAATTAATATTAAGTTGTATGTTTCAAATATCATTTGCTTTAACTTATCTTCAAAAGCATTTTGATTTTACTCACAATGATTTACATATTAATAACATCATGTATAGCAACACTGAAACAAAGTATTTATATTATAAACTAAATAATATTTATTACAGAGTTCCAACTTATGGAAAGATTTTCAAAATCATAGATTTTGGAAGGGCAATATTTAAATATAAAAACAAAGTTTTCATGAATGATGTATTTTCTAAACTTGGAGAAGCTGGTGGACAATACTCTTATCCTTCACAGGTAGATTTCTTATGCAAAGAAGAAAAAGAAGAAGAAATTAAACCAAATCCACATTTTGATTTATGTAGATTGAGTATGACTATTTTAGAAGAAATTGATCCGAATTCTTATTCAGATGAACTTTTGGATTTTTTGATACATATTTGCGATGATAACCGTGGGGAAAATTTCTGTAATATGAAAGATGATTTTAAATTATATATGGATATAGCGAAACATGCTTGTAATTCATTACCAAGAGAAATAATCTTACATAATATTTTTAAAGATTATCGTGTTAAAAAGAATGTATTTCCTAGGAAATCTTATTATACACTATAAATGATTTCATAAGAAATCTTATTATACACTATAAATGATTTCATAAGAAATCTTATTATACACTATAAATGATTTCATAAGAAATCTTATTTATACAC
>Ga0206682_10002438_pt1 | contig 16851 bp, 7 predicted proteins | sample M240m12015metaG_FD_155444 | JGI IMG/M metagenome (GOLD analysis project Ga0206682, IMG submission 155444) | Ammonia-oxidizing marine archaeal communities from Monterey Bay, California, United States - M2 40m 12015 | ecosystem: Environmental > Aquatic > Marine > Intertidal zone | place: USA...
GCAGTACACTCAGCTAAAAAGCCTTTACTTTGGTTTGACGAAGAAAAAGGTTACCAGCGCGAAATTAGATACGCTACAAACCAGCGTTCTTGTTTTGTGGACGAACAAGAAGGGCCAGCTACATTGGGTCGCATCGTATTTAGAAACGGCGTATTGAATGTACCAAAAGAAAATGTAGTGCTACAGCAACTACTTTCAATGTATCATCCATTTATGCAGAGTGGTGTTATTGAAGAATACAAAGCTGAAGCAATTGCTGAAAACGAAGTGGGCTGGATTGAATTAGAACTTGACGCTATGAACGCTGCTAAAGCAATGGACGTTGATGAAGCTGAAGCAATCTTGCGCGTAGAATTCGGTTCTAAGGTATCTGAGATGAGTTCTAAGGAGCTTAAACGCGATCTCCTTGTATTTGCTCGCCGCAATCCACAATTGTTTATAGAACTAGCTAATGACGAAAACGTACATTTGCGTAATATCGGTATTAAAGCAGTTGAACAAGGATTGATTGCATTATCACAAGACAACAGAACATTCAGCTACGCTAATACAGGGCGTAAACTAATGACGGTGCCATTTGACGAGCATCCATACTCAGCACTTGCATCTTACTTCAAAACAGATGAAGGAATGGAAGTACTGAACACTATAGAAAAACGATTATAAAACAACAGTGGGGGTTACTAAGGTAGCCTCCACTTTAATCAAATAAGAATATGAGCGTAAGCGTAGACACTGTTTATCAACGGGTATTAAGTATACTCAATAAAGAACAACGAGGATATGTTACGCCTCAGGAGTTCAACCTATTTGCCAATCAAGCGCAAATGGATTTGTTTGAACAATACTTTTACGACATCAACCAGTTCGGTCGTATGCATGGTAATGACACGGAGTTCTCCGACATGCTTAATATCCTAAATGAAAAAATAAACATCTTTGAAGTTACAGCTGCAATGACGCACGCTGGTAGTGGTGTATGGACCGTTCCTGCTGATTTGTACAGGATCGGTACTATTATTTATAATAATACTGAAGTTGAACGCATTAACAAAAATGAGTTCTTGTATATTAATAAATCACCATTAACAAAGCCGAGTAATGAGCGTCCTGTTTTTGTAGCTAGCTCAACTGGTTATAAAGTGTATGGTACTGCACCATTAGAAACTGGTGTAACGTGTAACTATATTAAAAGACCTGCAACTGCAGAATGGGCATACACTGTTGTTAATGGTGTTGCACAATACAATGCTTCAAACGCTGTAGACTTTGAGATGCATCCATCTGAAGAAACAGAATTAGTGATGAAAATACTAGAGCTTGCAGGTATATCAACAAGAGAGCTTCAGGTATACCAGATAGCTGCACAGGAAGAAGCTAAGAACACTCAACAAGAAAAATCTTAATAAATGGGGCTAATAAATCAAACTAACGAGCAGTACTATGAAGGTGCCGATGGCATTTGGAATAGTGGTGATGAAAACTACGGTGACTACCAGTTTACTAGCCTCGATAATATTATAAGTAACTTTATGATTGCTTATGTTGGTGAAGATAAAATCATCAGCAAGATTAAGCGTACAGACGTAATGTTCCATGCAAAGCGTGCTATCCAAGAGTTTAGCTTTGATACATTGCCATCAGAGAAAGCGCAAGAGATTGAAGTTGGACCGGCGCTATATATGATACTACCGCAAGATTACGTTAACTACGTTAAGTTTTCTTATACAGATAATAGCGGTATTGAAAGAATACTATATCCAACACGTGATACAAGCAATCCTATCGGTATTACACAAGATGCAAACTACGAATACACGTTTGATAACAACGGTGAGATTATAGAAGCGGAAGAGTCTACTACGTGGCAGCGCTTTAAATCTAGTGGTGATACACAAGTGAATAGCGACGGTAACGTTAACGGTTTAACTGATGGTGAACTGTTTAATTTATACCGCTACGGCAGAAGATATGGTATTGACCCGGAGAATTCGCAATCTAACGGAGTGTTCTACATTGACAAGCTAAAAGGTATCGTGCATTTTAGTTCACACTTAGCCGGTCAGATTATAACACTTAAATATATAAGCGACGGTTTAGGTACTGACGCTGAAATGCAAGTGCATAAATTAGCTGAAGAAGCTATCTACAAATACATAGCTCACGCTGTTCTAGCAACAAGAGCTAATACTCCAGAATATCAAGTAGCTCGCTTTAAAAAAGAGATGTTTGCTGCTAAGCGCAATGCTAAGCTACGCATGTCTAACCTTAAAATAGCAGAGTTAGCACAAGTAATGAGAAACCAATCCAAGTGGATTAAACACTAATATATGGCCAAGCTACAGCATACATTTGTCCAGGGTAAGATGAATAAAGACCTTGATGAAAGGTTGGTACCCAACGGGCAGTATCGCGATGCTCAGAACATTCAGGTAAGTTCGTCTGAAGGCTCTGATGTAGGCGCTGTTGAAAACATACTAGGTAACGCTAAGCAAAACAATAAGCCGGGTGGTGGTTCATGGAATACTTCATTTGGCTTAACCAACGCTAAATGTATCGGTGCAGCACGCGATAGCCAAAACGAAAAGATATACTGGTTCTTAACCAGCAATACGGTTGACGCTATACTCGAGTACGACCAAACAACGGATGTTATATCCCCTGTATTGGTTGATGCCAATAACGTATTAAACTTTAACACAAGCAACTTAATTACAGGTGTTAACCTACTAGATGGTATATTGTTTTTTACAGATGACCTCAGCGAGCCTAAGGCTATAAATGTATCTACGTTTAAAGCGGGTTCAGTGCAGAGCGGTAATGTATTAGCGACTCATACGCAGGTATACGGTCGTGATTTTATTGAATCTGATACCACTGCTATAAAGCCTTCGCCAAAGCAAGCTATATCTGTAAGCAGCTTACCTTCTTTGGTTACAACACCCGCTAATCAAGCAACTGGGATTACACCTATATTTATCTCTGTTAATTTAGGATTAGCTCCGCCACTAGTAGGATCTAAAAACGTAGGTAGTTCTTTCACTATAGCAGACGGTGGGTTTTCCAATGCAATTTCCCCTCAATCGGTTTTTTTAAACAAACAGGTAACGTTTAAAACACAAGTCTTTAGAGAAAACGGCTCCATTATCTATTACGAGGTAGTATGTACCGTTACAGCTTTGACAAGAAACAACGAACCTCCTGCTGGTTATTTTAACGGCGGAACTTTTAGAATTGACACTATATCTACCAATATACCGAACACGCCTTTAACGTGGGAGGTTTTACTGTTAGAGTCTGACCCTATATTCCAAAACGACTTCCCTAGGTTTTCATACAGGTACAAATTTGCAGATAACCAATATTCTACATATGCGCCATTTAGTGAGGTGGCGTATGTGCCTGGTAAATTCAGCTATGAAGCACAGAATGCTTTCAACAGCGGTATGACTAATAACTTAAGAAAAGCTGTATTAAACTTTCCTTCTGCAGCTTATGCTTTACCACCCGCTGATGTTACTGAAATACAAATATTATATAAGGGCCACAACTCTAACAACATATATGTTATAGAGAACCACTTAATTGCTAGCGGCACCTTAACAACTTTTGAGGTTACATCTGAACTTTTAGGGCCTGTTGTGGAAAGCTTGCAGCTATTAAGACCTTTTGACGCGCTTCCTAGGAAAGCTAAATCGCAGGAAATAATAGGCAATAGAGTTGTTTACGGTAATTACCTGCATAACTACACTCTAGGAGGATTGCCTACATTAACGGGTGGCCAAACTAATAACAGTTTTGCGGTTGGTGAAGAATTGTTAGGGCAAAAAACTATAAAATCAGACAGAACATACCAGCTTGGTGTTACTTTTATAGACGCTTATAATAGAGAGACGCCTATATTTACAGATAAATCCGCGTCTGTAAACGTCGCTAAGGATAAATCTTTAAATAAGAATGCACTAACAGCATCGACAGCCCTTTCTTCTGTACCATCATGGGCGGATTACTATAAGTATTATATAAAAGATTCATCTGCTGGTTACTATAATTTAGTACTAGACCGGTGGTACGACGATTCTGACGGCAACGTATGGCTTAGTTTACCTTCGGAAGAAAGAAATAAGATAGGTAGCAGTGAATTTTTAATTCTAAAAAAACAACACGGGTCGGACCAAGCTGTAACCAGTAATAATTATTACAAAATAATTGATACGCAAAACGAAGCTCCTAGAAATATAAAGTTTATACAAACAGAGCAATCTACTGCAGCAATTGAAGTAATCTCAAATGGCTTTACGTCAACAGGGCCTTGGATTGGGTTTAAGGGCCCTACGTTCTCCGAGAATAACGCTTTTCACGAAGGATTCAGCGGTACGTCAGCTATACAATTTTCAGAAGTAGCTGCGCCTTATAGGTCTACACAACTTTATGAAATAAACCAAGGTGGTCCTCAGGATGACTCAGGCGGTAAAACAAACTACAGTGTGCTATTTGATAGCGGCGTGGGTATAACCGCTGAAGATACTTGGCTAACAAGTGTTTCGACCGGAACAGGTAAAGTTAGAGCTACTATATACGATTTAGAAGAATCAAACAGCCCTGAGTTTCAAGGTAGGTTTTTTGTAAAAGTCCCTAAAGGCGCTACCTGGGAAAGAGATGTTGAAATTCCATCATCCGTTACATTAAGCAAATCAGGATTTAATATTAACGTAACCGCTGGTAGCAGAAGCGGGAGCGTTAGTAATTCAGTGCCAAGCAACCCTGTATCGTACATAGATCGACTAAGCTTCGGTGATACTTTAGAATCTATACCCGTTGATTTACCAACGTCGGGAACTACGTTTACATTGGTGTTAGGGCCTTTGTCTGCAAACTGGACATCTGGTAATTTAAATACTCAAAATTCAAGAGTATACTCTTACTTGCAAGACGAGGGCGTTGCGAAAGTAAGATTTGGTAATGCCGACGGTTCTTTTACGGAAGTGTACAATATACTTTCTGTAAGCGCCGAAGGTAACTACACTCGTAACGGGTTAGATTTTGTGTACAGAACTTTTACAGTGGACAGAACTTTCTTGGGAGAGCTAGGCTCAACCACTATAGATACAATAGAAGTTGTTACGAATTCAGAAAGCGAGTCTAGTGCTACCCCTAACCCAGCCATATTTGAAACAGTGCCTCTTGAGACGGCTGATTTAGATATATTTTATGAAGCTAGCAATGCACTACCTATAGCTGGATTAAGCAACACAGTATCTTTGGGTTACTTTAATAGCTATTCTTTTGGTAACGGTGTTGAATCTGACAGAGTGGACGACGACTTTAACGCGCCTGTTATAGGCAAAGGCGTCAGAGTGTCCTCAACTCTTGACAAACCGTATAAAGAAGAACGTAAAGCATCTGGGTTAATATTTAGTGGTATATTTAACTCTACCAGTGGGGTAAATAACACAAATCAGTTTACTGCCGCTGAAAACATAACTAAGGATTTAAACCCAACTTACGGGTCGATTCAAAAGCTACATGCTAGGGACACTGACTTAATAGCGCTACTGGAAGACAAATGCTTTAGAATACTTGCTGATAAAGATGCGCTATTTAATGCTGACGGGAGCACCAACGTTACATCAAATATAAACGTTTTAGGGCAGGCTGTACCATACGTTGGTGAGTTTGGTATATCTAAAAACCCCGAGTCTTTTGCGAGCTATGGGTTTAGAACTTACTTTACAGACAAAGCTAGAGGTGCTGTTATTAGATTATCAAGAGACGGCATTACAGAGATATCTAGTAAGGGAATGACTGATTACTTTGAAGATGGTTTAAAGTCCGCTACAAGCGATCTAATCGGCTCGTATGACGAACAGAACAGCTCTTACAATGTAAAGATAGGTCCTGAACAAGTTTCATTTAAAGAAACGGTTGACGGCTGGGCTACAAGATTATCTTATGCGCCTGAGTTCGCAATTTCACTTAACAATGACTACTACAGTTTTAAGAATGGCGAAATCTGGGAACACTCAAACACCACAAGATCAAACTTCTATGGTATACAGAGAGAAACAACTGTCAAGCCTGTATTCAATGATGCCCCAACAAGCGTTAAAAACTTTAAGACTCTCTCGTACGAAGGAGATGAAGGGTGGACTGCTACTGTCGTCACAAACAAGCAAAGCGGTTCGGTAAGCACGTGGAAAGATAGAGAAGGTATATACTTTAACTATATAATGGGAGATGCCACAACCTTATCTAGCATAGATGCGAAAGAGTTTAGTGTGCAAGGCATTGGTAATGTATTAACGTACAATGAGCCGCTTAACACTATAAATATAGACGGTAAAATAAATGTATCGCTACAGCCCGGTGACGCTATATACTCAACAGAGCCTAGTGGTCTTAGATTAATAAATACGGTATTTAGTATTGACAGGTCAAATAATTCTATTAGACTTAGTGGGCCATCACCAGCGCCTATACCTAACCCTACAGACTTTATGCTGTTTACCAAAGACAGCCAAGTAAATACATCGGGATTATTAGGTTACTATGCTGATATTGAATTTTCGGTTACAAGTGGTGATAAAAAAGAGTTGTTCGCGGTTAACTCTGAAATATTTATCAGCAGCGAATAATACGTAATAATAACTTATAAACTAATTAAATATGTTAGGAGATATAGTAGAAGGAGCCGCAAGGTTCGGAGCTTCCTACATTGGAGGTAAAAAAAGGTTAGCACGTCGTGAAGAAGCTCAGGGCGCGTATGACCAATCTATGCAGCAGTACTTTGCACAAGACACTTCTAATCTGTATGCTAATTTAGAGAATACGATGGAAGACCTCACCGTGAACACGCAAGCAGCGGATTTCGCCGCTCAGCAGCAAGCGCAAGGGTTATCTAATATAATGGGGTCTATGAATCAAGCTGCAGGCGGTAGTGGCATTGCAGCATTAGCACAGTCATTAGCTAATCAGCAATCACAGTCGGCGCAGCAAGCGTCAGCAAGTATTGGTCAACAAGAGCAAAGAAACCAAATGGCTGCTGCCCAACAAGCGGGAAGATTGCAATCTATGGAAAGAGCAGGAGCTGAGCAATCTAGAGCACTAAAAGCACAGTTGCTAGGTGAAGAATTCCAAATAGACGCAAATGAATTAGCGGCTAGTGAGCAAGCAATACAAGCTGCTCGTGCGGCCAGATCAGAAGCTATCGGGCAATTTGCAGGCGGTGTTGGTGACGCGGCAGGTACTGCTTTAACCGGATATTCCGGAGATAACGGCTTATTAACGGCGCTACAAGCCGGCCAAGCAGCGCAGCAAAGAAGAAGCGGGAACTAATGGCTAAGCAACAAGGATTAGGGGTAGTAGCAGCGGCGCGTAGAGTGTCAGACGTACAAGGTAAGTTCCAAGACGTAGGCGGTCAATTTATGAGCGGCTATGATAAAGCTATGGAAGCTAAGAAAAAACGCGAAGAACAAAACCAAGCCATACAAAATAAAGCGAACGCTTATATTGATCAGTTTGAAGGTTATGTAGATTTAGCTGATTTTAACGACGAAGACAAGAAACTTGTTAAGTCGCAAGTGATAAACTATCGCAATGAATTTATTGATGCAGCTAATAACGCCGCAAAGATAAAAGACAAGTCGGGAGCGGAATACCAAATGTACATGGATCAAATGAATGACGCCCAGAACAAAATGGTAAAGCTTCGCGGTAATCTAGAAGGGTTAGCTAATTTAAAAGTTGAGTACGCAGACAATTTTAAAGCAAAGAATGTATATTCAAATTCGCAAAAGAACAGCGAAAATCTATTAAAAGCTAACGCTATAATGGAAAGCAATATATCTAGCATAGGTGATGATGGCTCTTTAAATTTTGAAGGTTACTCTGTTCCAATGCTAGACGGTAGCAGTATGTCTGTTGATGCGTTTTCTTACAATACTAAAAGCTTTAAAAAGCCTTTTGAAGTTGCTACACCGCAAGCTAACGCTATATTAGGTTTAGCCAGTAGAGAAGAAACGCTTAAAGGTCAGGTTACTAAAAACCAAGAAAGAATTATTAGGTCTAATGTCGCGGATATTTTATCTAATGACGACGCTTTATACAGTATTCTGTCAAACTCTGAGTTACAGCTTATACCGCTAGATAGCATTGACCCAGACGACCCTAATGCGCGTCAGCAGGCTATCGACATGCTTACCCAAGGAATTATGGATTCGCGCGGAGCAGGACTTACGGAAGAGGTTGATAGCGTCGACAAAGATGCTCCAGCCACTAATGTCGTGAAGTCTAAACTAGTAAATACGGTTAAAGCTATGCAAGCACTAGAAAACGAAGCGGATTCCAGCGTAACAGGTCCAATGCAGCTAAGTGAATTCAAATTTGGACCAACGTCCGACCCAGGCGGTATTAAAGTTCAGTGGGATCCAAGAAAAAAAGAGTGGATTTATTATAATGCAACGTACGGAGAAAAGAAAAGCTTCAAAAATTTAGAAGAAGTTATGATTTCTCATCCAAGTCTTTTTTACAAATAATATAAAATACAATAGCGAATGTACATTATAGGAGATAAAGAATTATCAGATGAGCAAGCGCAAGAGTTCGCTGACCAATTCGGCGGTGAACTTGATGCAATTGCAAAAAAATACAACTGGCAGTATGTTGCTGGTGATGAGGGAAAGACAACGGTTCCGGGGGAAACAACTCCGCCAACGGAGCCAGAAAAGAAGACGGCCGCTGGGGATTCCAGTTTGGCCGATACTTCATTGGAGTTACCCGAGACTAATCCTTACTTACTTACTTTAGAAGACTTAGAGGGAACAGAGGAAGACGTATACGATCGCTTGAACAGCAAAATGAGAGCGATAGGTATTAAGCTAACAGAAGAAGGCTTAGGCACGGATAAAATACGCTTACAATCTATACAAGAGTACGATCCGAAAACCAACCGCGAGGCTTATGTAAAAAGAAGCTTAAAAGACGATAACAGAGAGCAAGTGCTTGCTGATTTTAATTCTTTTATAGAGCAATACGCTGATGAAAATTACGCAGCGCAATTTATCGAAGGCCGCGAAGACCTACTAAAAGAATACGAGCAGGGTATTAAAAATGTTAAAATAAGCGACGAAGAAGTTGAAGATAGCTTAATAGCAGAAAAAGCTGCTAAGTGGCGTGAAATGGATACTCTTGACATGGGTATGGGGGTGCGGTCTGAAATAACTTTAAAAGAAAGTGATTTTGACAGCTCTGAAGAATTTAAAGCATATAAAGCCTGGAAAGAAACAGGGCTTATCGAGCCGTCTAGTGTTGAAGTAGCTAAAGCTAAGATTGATATGCTTGAAGCCAAAAAATCTAAAGTTAGCCAAGGTTATATCAATGCTTTGCCTAGCGAAGATAGGGAAGCTCTTGAAACAGTTACTGCTAAAAACAAATTAGACTTACAGTTGCGCATAGGCAACCTAGAAAGCGAAAGGAATAGCCTTGAGGCAAGCAATTTCGCTTTAACTAACGATATTAAAGCGTACGAAGAAAACCCAACGGAAGAAGGTTATTTAGCTATTAAAAGAGACGCTGCTGCCTTAATAGAGCGAGAAAGCGACTACAACTCTTTTTTAGATACCCTGCAAAGCGAAGAAACACAAATAGCCCTTCGTGCTACACAGGACTTTTCAAAAACTTATAACTTAGTCAGTAAGCTAGGCGTTAACTTTAAAGACCTAGCTATTAATATAGGTTATGGCGCTTACCAAATAACTAACGCACTAGGCGCGGCGAAAGCTGCGGCGATTACCCCCGGGGTAGGCATAGGCGAAGCGTTTGAAGCAGGTATAAAAACAGCAGAGCAAGACGCTAAGGAAATACTGCAAGGCGCAGAAAAAGAAAAAGGCAGGCTATCACAAGGTGTAGCTTTTGAAGATATAGATTTATCTAAACCGAGCACACTAATCAATTGGGCGGGCAATACAGCAGTGCAAGCCATACCTTCATTAACTATGGCTTTTACAGGGCCAGCTGCAATGCCTTTATTCTTTGCAAGTGGGTACGGTAGTAAAGCTGCCGAACTAGCTACACAAGAATATGCCGCTGCAGATAGAATGCTAGCCAACAAAAAGCTTTTAGTTTCAGGTACATTAACTGACGAAGAAAGACTTAGTATAGAAGCACAGATGGATGCTGACGCTGAAATTGTTAACATGCCTCTATGGAAAGAGATGTCTGTGTCTGCGATTTCCGGTGCCGCAGAAGTTGTGTTTGAAAGGCTAGGTACTATGGCTATTTTGAAAGGCGTTAACAAAGCTGTAAATCCGTTACGCCCGCAGATCGCTAAGGCTGTTGCTAAATCAGCTAACCAGGAAGGTTTGACTGAAGCGGCCACAGAAATAACTAACAATTTTGCCTCTATTTACATACTAGGTGAGGATAAAAATATAATGGACGGTGCTTTAGAATCTTATGCCGGTGGTGCATTAATAGGGGCTCCGTTACAATTAAAACAATCTTTACCTGCGGTTTATAAGAACCTCGCACATCAGTTCATGACAAATGCTGAGATAGAGGCGTACCGGAGCAAAATAGAAAAAATTAGAGAGCTATCAGGCGAAGAGGGCATAAATTCTTTACTAAACCCAGCAGCTCCTTTGCCTAAAAATATAAGCCCTGAGATTAAACAATTAATCGAAGAGGTGCAAACTGAGGGTGAATTACTAGAAGACAACGCGATATCAAGAATGAACTCTAGATTGTCTGCTGAAGATTTAGCAGCGGTTGGTGAGTTGAATTTAAGAATGCGTCAAATAAACAACCGTTTAATTGATTTAGCGGAATCGGGAGCTAGTATGGCTGAGCTTGATGCAGCTAAAAATACATTGCAAGAGCAATTTGACAACTTGTCTAGTCAAAGAGAAGCTATTTTAACAGATAACTCAGGCCAAAGAAAAGCAGCTAAGCACAACGCGTCTTTAAAAGTTAGCATCGACGCAAAAACAGCTTTTGGTGTTGCTTTCGCCAGAGAGCTAGTACAGAGGGAAGCTATGTCGGGAGCGAGATTTGATCAGTTAGACGACGTTGCAAAAAACAAATATTTAAAGAAAGCTAAAGAAGAGGGTGCTAGTAACATAGAGCAAGCCGCTAAGCGTGAATTTTTCATTGAAAACAATAAAAAACAAATGGCAGCGGATGAAACCAATGCTAAAAGTTTATTAGAAGAGCTTGGCTTAACAAATCAAATTGTTTCGTTATCAGACGCGGATTTCAAAACTAGGTTCCCTAAAAGCGACCAGACTACAGATGCTTTTATAGATGAAGCAGGCAATATATACATAAATGTTGATAAATCCGCAGCCAGTGGTAAAGTGGCTGTATATTCGCATGAGGTGCTGCACGCTATAGCTAAGCAGTCTATCGGCAACGATGCCTCAAACAAAGCTGGCGAAAAGCTACTTAACTGGCTGGAAAATAACACTACCGAAACTTCAGCTTATATTAAAAACAAATTAGATGTTTTTTACAAAGAAGGCGACGTAAAAGATGCTGCATATTACGAAGAAGCGATGAACGCTCTTTCGGATTATATAGCAGAGGGTAATGAAGTGGATTTAGGTGCGCTTACGCAGATTAATTTATTCCTTAATAAAGTATTTTCAAAGTCATCACCGCAATTAAGCATAGAAGACGGGGCTCAAACCTTTGCGTTTATAGCAGAATACGCGAATAAAAATCGCAACGCTAAAACAAAAGCAATTATAAAAAGCTTTATTGATGAAGCTGATGAGATTGAAGATGATAAGCCAGCTAGCGATAAAAAGTCCAAGTCACTGCTAAGTGATATTAACGCGTTAGTGCCTGAATCTGTAAAAACACAGGAACAGTTTTTTGACCGTAAAGTATTTAACCCTATATTTAATGACGGTAAGCTTCATCCGGCTATAGCTAATTATATTCGTTCGCGCTCTGTAAGTAAAGAAGAAGCACAAAAGATTATAGAAAGCGTTGGTGATCGTTTAATTAACTTTAACCCTGAGGCTAAGCGTAAGTCGGGGGATGCAAAAATAACATTAGGTGAGTTTATATTTTCCAATGTTAATTTCGGTAAGTTAGATGCTCGTAAAGCTTTGTTTGAAGAAGGGCAAGAGCGCGCACAAACAGAGAGCGCGGATAGTGAAACGGCTAAGCAAGTAGTTGCTAGAGAGGAAACGTCGGCCCCTGTAGCTGAAAAGCCAGCATATAAAAGCTTAATACAAAGGCGCGTTGTTGATGCTAATGTATTAGAATCTATAAAAGCTAAAGTAAAGTCAACTGTGCGAGTTATGAAAACGCGTATGGATGAATCTGTTTCTAAGAACGTTACGGTAAAACCTTATATTGCTGAGCTACGTAAGGCTATGGGTAAACAGGCTGATATTGACCTGAAGAAAGCCATGGGTGGTAAGAAAGACGGGCAGCTTCGTAAATTCCTATTACGTAACAAAGCAGCTATACTAGAGAACATGACCACCACTTATCTTATGACAGCAATGCCAAATGCTATTCAAAAGAAAGTTGACGGTGTATGGACAAGTGACTGGAAAGGTAAAAAGATTGATAGAGAGTCTGTGGACACGGACAAAGCAGGGCGTACATCAGGCGCAGAGCTTGTTAGAAGACTACCTAATGCGTCAACTAGATTATCGGATGCTGATTACTTGTCTAATATTTTAAACGCTTCAGGATCGCCTATACGCGGCCGTAAAGAATCTTTAGCAAAAGCTATAGCAGAAGAGCTTTCATTTGATATTATCAATGACGCTTTGCAGGATCCAAATAGTGAAATTAGACAAGCTTATGAAAACAGGCAAGAGCTTTTAGGGACTGAGCTAAGTGACGCTTTTGTACAAGAGGTAGCGAGAGATGTTGAAAGAGGCAGCGTAAAAAGATCCGCGTCCATAAGAGCTATGTCCGCCGAGCAAAGAATGGCATGGGAAAGCAAGCGAGATGAATTCTCTAAGCGAATGGTTGGGGTGGACGAAGATTATTCCGTTCGTTCAATTAGAAACGACTTAAAAGCAGTTTATGGCGACACATTTACAGCTAAGCAATATTCTGATTTAGCTAAAGACCTACACAAAATATTTAAGTCTATAAAAAGAATAGATATAAAAGAGCTAGGTATTGCGAAAGAAGACATTTCTGATATACTTAAAGAGATTGATAATGACATTGACTTTGTAGAAAATGTTCATAAAATGACCGGCGCTTCCGCTACTGTTGCTGATTTATTTAGAAGTAGAGCTAAAATAGCGGAATCTAAAGAAGCAATTGTTGATATATTAAAATCAAACAATGTCTCCGCTGCAGTGGCTAAGTCTTTTATGGCACGCACATTTGCTAACTCCGGTAGAATCGGCGTATTTAAAAAAGACGGTACAGTCAAAAAAGACTCTAGGCAAGATTTCTTTTATAATGTAGCTGATGTACAGGACGCTCTTGTAGGTGAAGGCAAGCTCTATACTAAAGAAGAATGGGATAACGCTGAAACAATGGCCGCAAGTGCTGATGTTAAAGTCAGCTACTTGAATGGTAAGTTTGAAAATTCTGCTGAACTGCAAGCGCAAGACGCGGCTACAGCGGACGCAGCATGGGAGCTAACTAGCGCTATAGTTAAAGGGTTAAAGAATTACAGTCCCGATGTTCAAGCGATGGTTATTGCTGCAATGAATTCGGGCACAAACACAGTGGCTAGAGTGGCTGCACCAGTTACACATATAGCTGAAGGCGCAACTTCTAAAAATACTAAAAGTTATAGATACGAGCATGCCACACCAGCGAGAGCTATTCTAGCGTTAATGTTTAAAAGCTACGTACAGGGTGACAAATCCATAGACATGACCGCTCTTAAAGCTGATTATAAGGTAGCTATTATACCATTAGCTATGGACAAAGTTGTTACCGCTGCCGGCTTTGCTGCCCGCCAGGCTATTGGCTATGTCCCCGGGCAAACCCCCTGGTATAAAAGATATTACAACATATTTACTTTAGGTAAAATCCAATATGCTTTAAAGCCTTTTGCAGGTGGTGAATTAATAGGCGAAAAGTACGCTAAAGCTTACAATACTAAACAAACTTTTGACGTTAACTCTAAACAGTATTTAAAAGCTGTTAAAGATGTTAAAGCTGTAGAAACTACCAAAGCATCTAAATCTATAGATACTTCGCTAAGTAAAGAATTTAACAACATACTTGAGCGTAAAACAGGCGTTGAAGCATTCAAAACGTTTTCCGCTGTACAAGCACAAAAGCGTGGTGAAAAGAAAGGTAAGTTTAAATTCTTTATTGCACCCAGTGTTGACGATTTTAGAGGTTTAGTTAACTATGCGTTTGCTAGCAAAGGTAAGCAAGGTGAAGCCGATATGAAATGGCTTGAAGATAACCTAATGACACCTTACGCTAAAGGCATTGCCGCTATTAACGGTATACGCCAACAAATTAAAGGTGATTTTAGAACAGCGGTTAAAGCTTTTCCTAATGAATACAAGCTGCTGAATAAGCAGATAGGCAATACAGGTTTTACTTACGATCAAGCTGTTAGAGTGTACTTATGGGGTAAAGCAGATATTAAAGTACCAGGCTTATCTCAGAAAGACACGAAAATACTGCAAGACGCTATTCGCGAAAACCCAGAGTTAATGGACTTTGCCGATGCAATGCTTGTTGTTGCTCGCCGCGATACGTGGATGGAGCCTAGTGAATACTGGTCAGGCGGTACGTTATTATCAGACCTTAACAGTATGACCGAGAAGATTGGTCGTAAAAAATATTTAGAAGAGTTTATAGCAAATGCTGATGCAATATTTACTACAGAAAACCTAAACAAGATTGAGGCACTGTACGGTAAGGCACATCGCGACGCAATTGAAGACTCTTTGTACTCAATGAAGAACGGTACAAACCGTAATGCAGGAGGCAACAAGCAGGTTAACGCATGGTTAAACTGGATTAATGGCTCTACGGGTGCAATCATGTTCTTCAACAGACGTTCTGCATTGTTACAGATGCTTTCGTTTACCAACTTTATAAACTGGTCTGACAACAACCCTGTTAAAGCAGCGGCTGCATTTGCTAATCAAAAGCAATACTGGTCTGATTGGGCTATGATATTTAACTCTGATAAACTTAAAGAGCGTCGCGGCGGTTTAAAGCAAGACGTAAGTTCTGATGAAATTGCTAGTATAGCTAACGCAAGTAAGAACAGTCCGCAGGCTATCTTAGCTAGGTTGTTACAATTAGGTTTCACACCTACTCAAATTGCGGATAGTATGGCTATTGCGACAGGCGGGGCGATGTACTACCGCAACCGTGTTAAAGCGTTGGTTAAAGAGGGAATGTCACAAAAAGACGCGGAAGCACAAGCGTTTATTGATTTCTCTAAGAAATCCGACGAAGCGCAACAGTCTTCAGATCCGGCATTGGTATCACAGCTGCAAAGAAGCACACTAGGGCGCCTTATATTCGCTTTCCAGAACACTCCTATGCAATATACCCGCTTGATGAAAAAGGCGGCGTTAGATTTAGCTAATAACAGAGGCGATTGGAAAGAGAACGTAAGTAAAATAGCTTATTACGGTGTAATACAAAACTTTATATTCTCTGCATTGCAAAGCGCATTATTCGCTATGCTGCCAGGGTTTGATGATGACGATGAAGACCTTACCGCCGCTGAGCTAGAAAAGAAGAACACCAAGGAAGAACAAAAGATAGCTAGAGTATTAAACAGCATGCTTGACACTGTTCTTAAAGGTTCAGGTGTATACGGCGCTGTGTTCTCTACTGTTAAAAATATTATAAGAGAATACGAAAAGCAAGAGAAAAAAGGCTTTATGGCAAACCACGCTTACACCGTATTGTCTTTATTTGATATATCGCCGCCTATTGGTTCTAAAGCTCGTAAAGTACATAGCGCTATTCAAACAAGAAAGTTTGAGAAGGATGAAATTACAGCACGCGGCTGGGGTGTAACAGCGGACGGAAGATTAGACTTAGGTCCTAATTGGACCATACTGGGCAAGGTCTTATCAGCCTCTGTTAACTTACCGCTAGATCGTGTGGTTGACGAGCTTACTTCTGTTAGTGAAGCATTCGATGCACGGAACAAAGCATGGCAGCGTATAGCATTAGGCTTAGGTTGGAAAACATGGGACGTCGGTGCTAAAGAAGAAAATGCTGAAGCTATTAAAGAAGCGGCGAAGAAAAAACGCAAAGAAGCAGGCGTCCAAAAGGCGAAAGAAACTAGAGCTGCAAATAAAAAAGCTAAGAGCGGCGGAAGAACTGTTAAAACAAGGGGAGGGAAAACACGATGAAATTATCAGATAACTTAAGCGTTGCTGAGGTAATTAAATCAACTACAGCAAAGAGATGTGGTATAGATAACGAGCCTACAATAGAGCACTTGGAAAATTTAAAGGCAATTGCGCTAAACATCTTTCAACCAGCGCGTAATTATTTTAAAAACCCTATTGCCGTAACTTCCGGATATCGCAGCGAAGCTCTTAACGAGCGCATCGGTGGAAGTAGGACTTCTCAGCATTCTAAAGGAGAAGCACTTGACTTAGATGCTCAAGTATTCGGTGGATTAACCAACAATCAATTATTCAATTATATCTCAGAACATACCGACTTCGACCAGCTTATCTGGGAATTTGGCAACGATGATGAACCTGACTGGGTGCATGTATCGTATGTTAAAGACGGCCCAAACCGTGGCGAAAGATTAGCTGCTTACAAAAAAGACAATAGAACAAGATATAAACGAATTTAAGATGACCGAATCCGATATTAAACTTATGCTGCTGAACACTACAGCTATGACTGTAAGCATGG
>Ga0206682_10002439_pt1 | contig 16848 bp, 8 predicted proteins | sample M240m12015metaG_FD_155444 | JGI IMG/M metagenome (GOLD analysis project Ga0206682, IMG submission 155444) | Ammonia-oxidizing marine archaeal communities from Monterey Bay, California, United States - M2 40m 12015 | ecosystem: Environmental > Aquatic > Marine > Intertidal zone | place: USA...
CGGCGTGAGGCAGGTCTTAGGGTTGAGGCATCGGCGCTGACGGAAAGCGAAAGGCGATCCGATCAACTGTGGTCGGTTGGGCACTCGGCAGACCAGCAGCGGCAGAGCGTTTTTTCAGCATTTTTTTGAAAAGCGAAGAACAACCACGACGCGCTCGAGCGCGGTCGCCACTTCGTCCCGCGCGCGCTCGGCACCCCGTCGGTCGCTCGCCGCTCGCGCGATGACCCCCACGCACCCCGTCACTTCCCCCAACCTCGGGGGCAGGACGGGTGACCTGGACGGCAACCTCAACCGCGTCAAGCGCGAGCTGAGGCGCATCCGGTTCCCCGTCGATTTCGACGCCGGCGCCGCGCGAGAGGGCAACCCCATGGCGCTGTTGCCCGCGCTGCACTACGCCCTGCTCGGGTTCTCCAGGCACGTCACGTCCTCGCTGGTGGACGCGGGGCACGACCTGCAGGCCAAGAGCGACGCGCGGTTCGTGGAGAACGCGTGGCGCGCGCTGCGCGAGGCGTTCGGGTACAACCCCGCGCTGACCGTCTCGCAGTTCCTCTCGCCGGGCTTCGCGGAGCGGAAGCTCATGCTGCTGCACGACGCCGTCGAGCTGTGCAAGCGCAAGCACAACGAGCACGCCCGGCGGAAGCGCGCCGAGGAGACCGCGGCGGCGGTCAACCGAGAGGGCGTGCCCCGCGTCGCGAGGGCCAGCGAAAAGGCCATCGAAAAGCGAGAAGCGGAGGCGGAGAGGTACGCGGACGCTCGATCGATCGATCGATCGTCTTTGGGTCGAGAGCGCGCGACGCGTCGTCCCGCCGCGCGCGGGTCCTTAAACCCTTCACGCGGGTCCCGGTCCCGGTCCCGGTCCGTCGATCGCGCGCCCGCGTTCGCCATCACCAGGCACGAGATCGTCAGGCGCGAGATCGCGGACGAACAGACGGCTCTCGAGGGACGCTCGCGCCCGGAGACTGGCGAGGATCCGCTTCGGTCCGTCCCCGGTTCAGACGCGGATTCCGATTTCGAGTTTTCGCGGCCGAGCCTCGCCCCCGCCCTCGCGTCGCCGCCGGCGCGCGAGGGCGCGCGCGCGCCGCTCGGGGAGGTGGACGGCGAGACGGTCGAGCCTTGGTTCGCGCGGCCGAGCCGCGGGCCCCCGACCGCGGCAAAAGGCTCGACCGAGACGGCCGCGGCGACGACGGATGGCGTTTCGCTCGCGGCGGCGAAAACGCGCAGCGGCGGGTTCCCGGATGAAAACGTCCCGCCGGAGACAAAGACGCTCGCGTCTCGGCGGTCGACGTTCGGGGACGACGAGATCACCGGGCTGATGACCCAGCAGTCCACGAGCCAAAAAGCGAGCTCTGCTGTGTACGACACGCAGAACGAGACGCAGAACGAGACGCAGAACGAGTCTCCGGAGACTCGCGAATGGACGAAACGCCTCGCGACCCGAAGCGACGCGGTTCTCGCCGAGAATCTGGAGACACGCGTCGCCGAGAGCGAGCGCCGCGCCGCCGCTGCCGTGGACGCCGCGCGCGCCGCCGAGCAGGTGGCTGCGCGCGCTGTCGCGGCGTGCCAAGAGACGGTCGAGCAGTTCATGGGCGAGCGCGCGCGCGGCGCGCAGCTCGCGGCGGCGCTCGCCGAGCAAACCGCCAAGAGTCTCCTGCTGGAGAATCGCGTGCGCGCGCTCGAGCGCGCCGCGAGCGATGACGCGATGATGCGCTCGAGCGATGACGCGCGTCGCGTGTATTCGCGCGAGGAAAGCGTCTCGGCGGCGGTGTCCTCGGAAGGCCGAACGGCGGGCTCGCGCGGTTTCGTCGACGTTTCGGGTTTCGAACGCGACGCGAATGTCTCGCGTTCGGCGCGTTCGGCGATTGCGGTTCGGCGGAACCCCGACCCCGCCGAGGTTTCGCCGAGGCGCGACGGCGGGAAGCCTGCGCCCACGGAGACGGGCGCGTTCATAGACTTCTACAGCGGCGTGCTGGGCGTGGACAGGGCGCAGCTCACGCTCAAGAGGTGACGCGAGCGGGACGGAGCGTTAGGCGCGGGGAGGAGGACTACGTCAACCGCGCGTTTCGCGATCGAAACGCTCTCATCACCCTCGCGTTGTCACCGAGAAAGTCCGCGACAAGCACATCTGTGTGATTTCAACCGGCGTGATCCATTTTCCGTTTTCCGTGTCGGCGGCGTGTTAGGGTCGATCGGCATCCATCCGACGGCACTTCCTCTCGCGCGTCGTCCGCGACCGGTCCCCACTCTGCGCACGATGTCGTCGGAGGCTCCCGCCACCGACCCCGCGCCCGCCGAGGGCGCGCCCGTGGAGAAGACGGAGAAGCAGCTCAAGCGCGAGGCGGAGAAGAAGGCCAAGAAGGAAGCCGAGGCTGCGAAGAAAGCGGCGAAGCTCGCGGCGAGGCAGGTTCGCGGCCAGCCCGGCGGGACCATCACCGTCGGGGTGGTGCAGCACCCCCCCGTCGAGCTCGAGCCCCCCTCGGGGACGCGGGTACGTGCCACGCCGTTATCGTCGCCCCCCCGCGCCGTCGAAAGGCGTCGGAGACCGCGGGAACCCCTCGGAACCCCTCGACGCGACCGCCGATCCGCGACGCGCGTCTCTGTCATTCTCCAATCCCTGACTCACCGTCGCTCGCGCTCCGCGTCCCCAGGACTTCTACCCGGAGGAGATGCGCCTCCAGCGCTGGCTGTTCGACCACTTCCGCGCGGTGGGCGCGCGCTGCGGGTTCGAGGAGTACGACGCGCCCGTTCTGGAGCGCCAGGAGCTGTACAAACGCAAAGCCGGCGAGGAGATCACGCAGCAGATGTACTCGTTCACGGACAAAGAGCAGAATGAGGTGACGCTTCGCCCCGAGATGACCCCCTCGCTAGCGCGCATGGTGCTCGGGCGCGCGCAGTCCGCGATGCTCCCGCTGAAGTGGTTCAGCGTACCGCAGTGCTGGCGCTTCGAGACCACGCAGCGGGGACGGAAGCGGGAGCACTACCAGTGGAACATGGACATCGTCGGCTGCGCCTCCGTCACGGCGGAGGTTGAGCTCCTCTCCGCCGTCGTGCAGTTTTTTCGGAACATCGGCATAGGGTCGAGCGACATCGGCATCAAGGTCAACTCGCGCAAGGTCATGGCGAGCGTTTTGAGCGCGATGGGCGTCGGCGACGACAAGTTCGCGCCCGTCTGCGTGGTCATGGACAAGTTCGACAAGATCGGCGCGGACGCCGTGATCGCCGAGCTCACCGAGACGCAGGATCTGCCGTCCGAGACGGCGACGAAGATTGTCGCCTGCCTCTCGTGCGAATCCGTGGACGATTTGGCGTCTTTGTGCGGCGAGGGCGTGGACTCCAGCGGCGTCGACGAGCTGAAGCGTTTGTTCGAGCTCGCGGACGCGTACGGGTTCGGGGACTGGCTCGTCTTCGACGCCTCCGTGGTGCGCGGGCTGGCGTACTACACCGGCGTGGTGTTCGAGGGGTTCGACCGCGCCGGCGAGTTGCGCGCCATCTGCGGCGGCGGGCGCTACGACAAGCTGCTCTCGCTCTACGGCGCCGTGTCGGAGGTGCCCGCGTGCGGGTTCGGGTTCGGGGACTGCGTCGTCGTCGAGCTGCTGAAGGACAAGGGCATCCTGCCCTCTCTGCCGAAAAGCGTGGACTTCGTCGTCGCCGCGTTCAACGAGAACATGCAGGGCGCGGCGATGCGCGCGACGCGTCTCATGCGCGAGGGCGGCGCGAACGTCGACCTGCTGCTCGAGCCGAAGAAGAAGGTGGCCAACACGTTCGACTACGCCAACCGCGTGGGCGCGCGGTTCATCGCGTTCGTCGCGCCGAGCGAGTGGGAGCGGGGGGAGGTGCGCATCAAGGACCTGCGGCTGGGAGAGGACGTCCCGGACGAGGAGAAGCAGCTCGACGTTAAGGTAGAGGACCTCGGCGACGTGCGCGGCGCTCTGCGGCGCTGGGCGGACGCCAAAGCCATGAAGAACCTCAAGCTGTGAAGCGATGGGTACGGTAGCTACGTACTGAAAGTACGTGTGGTTTTGTTTCGTTTCGAGACGGAGCTCGTACGTTTTTGGGGTTTCTCTGCTACATAACCAGACGACTGTCTCTCATCGCAAAAGATGGTTTCGTACTAGCTACGCACGCGTTCATCTCCCACGGCGGTACATCCTTAAGGCTCGTTCTTCGCGGCGTTCGCGACGGCGTTTCCGGCGGCGAGGACGTCGTCCATCGGCGCGTCGGATTTCAACCCGCGCGCGTCCACGTGCGAGCGGCACGCCGCGAAGCCCCGCCTCTGGAGCTCGGCGACCCACTCGTCCAGCGGCGGGATGCCGTTCTCCAGCCCGCGCCCCCCGCGCGCGAGCTCGTCCGTGCGCCGGTAAAACGGAGGCAACGCCGGGTCCGCCTCAGCCGCGAACGCGGCGAGGAGCTCTCGCGCCGAAGCCTTTTGGCCCTTCATCGGAGACGCGTCGTCGTTTTCGCAAGACGCGTCTTCCGAACTGTTCGCGCCGCTCCAGTCCACCTCTTCCGCCTCGCGCGCCAGCCTCTGTACCGCGGCCGCGTCGTGCAGCGGCCCGGTCCACATCGGCCCGGAGACGGCCATGCTTTTTTGGTTTTTAAGTGCGGGGTCCGCCGCTCCGCCGCACCGGCGGCAGAAGCACGGGGACCCGTCGCGCGTCTCCGCCTCTTCGGCGCCGCGCGTCTCTCCGCACGCGTCGCACTGCGCGAGGAAGCCGACGCTCTCCCCGTTCCACGTTCCTTTGAGCTTCTCCACGTGGAGCATAGTGCGGAACACCGGGCCGTGCGGGTGAAACAGCGAAAAAACGGGCGTGACCTTCAAACCTTGCGCGGCGCCTCGCCGCACCGCGTCTCCGACGAAAACCCTCAATCCGGTTTCGTTCACCGCCGGCGCGTTGGGCGCGACGCGCGCGCCGCCGTATTGGCTCATGAGCCGCGGCGGGTTTTTGCCGCAGAGCGCGAGCGCGTCCGTGCTCGTGACGTAGCAGTACCCGCCGAGCTTCGTGACGCGCAGCGCGTCGTCCACGAACACCTCCGACCCGAACGAGTCCACGTCCACGACGTCGAAGCGCTCCGCGTCGGACGCGAAGAGAGACGCGAAAAGAACCCGCGCGTCCTTCGAGGTCACCGAGACGGTACCCAGCGACGACGCGTCCGAAGAAGAAGGAGAAGAAGAATCTTTCGTTCCCTCGTCTTTCGTTTTCTCGGACGAGTCATTCTCAAAGTCTTCTTCCCCTGCGGAAGTCTCTGCCACTTCCGCCGTCTTTGGCGACCTGCTTCTTCGTCTTTGCTTCTTCTTCTCCGCCTCGGCGCGCGCCATCGCCTTCTGAATAGCGCGCGCCTCGTCGTCGTCGCCGTCGGACTCCGGCTCGGACTCCGCCGCCGCCGCCGCCTCCTGCCTCAGCCTGCGCTCCTTCTTGGTCACCTTCGTCAGCTTGAACAGCTTGGTCCGCTGCATCTTGGACTCCATGAGCGCTTTCTTCTCCTGGCGGCTCATGGTCTTCTTGCCGCGCTTCGTCTTCTTGAACGGGTGCGGCTTCTCGTGCGGGTTGGGCAGGCACCGCACGGCGCTCGCGAAATCCTCCGCTTCGTTCGGGTCGCACGCCACTTCCGAGGCTTCGACGAGAGATGAGGCTTCCGATGCGTCAAAGGGTGGGTCGTCCTCGTCGTCCTCGCCATCCTCGTTCGTCGCGTCATCGATCGTTCGTGAAAACACATCCGTTTCGTTTCTTTTCTCCGCCGGCGGAGAAAAGAGCGCGTCGAGCGTCGCGAGAAGCGCGTCGGCGGCGGCGGGCGACGCGTCGTTCAGGTGCACGTGCGCCGCGCGCCCCTGGCGCAGGTACCGCGCCGAGCGCACGCCACTGCCCGCCATCGCGTCAAGCACGCGCGGGCGGTCCAGCGTGCGCGCTAAGAGCACGGCGAGGTCGCGCGCCTGCGCGGACTCGGCGCGGTAAAAAGGCGCGTGAACGCTCGACGCGTCGCGCCCGAGCGAAAACGGCACGCCGCGCTCGAACGCGACGGCGTTCGCGATCGGGAGATTCGCGTCCGCGTCTCTCGCGCTTGAAACCGCGCGTCGCGCAGCCGAGCGCTCGCGCGTCGCGGTTTCGGAGGGTTGGACCGCCGCGGGCGGCTCGGCCGCCTGCTCCACCGCGACGCCGGGGTCGCGCACCGCGCGCGGTGGCGCGAGCGGCGTGCGGCGGCGGGCCGCGGGCGCGATCGAGACGCGCGGCTCGTGCGCGCCCGCGGCGACGCGCGGAGGCGCGCGTCGCGCGACGGTGCGGACGCGAACAGCCATGTCGCGTGTGCGGGAGGTCGCCGCGACGCGCGACGGTGCCGGGGCTTGCGGCCGGAGGCCGTCGCCGGCGAACGCCGACGTCGTCGCGGCCGGGCGGAGCGCTCGTAGCGCGGGGGCGGTCATGGTCAGCCGCGCGCGCTCCCTGCGTCGCCGTCGCCGGTCGACACGAGGAATGGCCAGAGACGTGGCTGCGAAACCGAAAAAGCGAAAAGCGCGCTGTCGACCGTGTGAGATCTGAGTCACGCGCGCTTGATCGGCACCCTCACGCGAACCCGACCGCGAAAATCGCGCGCGCGCGGCGAATCGCGCGCGTTGGAAATTTTTCGACCGCGTTTTGACTGCCGCGTCAGTCGGAAGATCTCGTACCGAACCGAGAAGCGTTCGGAGAGGTTTTCCGAAACGAAACCGAAACCGTCACCCGAAAGTCGCGCACCTTTTTTTTGAAGCACGAGAGAAATCGCCCCGCCGACACCACCCCCACAACCTCTGCGGGCTGTGTCACCTCTCTCCGACCCGCCTTTCCCCGACCGGATGGCCAGCCCGCCACCTTTGAACCCCTACGTCGCGACGCACTTCTCCATCGACGTGGAGTGCGTCGCCACGGGCGTGGAGCACAACGCGCGCGCGGTGGCGCAGATCGCGCTCGTCGATCAGTTCGAGCGGTGTCTCCTGAACGTGTTCGTTAAACCGCCCGAGGGCGCGACGGTACACTCGTACCTCACGCCCCTCACCGGGCTCACGAAGGAGCTCATCGAGGCGCACGGCGTGCCGCTCCCGGAGGCCATTCAGCGCCTGCGAGCGGCTCTGCCGACGCACGCCGTTTTGGTGGGGCAGAACATCGCGAAAGACGTGCAGTGGCTGAACCTCGTCGAGGGGACCGACTTCGCCGGCATGCTGGATCTCGCCGGGTTGTGGCGGGTGTGGAACGCGCAGTACAACTCGTGGTCCGTGTTCGGGCAGGACCACCTGGTGAAGACGCTGCTCGGCGCGGAGGTGGCGGCGCAGCACGACGCCGCGAGCGACGCGCTGAAGAGCGTGCGCATGTTCAACTACTACAACTGGCTGCAGACTCCGCAGGGGGGGGGCGCGCCGGCGCTCGAAAACGCCAAGGCGCGTTTGTTGCAGACTCCGCCCGAGCCGAGCTTCGCCAGGAAGAACCCGAGCTTCGAGGGGTGCTGCATGGGGAACAGGAAGACGTGCACTTGCGGGGCGCCGTTCTTCGGGTGATTCGAGTAGGACGCGCCGCGCGGCGCTCCGCGTTGGGAGCGCGCTTCGCGTCGAGTCACGAGTAGCGGGTATTTTTAGGTTAGTTAGGTTTGGAAAAAGAAAAAAATGTTCTAGTAGTAGCTAGCTACCGTACGTAAGGGCTCGCCATCAGTCCACCGCGCGTATCGCCAGCCTGGAGCGCCTCGCGGGGAGCTCCTCGATCTCTATACGCACGTGCAGCGCGTCGAAGATGGTCCAGGTCTTTCCCGAGGGGTCGGTGACCCGCATGGTGTCCTCGTCGAAGACGCACGCGTTTTTCGTCCGTCGTTCATTTCTTCCGTTCTTCTCCGCCTCGTCCGGCGCGTTTGCGTCGGGCTCGTCGAACACCAGCGGCGCCTCGATGCCGAACTTGGGCACGAACACCACCACACCGTTCGCCTTGACGCGTACGACGCGCGCCTCGCACCGCTCCACCGGCTTCTTCCGGAAGAAGATGTGCGTGTGAAGCTCCACCGAGGCGCGGCCCGCGCTCTGCGAGTTGCGGTGGCGCGCGTTGACGTTGTCGGCGGTTTCCCGGAGCAGATCAGCCTTCTCGAAGGCGGCGTCCAGGGGCTCGAGGCCCAGCGCGGCGTTCAGCAGCCGGTGCACGACGACGTCCGCGTACCGGCGGATCGGGGACGTGAAGTGCGTGTACAGAGGCGCGGCCAGGCCGTAGTGCGATAACGAGCTCCCGGACGCGCCGCCGCCGCCGCTCGGACCCGACCCCTTTCCCGACGAAGCGCGCGCCGCGCCCGACACGCAATACGCCGCCTGGCTCATGCACCGCGTCGCGACGATGCGCAGCAGGGTGTTGAAGTACTCGTCGCCAGGTCTCGTGGCGTCGTCCAGCGAATCCGCCAGGGCTTTGCTGGAGGACACGTCCATCTTCACGCCAGCCGCCGCGCAGCTCTTCAGGAGCGGGTCGAACATGCGCGGCGCGGGCGCGGGGTGCCTCCGGAGCATCGCCTGCGAGGGGAACGCCTTGAGGATCGCCTCCGCGCTCGCGACGTTCGCCAGAAGCATCATCTCCTCCACCATGCGGTTCGCCTCGCGCGTCACGTACATTCCCACGTCGAGCGGGTCCGCCGTGGTCTTGTCCAGCTCGAACTTCACCTCGGGCGACGCCAGGCTCAGCGCGCCCGCCGCCACGCGCCGCGCGCGCAGCGCCTTCGCGCACCGGTTGATGTTCCGCAGGTCGTTCGCCAAATCGCCGCGGTCGCTCGGGTCGTCCATCATCGTCTGCGCCTCCTGGTACGTCAGCGCGGCGTCGCTTTTAATGACCGCTTTCGTGAACCGCGGCGGCACTCCATCCACGGGCAAACCCGTGAGCGCGTCGAACCGGAAAAACACCGAAAACGTCAAACGCTCGGTCCCGCCGCGAAGCGAGCATATGTCCTCCGTCAGCGGCTTGGGGAGCATGTCGAGCCGTCGGTTCACCAGGTACGTCGTCGTGCCTCGCCGCCGCGCCTCGTCATCCATCGCGGTGTTCGGTTTTAAGAACGAAGTGACGTCCGCGATGTGCACGCCAAGCTCGAACGCCCGCGGCTTCGTTCGGTCGCCGTCGAAGAAATCAATCGCGCGGCAAGAAAGCGCGTCGTCGATGTCGCGGCACCCCGGGGGATCCACCGAGCACACGCGAAGCGCGCGGTGGTCCTCGCGCCACGGCTGCTGTGACAGATGCGCAGTTTCATCCAACTGCCACGGCAACGGTGGGACGCACGCGTGCACGGCGGGCGCGAACGGGCGGTCGTCCACGTCCGCCTCGAGAAGCACCGCGGCGGTTTCGGCGTCGGCGTCGCCGATCGGGCCGAGCGTAGAGACGTAGTGCCCCAGCGGGTACGGCGAATCCGCGGGCCACGCGTCCACCGCGACCACCAGCCTCTGGTCCGCGAGCGCGGGCGCTTGTCGCGTCTGGATGCGGATCTTGGGTAAACGCCGGTCCACGGGCACGCAAAGCACGCGCGCTGGTCGGCCGGAAACGTCCGCCGCCGCGCGTCTCCCCGCGGCGCCGGACGCGCCCGGGCCGACGTCCAGCGACGACGCGTACCCGCGTTCGCGCCACGCGCGCTTCGTCACAGACACAACGACGCCGGTCGGGGTTTGCCCGGACGCTTTTGTTGAATGTGAAACCGCCTCACCCTCCTGTTCATCCGCCACCCTGGGCGCCAACGAGACGTCCACCGCCTCGGCCGCCTCGGCGTCCGCCCCAGAGCCGGGAAGCACGGCGCTCGGCGCGCGCCACTCGCTCCGGGGGAGCAGAGAGACGGCGACGACGTCGCCGTCCATCGCGCGGTTCAGCGCGGCGCGCCCCGAGAGGAGAATGTCGCACCCCAGGGCGTCGCACGCGATGGAGCCCTCCCACGGCGAGTGCCGCTGCGTGCGGAGCGCGCCTTGGTGCAGGGACCCGCCCGCGAGACCCGCGGCGACCGCCGCGGGGGACAAGTGCTCCGCGAAGGAAACGAACGGCGCGCCGGGGCCGGGTCCGTTCGGTCCGCCCGGCGCGTCGTCTTTCGTTTTTCGTTTTTCGTCTTCGTCTCGCTTGGCGCGTTTTCGAAGCCTCTCCTTCGTCGCGCCGTCTTCCAGGTCGAGCTCGTCCTCGTCCAGCGCCGAGGGCGCGACGAGGTCCGCCAGACCGATAGCGGCTTCGCTAGTCGGGTCCCGCGAAGCAGCTCGCTTCGCGAACTCGCGACAGGAGACGGCGTCGAGGCCCTCGTCTCGCGCCTTGCGCAGATTGCCGCGGTCGTTGGTCAGAAGCACGACGCGCATCGTCGGCACCGCCCTGCGGTAGAACGCGCACACGACCCGTATGGCTCGGTCGTTCCGGTCGTTGGGGGACTCCCCGGGCTCGGCTTTGACGTACGTGTCTCGGTGGTGCTCGTTTGCGAACACGAAGAAGCGCTTCGCCGGGTCCTGGCACAACGCGCGCAGCCGCTCGTAGCTCGGCCGGCTGCGCGCTCGGCACTCCTCGAGCACCACGCTGGGCACGACGACGTCCGTCACGCACGCGTGCGCCAGCAGGTCCATCTGGTGCAGCGCCACGTTGGTATCCACCACGACGTACGCCGAGGCGTCCTTCGCGAGTTTCCAGCTCGAGGGGTCGGGGCCGCGGAACTCCGGCGCCGCGAGCTCGCTGCCGACGTAGATGTCGTCGCGAAGGTAGTGCTCGCGAACAACCTTCATCACGCGGCCAGCCTTGGTCTTCTTCACGAACGAACGGTTGTTGGGAGGCGCCATGGCGTGCGTCTCGACGCGCGCCTCTCACTCGTCTCGCCCGCTCGCGAACGCTCGAACGCTCGAACCTCGCGCCCGCGCGCCTCCGCCGCGTGAGAGATTGGGGGAGGCGGCGGATTCGGACGGGCTTTTCGCTTTTCGCCGCCGACGCGATCGCGAATCGGGCGGAAAAACTGATTGCGCAGCGAGCAGCGAGCAGGCGAGCGAGTCTGGCGGCGGTATGCGTGATCAGTCTGCAAAAAGTCGCACAAATCGAAAGCACACGGAAAAACACAAAAACAGGGCTTGACCGATCTCGCTCCACCCCAGCCTCCCTTTCGCTCGCGCGCGCCTCTCACCCTGGGAGCACCCGAGCGCCGTCCGCCCCGTTTGTCGCCATGGCCGACGCCGTCGCGATCGCCAAGGCGAACGAGCCCGTGCCCGACATGGTGAAGCAGTTCGTGGCGTACTTCTACCGGCACATCCGCGAGAAGAACGTGTACGAGACCCTGAGCATGTACGAGAAGTCCTTCGGCGCCATCTCCGAGCGCTACTTCAAGGCGAGCGCGTGGCCCTCCGTGGAGGCCATCGCCAAGTACGCGGACGACGACCACGTGTTTTGCCTTCTGTACAAGGAGATGTACTTCAGGCACGTCTACGGCAAGGCCACGCCCACGCTGGAGCAGAGGCGGGAATCGTGGGACAACTACGCCAACCTCTTCTCCGTGATCACGCACGGCAACGTCAACATGCAGCTTCCAAACTTGTGGCTGTGGGAGATGATCGACGAGTTCATCTACCAGTTCCAGAGCTTCTGCCAGTTCCGGGGGAAGCTCTCCGGGAAATCCAAGGAGGAGCTCAAGGCGCTGGACGAGTGCGACGCGAAAGGGGTCTGGGCCGCCGACGCGGTGCTTAACTTTTTGGCGCAGATGACGGAGCGGTCGGGGATCGCCGCCGCGCTGGAAGCGGAGCGCGCCGGGACGATGAAGTTCTCGGAGACGGAGGGATACGACTACGCCGCCTCGAACGTCCTGCGCACGCTCGGATACTTCTCGCTCATCGGGACGGCGCGCGTGCGTATCCTGCTCGGCGACTACGAATCCGCGCTTCAGGCGCTCGACCCGATCGACCTCGACGCGCCCGGTTTGTTCACGAAAGTCGCGGGCGCGTCGGTGTCCACGGCGTACCACGTCGGGTTCGCGTACTTCATGCTCGGGCGGTACACGGACGCCGCTCGGCACTTCAACCAGTCGCTGGTGTTCGTGAACAGGCACAAGGTGGCGGCGACGCGGCCCTACGCGCTCGACCTGCTGCTCAAGAAGCAGGAGCAGATGTACGCCGCCTGCGCCATGGCGGTGATTTTGGGCGGCAACGGGAGCAGCAACGGCGGCGCGTCCGCCGACTGCGCGGCGCGGCTCCTGGAAGAGGGCGTCGCCGGCGCGCTCCGCGAGAAGCACGGGGACGACATGGCGCGCATGGCGCAGGGCGTGGTGAGCGCCTTCGACGAGGCGTTTTCGTTCGCCTGCCCCAAGTTCGTCACCCCGGGCGGCCCCCCCGCGGGGCGCGACGCGGGCTCGGGCGACGCCGCCAACTACAACGAGGAGGCGTACCGGGCGCAGCTCAAGCGCTTCATCGCGGAGGTGTCCAGCCGCGAGAAGCTCCCCACGCTGCGCTCGCTGCTCAAGCTGTACACCTCCATCTCCGTGCCCAAGCTCGCGGACCTCATTGAGATCTCCCCCGAGGCTCTGCGCGAGCAGCTCGAGGTGCTGCGGAAGAAGTCCGTGGTGAAGGAATGGCGGGGCGGCGCCAGCGCGCTGGACGGCGTAGAGGTGAGCGTCACGGACCTCGAGGTCACCGTGACGGGCGACGCGATCAAAACCAGAGACGTCGTCTCCGCGAAGCGCAACGGCGACTACTTCCTGAGGCACATCGCCAAGCAGAACGTGCTCATGGAGGACCTCGCCCCCGCGCGCGCGCTCGTGTACAAGGGGAAGCTGCCGGGCCAAACCGCCGCGTGAGGGAGAGAGAGTTTTTTCGACGTTCCGTCGCGACGGTCGCGCAAAAGGCGGTCACTACCACCTGAAGGGAGGCGCGACGATATAGATGACGATACCGTGTACGTAGAGAGACAAAGAAGAGTATTTTTTTCGAGACAGCTCGAACGTCGAATGTCGAAGACTGAGACTCGATGTTTCCAGTGTTTGATCAGGAGTCATCAGTCCGCTCTCGGCCGTCGCGATGCGTGCTTCGCGCTCGCGCGCAGAGTTGGGAGGCGCGGGCTTGACGTTTCCCGGACGCGGGTTCCGGTGCGCGACGCGACCGAGGCACCGCGCGGCGCACGCGGACCCCCGGGCGAGACTCCGGGCGAGGCTTTGAGAGGCGGGCCCGCGTGACCTAGGGGAAGGGAGGCGTGCGACTGCGCGTCGCGTCCGCGGCCCGGCGGCTGAGAGGGTGCTCGCGGTCGCGACGCGACGAGCTCGCGGAGATATCGTCGGGTGACCCTTCCGCCGATTTCCACGATGCGCGACGTCCCGGCGCCTCGTCCCCCGGGCGCGAAGGCGCCGGCGCCGGCGCCGCGATCGAGACCGAAACCGCACGGCTCGGCGACCACGAATCCCGTTTCCGCGAAGACTTCTTCGCCTCACGAGGCGGCTCGTCGGCCGCCCCCGCCCCCGCTCGCGGAGGAGGAGGAGTGTCCGCTGTGCTGCACCGCCCTGGACGCGACGGACCGCCGGTTCAAGCCGTGCGCGTGCGGGTACCAGCTTTGCGCGTGGTGCTGGCACCATCTCATGGAGCAGGCCAACGCCGCCGACAAAGTCGGGCAGTGCCCGGCGTGCCGCGCCGAGTACGACGAGCGCTCCATCCGGTTCGACGCGCCGTCCGAGGAGGACCTCGCGGCGGAGAGCCGCCGGCGCGCCGGAAAAGAGCACGCGGGCGAGACCAAGCCGAGTTTGGGCGCGAGCGAACACGCGAGCGGCGAGGCGCGGCGGGCGGGCGCGCCCGGCGCGGCGGAGCGCGCTCGACGGGCGCGCTCCGGCGCGGATTTCGATAAAAACGAGAGCTCGTCTCGAGCGAAAGCGAGCCGAGACACGTCGTTTAAAGGCGTTCATGGCTCCGACATACCCGCGCGTCCGCGTCTGAGCGCGGCGGACCGCAAAAGGCTGTTCGACGTGCGCGTGATCCGGCGCGACCTGGTGTACGTCGTCGGGCTCACGCCTCGTCTCTGCGAGGAGGCGCCGCTGCGCGAGACGGGCGTGTTCCAGAAGTTCGGCGAGGTGCTGAAGATCCACGCCGCGCCGCCAAAGCCGGGCGCCGCGCTCGTGACGGGCTCGGCGTACGTCACCTTCGCGGACGAAGAAGCCGCCGCGCGGTGCATTCGCGGCGTCGACCGCGTCGCGCTGGACGGGAAAACCCTGCGCGCGAGCTTCGGAACCACGAAATACTGCGCGAGCTTTCTGCGGGGCGCGCGGTGCATGAACAAAAACTGCCTGTACCTGCACGACGTCGGTGCCGACCGAGACCTCTCGTTCACCAAAGAGGAGATGCTCGCGCAGTACGGCTCGAAAAACACGCGCGCCTTCCAAGACGCCGCGCGCGGCGTCGCGGGCGCGAACGCGTCGAGCGAACCGAACGACCGGGTCTCCGACGCCGCGACCTCGGTCGGACCTCGGCCGCGAGCTCGCGGCGGCGAAACGGGGATCCACGCGCCGCGAGGCAAGCCACCGCCGTTTGGGTTTTCGCGCGGCGCGTACGTCGAGCCGCGGAGCGCGCCGCCGTTAAAATCGCGTCAAAATCAAAATCGCGTCAAAGCCGCTGCCGGGATACCGGCGCCGAGGCTGACGGGTACGCCCGTCGCGTCTTCCGGGCCGGCGACGAAGACGCTCGCGCCGAGTCGTCCCGCGCATCCCGCCGCTTCGTCCACGCCCGACGCATCCGGTCTCGGGGTGTTCGGCGCGGGAAAGGCGCCCGTGCCGGTGCCGCTGGGCGACGCGGCGCCGCGCGAGAAGTCGCGCTTCACCTTTGCCGCCGAGCGCGACGATTGAGCCGACGCGAGGGACGAGACGCGAGGCGCGGGGCGGACGCGCGCGGTTGACGTAGTGTTCCCACGACGACGAAGACGGTTCCGACGACGACGAAGACCCACGACGACGAAGACGCGCGGACGGATAGACGACCAGACGACCATCCTCACGACAAAAAAAAACAAAACGCTTTTTGTTTGTCTCTACCATGGCTCTACTTGGTCTTCGCGCGCTTGATAGCCCCTCCTTCCTCAGCTCCGGGCGCATGTTCGATCTCGCGATCTCGCGTCTCTCTCGCGTCTCTCGCCTCGACCCAGACGTCCTCCTCCACCGCCTGGTTCGCGGCGAACGCGCGCCCCTTGGCGAACTCCAGCCCGCGCGCGCCGTCGTACGACACCGCGGGCGCCACCTCGATCGGCCCGTCGCCCACCACCACGCCGCCGTTGCGTTCGATCCATGTTCTGTGCAGATTCGAGAGCAACGCACGGGCGGTGTCCGGCGAGTCCTTACCCGCGCCCTCTTTGTTCTTCACCGGCGCGAAATCGGACGCGCGGTCGCCGTTGAGAAACGCGACGGTTTCCGCAAACGCGTAGACGTCGAAGATGAACGCCTCGAGCTTCACGCCGTTGGGCTCCGTCGGGGTCACGCCAGGAACCAAACCGTCGCCGCTCACGACCGGGATCTTCTTGCGCGCGACGTGGTACGCCAGCGTTCGCTGCACCTCGCCGTCCGGGTCGCAGCACGACGCCAGGAACGCCATCGAGTAGTAGTGAAGCACGATGTTCGCCGCGTCAAACTTGAGCGCGCCTTCTTTCTTCTCGCCGCGCTCGCCGCTCGACGGCTCGAGCGGCTCGAGCCGCGCGGTCGCCAGGGCCTCGGGCATCTCCGAGTACTCCACCACGTGTACCTTCCCGTCCCGACGCGTGAACACCCCCACCGGCTCCGTCGGGTACGCTTTCTGAATCACCTTCGCGCCGGCGTCGCACGCTTTGGAGACGCAAAACCCGACGAACGTCGGGTCGCCAACCTTCACCGCCGCGTTGTCCACGCAGTACGCGTACACGTGCTTGACGCCTCTTTTCTGCATGTCCGCGACGCAACCGTTGGCGTGCAGCGCCTGGTACACGCCGCCGTTGCCGTCGGGCGCGGTCGCCACCTCGCTCCTGGACTTCATCAATATCGCGCCCGCCTCGGAGAAGCACGGCAAGTCGCCCTGCTGGAAAAACGTCACCGACGCCGCGTCCAGGCCGAAGTACGCGTTCGCCTCGAAATACGCCTCCGTCTCGGCGTGCGTGAACGGCGAGGTCATGACGTACAAGGGCACGGTGACCGGCGTCGCGGCGCCCGTCGCCGCCGCCGCGTCCCTCTGCAGCCGCGCGAGCCGCTCGCACTGCAGCCGGAAGAGCGTGCGCCCGCTGGGAAGGCCGATGTCGTACATTCCCTTGGGGGCGGAAGACCCGAGCCGCGTGCCTTGCCCTCCCGCGAGCAGAACCACCGCGAGCTCGCCGTTCGCCGCGGCTCTCAAGCCGGCCTCGGCCCACACCTCGGCCATCTCGGGGTTCGACGCGTCGTCGTCCGCTCGCACGGGCTCGATCGCGCCCTTGGGCGAGGCCCCGGAGGCGTGATCCGCCATCGATCGCGAAAACACGCTCTTCACCCGCGCGGGGTCGATGCGCGACAGCTGCGCGAGAAGCGACGCGCGCTCCTCGGCCGAGCACGCGTCCCAGTGCGCGAACACGTGCGACTGGTCCGCGGCCGCGAACGCGGCGCGGATCGATTCCTCAGAAGACATGTTGGACGTGCTGGTGCGCGAGGCGAGTGACGACGGTTCGCGCCGAACGCGACTGTCGTCTCCTCGTGCCCGAAAAAGAAATTTATGAAGGCCTCACTCAACATCATCGATCGTGATCGACGACTCATCAGCGCGGGAAAGCGCGCGTTTGCGGGAATTTCCGAAGCGTTCGCGGCCAAGGAGCCTCGCCAGGTGTAGGTTTTTGGCGCCGTTTGGAGCTGACTGGGCGCCACGCGGCAGAGTTCAAAGAAACGGGAGCCTCTCGCGCGCGCACAGCACGGCGCGCCGAG
>Ga0206682_10002440_pt1 | contig 16847 bp, 19 predicted proteins | sample M240m12015metaG_FD_155444 | JGI IMG/M metagenome (GOLD analysis project Ga0206682, IMG submission 155444) | Ammonia-oxidizing marine archaeal communities from Monterey Bay, California, United States - M2 40m 12015 | ecosystem: Environmental > Aquatic > Marine > Intertidal zone | place: USA...
CGAACATCAAAGCACAGAAGGGTCTTGTGATGGCAGAGAAAGTAATGATTGATTTGGTCGACCACGGCATTCCCCGAGATGAAGCACACGAAATTCTACGTGCGGCTTCTTTCGAAGCAGTGGATAAGAATCTCGAATTGATAGATGTCTGCAGCCGTACTCCTGAGATCTCTGCGGCGTTCTCTGCTGAAGAACTTGAGGCTATGTTTGAACCTGCCAACCACATTGGTGTGTCCGGTGAAATTGTCGACGAGTGCGTTGCTCTCGCTCGTCAAGCAATCGCTTGAACATCCGTAATTTCGTATGTTCCTCGGACACCATCCCAGTGTACTTCTCCGAACAATTCCAATCGTCCCGGTAGATGAGGTCCGCCGGTTACCAATGTCTCGTATTCCCCACCTTCGCCGTCAACATTGAATCGATAGCGTTTTGCAAGCTCTTCGAGTTCGCTTAGAGATTCTGCATCGAGTGTACGCCCAATCCATTCTTTCCCAAGCCCCTCACAACTCACCCCGGTAATGAAAACCTCGAACTTATTCTCGATGAGTCCACGCATGTGTGCTTCGCTTTGTTGGTGCCAAAGCGGTGTCCAACTTTTGATGTCGAGACGCTGTGCCATTCTTTCAATTCTGCTCTTTTGGTAATCGGAACGTAATGCGCCACTAACAACACCGTCGATTTTCAGTTGTGCTAATGCTTCTTCAAGGTCATTAATTTCATGCTCTTGGACACCTTTTGTTTCGACTTCAAGCCAAGGGATATCTGCGAGTCGAGCTTGGTGCTCTACCAAATGCGTTCCTGGAACTTGGAACATCCACGAATCTCCGCCGGTGATGCGAACAGTCACAAGATGAGTAACATCCCATCCACGGCAAGTTGCCCACCACCAGGCAGCAGCGGAATCTTTGCCGCCGGAAGAGAGCACTGCGACGCGCATGGTGTTGCTACATGCCTCTGTTTGAAGAGGTTGGGGTGAAGTGGTGATGTGTAAGGGTTCAAATGGGGTGGCGTTGAGTGGTTTGTATCTCGGCCGGTGAGTATGTGTTCATGCGAGTGAACCCGTATCCTCATAAAGCGTCGATTTAAGGACACAGTGAGAGTGAACGAAATGCAACCAAGCGGAAGAGGATATGACCACGGAATTACTACTTTTAGCCCAGACGGACGATTGTTCCAAGTTGAATACGCTCGAGAATCTGTAAAGCGTGGAACCACAACAGCCGGACTCAAGTTCCGTGACGGCGTAGTTTTGGTTTGTGACAAGCGTATTGTTAGTCGCCTCATTATCCCGGAATCTATTGAAAAGATGTTCAAGATTGACGAACATATTGGTATTGCAACCTCCGGCTTGGTCGCTGATGCTCGCCAACTCGTCGCACGTGCACGTGTTGATGCTCAAGTCAACCGTATCACATACGCTGCAAGCGTTCCAGTCGATGTTTTGGTCAAGAAACTCTGTGACTTCAAGCAGTCGTTCACCCAATACGGTGGTTCACGACCGTTTGGTACGGCGTTGTTGATTGGCGGTGTTGACCCGAACGGTATCCACCTCTACGAAACCGACCCAAGTGGCGCATACCAGTCCTACCACGCTGGTGCCATCGGCAGCGGAAGAAACACCGTGATTGAGTACTTCGAATCCAACTGGAAAGAAGGTCTCACACTCAATGCAGCAATGAAACTCGGACTCGAAGCTCTTCGCAGTGCGAACGATACTGAACTCAACAGAGAAGCTGTGGAAGTTACCGTTGTTGATGGTGACGGATACCGTGTTCTTGACCGTTCTGAAGTGAACAAGCAAATCGACCGCTTGAAACCCCTTGAAGACTGAGTTTAGATAACCACGTTCAAATGCTGCCCCCCGGCTCAACAATCGAGGGAACATTATGGTAAGTCTTGATGATGCCGTGCTCGCACGCATGGAAAAAGGTGGAAAGCGGTACGAATTATTGGTCGATCCAAACTTGGTTGATGTGTTTAAGTCTGAACCTACATCAGTCGACCTCAATGCGTTTCTAGCAATGGATGAGGTGTTCCACGATATCAGAGGCGGCGAGCGACCAACTGAAGATGCCATTGAGAATACCTTTGGTACACAGGACATTTTTGAAATCACCAAAACCGTATTGGCAAAAGGCAGCATTCAACTTACGACTGCTCAACGTAAAGCTCGTGTTGAGCAAATGCGACAACAAATCGTTCACGAAATACACACCCAAGCAGTTGATCCGAAGACCAAAAGCCCTCATCCAAAAACCCGAATTGAGTTGGCACTCAGTGAGTCTCGCTACTCAGTTGATCCATTCAAGCGCCTGGATGACCAAGTCAAAGACGCTATTGAATTGCTTAAACCAATGATTCCACTGTCTTTTGAATCGGTACGGCTAGCTGTTCGAGTCCCAGGTTCTGCTTACGGTGGCTCATCTCGTATTCTGCGACCATATCTTGAGAAGGAACAATGGCTTGAGAACGGCTCGTGGGCTGGAATTATTGAGATTCCTGCAGGTATGAAAGATACCATTTACGGGAAATTAATGAGCCAATCTTCTGATACCGAAATGAAGGAACTTTGAACTGATTTTCTTGTGGTTCGATAGAATCCCTATGGGTCGGTTTTATCATGGGATGGCGATTCGCCACGAATGGAGAGAAAGAAATGTCCAACGGTCAAAACGGCGCCGAGCTGCGCCTCGTGACCCCGGGTATGGCTATTGGGCCATCAGCCGGGATTCGCGTAGGAAGTGGTGCACTCGCACAAAACGATACAATCATTGCTACCCGACTCGGGTGGGTTAAAGAATTCAACAATACGGTGTCTGTCGACCCTATTAACAGCGCTTACATGCCTCGCTCTGGTGACCTCATCGTTGCTACAGTTGCGGAAGTTCGTAACAATCTTTGGTTCATGAACATCAACGGCCCGTTCCAGGGTCTTTTGCCAATGTCGCTTGCGCCATGGAAAGTCGAATTCGGCGCTGCTCGTCAACACATGGGTATTGGCGACGTCGTTCTCGCACGTGTTCAAGAAGTAGATGAATGCCACAATGTGGTCCTCACAATGAAAGGTGTCGGCCTACGCAGACTAACTCAAGGCTCTCTACACTCTGTGCCAATCAACCATCTTGACCGCCTCCGTGGTGAAGGAAACGCAACTCTTCAACGTCTTCGAGACGCTTGTGATTGCCGAATCATTGTCGGTGAAAACGGCAAAGTTTGGGTTGACGGTGATGCAGAAGGAACTGCTTGGGCTCGCCAAGCGTTCGATTTAGTCCGTAACTCAGGACACAAAGACACATTCGAAGCAGATTTAACTGCTCTTGAAAAAAATACTCCAAAAAAGGGTGATGCTTAATGGGCGGATACGGTGATGTACAATTATTACGCGACGACGGTCTTCGACTGGACGGACGCAAGCTAGACGAAATGCGACCAGTCTCCATCGAAGCGGGAATACTCCCTGCTGCTGATGGCTCAGCAATGGTTACGCATGGATTGAACGTTGCAGTTGCTGCAGTTTACGGACCTATGGAGGCGCACCCTCGAAAGATTCAACGCCAAGATCGTGCGGTAATCGATGTTCGATACAACATGGCTCCATTCTCAACCGGTGACCGGATTCGTCCAGGTTACAACCGACGTTCGCGGGAAATCTCCAAGGTTACCGCTGAAGCCCTTGAATCCGTCGTTCTCGTTGAACGATACCCCCGCTCAAAGATTCGTGTAGAAATCGAAATCCTGGCGGCTGAAGCCGGAACTCGCTGCGCAGGAATTACTGCTGCTGCTGTTGCCCTTGCTGATGCTGGTATCCCAATGCGTGACCTCATTGTTGGCGTCGCTTCTGGAAAAGTCGAAGACACCGTTGTCCTCGACCTCGACAAGGCAGAGGACAACTACGGGCAAGCAGATTTGCCAGTCGGTATTCTTCCAAACACTGGCGAAATTGCTTTCCTCCAAATGGATGGCGACCTTTCCCCTGATGAGTACAATCTTGCTATGGAGTACAACTTCAAAGCCGCTGCTGAGATTCACGAAATTATGGTTGATGCTCTCAAGCGACGATACGAAGGGGGCGAAAACTGATGGTCGAACTCGTACCAACATTACTTCGCCAAGAACTCGCTCGTCTCGCAGAAGACGATCAACGACTCGATGGCCGCAGCCAATGGGAAGGCCGAGAAGTCAGTCTCGAAGTGGACTGTCTCTACAACGCTGAGGGTTCAGCAAAGGTCGTCATGGGCAAAACCATCGTTTATGCTGGTGTCAAGTTCGAACTCCGAACCCCTTGGCCAGACCGCCCTACGCAGGGTTCTCTCATGTGTGGCGCAGAACTACGTCCTGTGGCTCATCGAAAGTATGAACCTGGGCCACCATCACCGCAATCCATTGAACTCGGCCGAGTAGTCGACCGTGGAATCCGTGAATCCGGATGCATCGATATGGAAAGTCTCTGTATTGTTCCTGGTGAGAAAGTGTGGGGTGTCATGATCGATATCCACGTTCTTTCCGACGGCGGAAATATTTTCGATGCCTGCGGTCTTGCCGCAATCGCTGCTTTGCGAACTGCAATTGTTCCTGCTGAACGATTTGATGTTGGCGAAGATTACAAGTTGAAAGTCAACGGAACACCCATCATGTCATCCTTTACTCGTGTTGGGGGTCGTTACATTTACGACCCATCTGAAGAGGAAGAACTTGGTGGCGATGAGCGAATTCATATCACTCTTGGAGACGAGGGTCACCTCCATTCCCTACAAAAGGGGTTAAGAGGGGTGTTCACGCCGGCCGAATTTGCAGAGATATTCGAAGTGGCACATCAGCGATGCGCCGATCTTCGAACACTCGTGGCAAACCAGGAGGGGAACTGATTGGCAAAGCGAACACAAAAAGCAGGCGCAACAGCACGATTTGGAGCTCGATACGGTGTATCCGTTCGACGTAACGCAGGGTCAGCACTGGCGAAGAAAACCGCCAAGTATACCTGTCCTGTTTGTCAATACCGAAAGGTGACTCGAAAATCCGTCGGAATTTGGTCTTGTGGAAAGTGCGGACATACCTTCGCCGGTGGCGCATGGGAACCATTCACTCGTGCTTCAGATACCAACAGCCGAATTCTACGCCGTTCAGTCGAAGGTGCAACCACCGCAGACATGGCTTTCATTGCACAACAAGCAGCAATGGATTACGAACGTGCACTCGCTGCTGGCGAAATCTCTGAAGAAGAGTGAGCACTCTCGTGGAGTGTTGACGATGTCGTGGTCATTGACCCTGTCCGTTCAATCCAATTCACGTGAAGACACCAGAGCTCTAGCCGATGCACTCATCACCGATGAGGAAGTGATTTGGGCCAGTTCCTTCGAACACTTCTCATTTCAACTGAATGAAGACAAAGCAAAGGATTTGCGTGCAATGCTCAATACCCGTATGCGTGGTCTCATCGCAGTGGATTCTCTACTTGCATCTCTCGTGGATCAGTCCGAGGGTTCATCAACCCAAGGCCAGTGAGAACAACAGGTGAGCGTATGGATAACATGGAACAACTACAAGTCGTCGTCAACGAAGTACAGTCTGCACGTCAGCAACTTGCAAACTTAAGAGCTCAAGTTTTGGAACTTGAGACCACGCTTGAATCTGTCAAGACACAACCTGCAGACCTGGCACTTCACCAACAAATGGGTGGCGTGATGGTGGAAGTTTCCGACCGTGAAGCACTCGTTAAGGAACTCGATCAAACACTTTCGGCTCTCAAAGAGCATCTCGAACGGTTCGCTGGACGTGAAGCAGAACTTCTTGCAACCTATGAGCAGCTCAAACAAATGCTTTCGGGGTCGGAGAACGCATGAGCACCGATGAGCAGCAAGCAGACTTGGAATCGTTTCACGATTGGCTGTCGAATGCTTGCTCACGTGGTGCTGTACCAATTGTTACCGGCAAGAACGGAGACATGGATACCATTGGCTCAGCCGTGGCCCTTTCTGCAGCCCATCCGAACTTGATGGCATGTGGTCTTCATTTGGGAAGAACTGCTAAGCGTATGGTGGAATCGTTACAAGCACCCTTCCGGAAATTATCAGATCAGCAAACTGTGTGGCCAAAAAACATCGGTGGTATCATTATTGTCGATGCGGCTGCCGCAGGCCAAGTTGGTGTTTCTCTGCCTGAAGGTACACCACTTTGCGTTCTGGACCATCATGCGACATGTGATTGGGAACTCGGTGAAAACGATTTGTTATTGCAATGGGATGTCCGTGCAACAACACAGATTGTCGACGCTTATCTTCAACTCTATGCACCTCAGGCCCGCTCGATTGTGGTCCGAAAGATGCTTTTGGCAGGCTTGTTAACCGACACTGCTCGTTTTCGCCATGCAGACAAGGGTGCATTCCAAACAGCCGTCGATCTCCTTTCAGGTGACGACATTGATTACGCATCCTTTGTCGAATCTGTCGAATCAGAAACCACTTCTCCCAGCGAACGGGGAAGCCTATTGCGAGGGCTAGAACGTGCCACATCAATCGATTCTGGTGCGTGGAATATTGTCCACACCTATTCCGGCACACTTGAAGGACGATTAGCAAGCCTGCTCATTGGCACTGGTGCAGAAATTGCTCTCGTGAGCAGATTCCGGGATGGAACAACCCGTCTCACGGCTCGTGCATCACGGCACACAACTCAGCGGGGCATTCATCTTGGAGAACTGATGGAAAAAGTCGCTGAACAAATCGGCGGCGAAGGTGGAGGTCACGATGGCGCTGCAGGTTGGAGCGGTACAACAGATCGCATTGCCGCTGAATCATCTTTTATTGCACAAGTTGCACACATATCAAGGAGAGAAGATTGATGTCCGAAATTGAACTTCCAAAAGCACCGGGATACTTTATTTCCAAGTGGAGAGAACAAGGACCGGTCGATATCGACACCCTCACCATGTGGCGAGATGAAATGAATTGGACCACTTGGTTACCGCTTGCAGAAGCCGCTATGTTCTTGGACGCTGCTGAACTCTTAGCGCTCATTGAAACGGTACTCAGTCCTGCGGAAACAGCAACACTCTCGTTGGTTCGACGCCGAATGCTCGGTGATACACGCTTGCAGCCGACTATCGAAGCCGCATTGGATGTAGCACGTCACCCCGATACTCGGGACTTAGCGCTTGAAGGCCGTCTTCGAATGGAACTGGGCCTTGCCAAATATGAGGCTGGTGATTCTGAAGGTGCCAAGGAGGATTTAACTTGGGCTGAAACCCGTCTCAAGTCCGTCGCTCAGGCAAGTCGAGACCACGATCTTTCCCTGATCAACAAGGCAGCACTTCATACCGCTTGTGGTGAACCAGTCATGGCTCTGACAGTCTACTCGGAAATTCCTCGTAACGGCAGTCATGCTGACGAAACAATAGCTCTCTCACGGCTCGGTGCAAGTCGAATTTGTGCTGCTCTTGGCCATGATTTTGATGCTGCCCGTCACGCATGGAATGCACATGCACACGCCATCAAAGCGAACCAAGTCGGTATGGCAATTGAAGGCGGTGCCCTGTTTTTGGATTTCGCAAGTTCTTCAATAGATGAAAATGCTGAAAAAATGCACATCCAAGTTGAAAATTCACGTCCTCGCGAAGCTGGAGAGGCTGCTCATGCTTTACGAATTCACCCCGATGATATCGATAACGTATTCCAGTGGTGTTGTTCAAACATGCCTGAAGAGTCCTCTGGTGCAGACCGACCCGATTTGCGGGCCATGGTAAGTCTTGCACATCGATTCGAAAAACTCGACACTTTCAGTGAGATACTGAATAATCCTGATTCTGTCGAGGATCCTATGCTGGCTGCAATTGTCCAAAGCTTCATTCAAGATCAGCATCTCAAAGGACTTTGGGACATTCGTCTGGCTACACTGACAATGCTCTAATTTCCCGCACAACACCAATCGGATAAATCTGTGAACTCTTCCTCTGTCCATTCTTTGAGAGGTGGAACTTCTTCCCACCATTTCACTTTCGACACTTTGTCATCGTGCACATTCCACTCGGTACTTGCAGTCTCCTCAACGACCACATGGGCAACCCATCCTTTTGGGTAATACGTTGTATTCCAACGCTGAATCTTTCCAGTAAGTCCAGTCTCTTCATGTAATTCTCTTAACATTGCTTCATCTGGGGTCTCACCTGATTCAATGTGTCCTCCAGGAATTTCCCATCCTCTTTGTGGATGCTCAACGAACAAAACCTTGCCACCTTTACCAAGTTGAATATTCTGTTTGGAACGAGTGGTGACCCAAGCCAAAACAAACTTCGGTAGTGTGGACTGCGACATTTCAACACCTCAAAATGCATCCTTCGCCTTTTGAACCCACTCTTCTGCCCATTCTTCGCCTTGAGAGACGAGCCGCCGTGCGAGGAAGAATGCTTCAGAAGCATCCCCAGCGTTCATGAGTGATTGGAGGCGTACCATGTCTTGGTTTTCCTTCACCGCTTCAACTTCCACTGTTTGTTCCATCCGAGGTTCTTCAGTGAGTGTTGAAATGCGCTTTGAGAGTTGCATCATCTGTTCGAGGAATTGTGATCGTTTTTCGATGCTTGGAGCAGTCCACGGCTTTTCTTCTTCTCCCATCATTTTACCAGTGATTCTCTGCAGGAATGAATCCCGTGGAGTTTGATGGGGCTGCAATTGTTGTACGTGATCATAGCATGACCATGCCTCATCCATTTCTGAGCGTCGCTCGTACAGCCTGCCGAGTTCCATCCACAACTCGTGGTTGTTTGGCCGATGGGCGAGAAGATGCCGTGCTAATTCGATAAAGAGTCCTTCACGGCCGCCAGAGCGAATACGTTCAAGCCTTCTTGCGTAGACAATATTCGCTCGTTGGTCGCTGAAATCCAAACGTCTGCATCGTTCAGCGAAATCCTGTAGTTCGATTTCAATCGATTCAGACTCAGAATACATTTCCCACCAAGCATTGGGGTCCAATGGGTCTCGTGCAAATGCTGCTTCGAGTAATTCAAGGCCAACGAGTAAGAAATCCACCCCTTTGAGTTGATCGATTTGTTCTGGATCTCGTCCGAGGACGATGAAGACGTCTTCGAGAACAGCACTCAAGCCGTCACCGTCTTGATTGACAACTTTGATGTCTGCCAGACAACGCCAATTTCTCTCGTCGGTGAAATCATGGAGCAGTGCTTGACGAGCATTTTGTTCTGCCCATTGCATGTTGTCTTCGAACCGGTCTGGATCTTTCGATGCCAGGCGGGCAAATTTTTGAGCTTGCGTTCTGTACCGGTTGCCGAGGTTGCGTCGGGGGTGTTGCAAAAGGTCTGCACTTTCCCCTACCATAGCGACCACTCAATGTCTTCGCTTTCAATATCTTCGATGTGATGCTCACTGGACGGACTTGAACCCTTCATGATCGACGCCCCATGGGAGCGTTGCGTCAAAGCCGACTTTGGCAGTTAAACCGTCATTGTCACGCGAGGGGTCGAGTGAACTTCCTTTTTGGTTTGACAGAATGAGCGTATCTTTGTCAGGTTGCCATCGAGTAACCATTGCCCATTCGACGCGAACTGGGTTTCCAATATCGATGTCTTCATCAACAACTGTGACCATTTTCATGCTACGATGTCCTGCGAGTGCAGCATGTATTGCATTCATTGAATCTTCAGGATTCTTCTTTCGGATTTTGACAACTGCAGCCAGCCAACCACAACCACCTTCTGTCATATGGACATCTATGCATTCACAGACTTCGTTAACTGCAGACTTAATCGTCGGAGCTCGTGGAAGCCCCATCAATGTCTTGTGTTCAGCTTCGCCTGGAATTAATGCGTGGAATATAGGGTCATCTCGGTGAACAACACCGTCGATTTCAATCACAGGTTCTTGACGGACATCATCAACAGTCCCGGTGATGTCCACATACGGTCCTTCATCATCATCTTCAGCGGTGATACGTCCCCAGAGGACATATTCGGCGTCGGCTGGTGCCAAAACACCGTTCGGCATGCGTGTTAAGCGCAATGGTTTGCCATACAGTTTTTCGTGAAGTGCCGCTGCTATGGTGAGTTCATCGATGTTATCGTCGAATGACATGGCAGCCGCTAAGAGTACGACCGGGTCAGGTGCATTGACGATTGCAATGTCTACTTCTCGACCTTCCTTGCGAGCATTCATGGTAAGCGTTCGCAAGTGGCGTGGAACCAAACGGACAACGAGGTGATTTTCATCTCGAACGAATTGGCGGTGGAACGACATGTTTCGGATCCCTGCGTCTTGGGCGATAATGACGCTTGCAGATGAATAACGTCCACGGTCTTGAGGCCAGTGGTGCGGGATTGGAAGTTTTGTAATGTCGACAACTTCCTGCAAGTTCTCAAAACATTCAGCTTCCGAGGCATCGACAATAACGGGTTCACTTGGATTGTTCATCGCCCACCCGAGCGTGTCGATGTATTCTTCTGGAGTGATACCGATTGATTCGCACAATCGGTCACGTGTGAGGATATTGACGGCAGCACGTTGGCCTGGTGTTTCTGGAATGTTGGTGAACAAGGTAAGATCGTGATTGCTTGCACGCGAGTGCTCCCACATGCCGTGGATGAGGCTGGTCGGGGCTGGTTCTTCTTTGGCTGCGCCAAGGTGGTCACGGAAGGCCATGGTTCGTCCACTTAGGCTCATCGTTTGAACCTTGTTTAATGCATGGGTTGCAATACTGCCGAAAATCAAACATTTTGTCGAATCTATGAGCCATATATTGTCAATCCCTCCTCACGAGCATCCATACATTCACATGGGCTTTGAGGGTCGCTATTAAATAGGGGATTCAAGTCGGCAAAGTGCTTCAATGCGGTGATTATGATGGGTAGAGGACTCTTCGCAGGTGCTAAAATGGCAAAGGACCGACAAAAGTTCCGCTGGTCGGACCGTCGATACAAGAAGCGTATGCTCAAGTCGCGAGCCAAGCACGACCCGCTTGCTGGGTCCACTCAAGCCAAGGGTATCGTCATTGAAAAGGTCGGTATCGAAGCGAAACAACCGAACTCCGGAATTCGCAAGGCAGTCAAAATTTCCCTCATTAAGAACGGTAACAAACTCACAGCTTTCGCTCCTGGCGACGGTGCAATCAACTTCATCGATGAACACGATGAAGTGATGGTCGAAGGTATCGGTGGACGCATGGGTCGTTCATACGGAGATATTCCTGGAGTCCGGTACAAGGTCATCCAAGTCAACGGTGTTTCACTCGATGAAATGGTCCGTGGACGAAAGGAGAAGCCAATCCGCTGAGGTGTTGATGATGTCTGAATCTGAAGTAGTAATCGAAGAAGAAGAAGAAATCGTCGAAGATGTCCGTCCTATAGCAGGAATCGGAACACTCGTCTTTGGAAAGTGGGATGCATCTGCAATTACTTGCAAGGATCCAGGACTTTCTCCATACATTAATCTCACAACCGTTGGTGTACCTCACACTGGTGGACGTCACGCAAACGCTTGGTTTGGAAAAGCAAAGTTGTCTGTTGTCGAGCGCTACATCAACAAACTCATGCGCACAGGTCCTTACACAGGTAAGAAGCAAGGTGCAATGAAGGCTTTCGAATCTGCATTGGATGCGATTGCAGCAAAGTCTGGAGACAACCCTCTCCAAGTCTTCGTTGACGCAATATGCAACGGCGCTCCTATGGAAGAAATTACCCGAATTAAGTTCGGTGCTGTTTCACAACCCAAGGCAGTCGATTCTTCGCCTTCTCGCCGACTTGACGTCGCCCTACGAAACCTCGCAAAGGGTGCCCAACAAGGCACTCACAAGTCGAAGCGAACCCTCACCAACTGTATCATCAACGAACTGTCGAAGGCAGCTGCTGGCGATGCTACTTCCTTTGCAGTTGCAAAGAAAGAAGAGTTGGAACGCATCGCAGCCTCTGCTCGATGAAGTTGAAGTTTTGCTCGGCCTCGAAAACAGGCTTGTGAATGCGAATTTATTACGACACAGTCCTTGCTTTTCGTACCTCTGTTGCGAGTCACTTAAGAACCCCTTTCCGGTGGCCAAGATTGACGAGAAGTCATAGGTGATTTCATGGGCCGAAAGGAAGACAACATTAACAAAGCAACAGAAGTTATGCACATTTTACCTCAGATTCGAAATTTGTGTATTGCTGCACACATTGATCACGGTAAAACAACCCTCTCAGACAACCTCATTGCGGGCGCAGGAATGATGTCCAGCGACCTTGCAGGTGCAGCTCGTGTTCTCGATTTCGATGAGCAAGAATCCGCTCGTGGCATCACCATCAATGCAGCATCCGCATCAATGGTTCACGGTGTTGAAGGCACAGATTACCTCATCAATCTCATTGACACACCAGGTCACGTCGACTTTGGTGGTGACGTTACACGTGCTATGCGTGCAGTTGACGGATGTTTCATCCTTGCATGTGCAGTCGAAGGCCCAATGCCTCAAACTGAAACCGTCGTTCGTCAAGCATTGAAAGAAAAGGTAAAGCCAGTTCTATTCATCAACAAGGTCGACCGTCTCATCAATGAGTTGCAAGTTACTCCTGAAGACATGATGGCTCGATTTACTGAGACCATCAAAAAGGTCAACCGCCTTATCAAGCAATTTGCTCCAGAAGAATTCAAGAAGAGCTGGCAAGTTTCCGTTGCAGACGGAACAGTGGCTTTTGGTTCCGCTTACCACAATTGGGGAATCACCGTTCCTTACATGGCTAAATCCAAGATTTCTTTCACAGAGATTTTCGAATACTGTAACAATGAAGACCAAAAGACACTTGCTCAAAAGGCTCCAGTCCATGAAGTTCTTCTCGACATGGCAGTTACTAAGTTGCCAGGACCGGTCGAGGCACAACCATACCGTATCCCGAACATTTGGACCGGTGACCTCGACTCAACAATTGGCAAGGCAATGATCAGCTGTGACCCTGAAGCAGAACTTGCTATGATGATTACCAAGATTTGGATGGACCCTCACGCAGGTGAAGTTGCTGTTGGACGTATTTACTCCGGTGCAATTGCACAAGGTGAATCGGTCTATGCAATTGGTGCAGCCAAACCAGAACGTGTTCAGCAAGTCAGCATGATGGTCGGAGGCGACCGAATTACTGTCCCAAAGGTTGTTGCAGGAAACATTGCAGCCCTCACAGGTATTCGCTCCGCTGCGGCTGGTGTGACACTCTCACGTGACAAGGAATTCACTCCGTTCGAAGCGATTCGACACTACTCCGACCCTGTCGTTACCGTTGCAGTTGAACCAAAGAGCATGAAGGACCTACCAAAGTTCATTGATGCACTCCGTTCACTTGCAAAATCCGATGCTTCTCTCCAAGTCACAACGAACCAAGAGACCGGTGAAGCACTGCTTGCTGGTATGGGCGAGTTGCATTTGGAAATCACGGTATACCGTATTGAAGAAGAACAGAACATCAAGGTCAGCGTCAGCCCACCAATCGTTGTTTACCGTGAAGGTATCCAAGGAAGCAACCGTGGAAATGCGTTTGAAGGTAAGTCTCCAAACCGTCACAACCGATTCTTCTTTGAAATCGAAGCACTCACTCCAGAAGTGGTTGCAGCACTGCGTGCTGGAGATTTAGGATCCGGTACAATCCGACCTAACGATGCAAAGGAAGTTGGTCGTAAGTTCGGTGAACTTGGAATGGACAAAGATTTGATGCGCAAGATTTACGCAATCAACGGCTCAAACGTCCTTGTGAACGACACCAAGGGTATTCAAGGGCTTCACGAAACCCGTGAACTTATCATCGAAGCATTCAACGGTGTCTGTTCAAAAGGCCCAATTGCTGATGAACCAGTACAAGGAATGTTTGTCCGTCTTGTTGACGCCAAACTTCACGAAGACGCTATCCACCGAGGTCCTGCACAAACAATTCCTGCGGTTCGAAACGGAATAAAGGGCGCAATGATGCGTGCTCGCACAGTCCTTTTGGAACCAATGCAAAAGGCGTTCGTCTCGGTTCCAAACGACTGGCTCGGTCAAGTAACTCGTGAAGTTACCAACCGTCGTGGTATCATTGAGGATATGCCATCCGAAGGTGAAGTTACCACCGTTGTCGGTGTTCTACCAATCGCTGAAACATTTGGATTTTCCAACGATATTCGTGCTGCATCGCAAGGTCGAGCAGTTTGGAACACAGAAAACCTCGGCTTCGAACAGTTGCCTCCACAATTGTTTGACAAAGTCGTCGGTCAGATTCGAACACGTAAGGGGCTTAAGCCAGAACCTTACCCAGAATCCTACTATTCTGAGTGATCTGCATGAACGGCTCGATTGCGGGCCTCTTTGCAGCACCGGAAGGTGGAGTGCCTAAGCCACTGGTTGAACAACTCGATGTTCGAGTCAACGGTTGTGTTGGTGATTATCAGAGAGATAAGAAGCATCATGGCGGTCCAAACCGCGCCGTCTGCCTGTTCAGTTCCGAAGTGGTTTCTCTTTTACAAGAGAACGGCCATCCCATTTACCCTGGTTCCGTTGGTGAAAATATTCTCGTTGCGGGGCTGCAATGGGAGCATGTGGGGATTGGTACAATTTTCGAGTTTGATGATCTTACTTTGGAAGTCACATCTGATGCCCCGCCGTGTAAGACAATTCAAGAATCATTTACCAACGGTAGATTCAAGGAAATTTCAGTGAAAACAGCACCTCACATGACGCGATGGTATGCGAAAGTCATCAAGGAAGGCAACGTCAAAATTGGCGATGCTGTTGAAATCAACTGATTCGCTTTAATTGGAAGTCTGTTAACTCGCGTAGAGCCTTCATTGCAGGTCCCTGTGGAATGCGGTCCAAACAAGCATGAGCCTTAGCGTGGTAATCTACCGCTCGTTGCTTTGCATAGTCAATAGAACCGAGGTTACCCAGTGCCTTGAGAGCAGCCTCAATGGCTTGAGCGTCAGCAGCTTCGCCTTTTCCAAGTGCCGAAAGCAAGGTTTGCTTGTCTTCACTGTCGGGTTGCGCAAGGGCATGAATGACCATCAACGTTCTCTTACCTTGGGCTACATCAGAACCTGCTGGTTTTCCAAGGACATCGGAATCGGACAGTACATCAATCAAGTCATCCATAAGTTGGAAGCAGAGTCCTACTGCAAGACCCCAATCTGCCATACAATCGATTGTTTCTTGGTCAGCACCTGCCATTCGTGCACCAATCTCTGCACATGTGAGGAACATGACAGCGGTCTTTCCTTCAATCATCTCAATGTAGTCGTCTTCGGATACTGCGAGTTCATCTTCAAACTCAATATCCATCTGCTGACCTTCACTAACGCGTCGAACCATCCAAGCAATTCTGTTGACCAGTGGAGCCACATCGTTTGCCTGAAGCCCTTCAGCCTGTACTAATCGCTCGAAAGCGATTGCAAGCATTGCATCACCGGCATTGATGGCGGTGGGAAGGTCGAATTCAATATGGACAGCATTTCTGCCTCTTCGAACTTCATCATCGTCCATGATATCATCGTGAACCAGTGTGAAATTGTGAACTGTTTCAATCGCTGCACCAACATCGAGCATACCAGAGTGAGAGTCGCCAACCGCCTTTCCGACGAGCCATGGTAGTGTTGCACGCAATCGCTTTCCGCCTCCATGAATGAGGTGTGTCATTGCAGCAGCCAATCGTTCATGCCGTGAGGCCATCAAGCTGTTCATGATACGTTGTTCGACCAATGGCTTGACTTCCAGAACAGAGATATTGAGTCCGGCACCCACTGCCTCCGGCAACATGTGTGTCACATCGCCCATGTCGTGAATTTTATCGTCGCTTAATGCGTTCAATGCATCCGTGCTACCAATTGCGCTCCACCAATCATCGTTCATGATTCGAGCAGCAATGCATCGAAACCACGGAGCAACCGATCCGTTGGAACGTTCCTCTTCAATGAGCATATCTTCCAACTCCTCTTGCGAGACCCACATGATTTCTGAGACCTCGTTTTCATTGATGTTGAGTTCAACGTCTTTCTGAGCAATCAGAATGTGGTCGATTTCTCTTTCAATCCATGTTTCATTCATTCGTGCTGAATAACGCATCTTTGTCATGAAAGTAAAGTCATCCGTCGAAAATTGGCTTGGGTCTATTCCAAGTTCCTGTTCTAATTTGCGAATTGCAGCCATCTTTACACCAAGTGCCCCTTCTTCGACCAATTCTTCATCGCTGTGAAGTGGGTGTGAGCAACAGGAATTCGCCCATACACCAGGAAATGTGACTTTGTCGTGTGCTCGGCGTTGGAGCAGCAATCTCTTTTGAGAATCAAAGAGCAGAACACTGAATGCACGGTGGTATGCTCCTGCGTCTCGGTGAGCCGAAATTTTGGACAAAGGTCCGAGTACTACATCCTTTTCATCGACTGCAATAATTGCTTCTGACATGAGTATTGACTGCGTTGAATCAGCACCCAACGATTCGAGTAAATCCTTCTCCGAATCAGACAGTTCGATATTTGGGACGTCTGCTATATCGTATCCGCTCATGTGAACCCCGAGTTCAATGTATTCGCGGTCGCTACATGAAGAGTTCTGTAATCTCATTTGACAAAACTATGGGTGAAAGTGAAAAAATTGAGGTTCAGTTCACTGTTTGTGAGTTACAATTGTCCCACGGACTGGATTTCCAAGCATTGCCGCCAAAACCCGTTCAGGTTTGCCACCATTGACCATGACGACATTGATTCCATGAGCGGCGACATGAGCCCCTCGTGCCGCTTTTAACCCAATACCACCCGTGACATCGATATCGGATTGGTGAACGCCTTCAAACCGAATGTCTGGTGTCCAAACTTCGATAAGATCCTCTTTTGTGGCGTGCTCTGGTGGTATGCGAAGCAATCCGTCAACCC
>Ga0206682_10002442_pt1 | contig 16845 bp, 23 predicted proteins | sample M240m12015metaG_FD_155444 | JGI IMG/M metagenome (GOLD analysis project Ga0206682, IMG submission 155444) | Ammonia-oxidizing marine archaeal communities from Monterey Bay, California, United States - M2 40m 12015 | ecosystem: Environmental > Aquatic > Marine > Intertidal zone | place: USA...
TGACCAAATCCTTACAGTTAATACTGGTAACAGTTTGGCTTTCCAAGGTGATGGCGGTGGTGCTTTATCAATTGATTTTGATACTGAAACATTAGATATAGCAGGTGGAACAGGCTTAACTACAGCAGGTAGTGGTAACACATTAACTGTAAACCTAGATAACACAGCGGTATCAGCCGCAAGTTATGGTAGTAGTACAGCAATTCCAGTTATAACAGTAGACGCACAAGGTCGTATAACAGCGGCTTCAACGGCTTCTATTAGTACTTCTTGGACACTAACAGGTGATTCAGGTTCACAAGTTGTTGACGGTGGAGACACAGTTGACATAGCAGGTGGAACTAACATTACTACTGTAGCAAGTGCAACTGATACATTAACTGTAAACATGGATACTACATTAAGTGGTATGGTTGCAGGTACATTCTCAGGTGCAGTTCAAGGTGGATCATTAACAGACGGAACTGCTACATTGACAGCAGGTGCTTTGAGTGGTGTAACAACTATTGGAGCAACTGACTTAACATTAGCAGGTAACTTAACTGTAAATGGTACAACTACTACTGTTTCTTCAACTAACACAACAATTTCTGACAAACTGTTAGAACTTGGTACTGGTTCAACTGGCGCGGCGTCAGGCGATGCTGGTATTGTTATTGAAAGAGGAAACGATGATAACGCATTCTTTGGTTGGGACGAAAGTGCTGATCAATTCCAGTTTGCAACAACAACTGCAACAGGATCTAGCTCAGGTGATTTAACATTAACTGATGCTAACTTGAAAGCAGGAACTATCACATACGCAAGTTTAAGTGATGGTGCAATAACTATTACAGGTTTTGTAGATGAAGACAACATGGCTTCAGATAGTGCTTCTTTAGTACCTACTCAACAATCTGTTAAAGCATACGTTGATACGAAAGTATCAGCAGTTGATGATACTGTACTGAGACAAACGTTTACAGCAAACAGTTCAGATAGTTCATTTGCAATTGGTACAATGCCTAACACAAGTGGTAGAACTTACATAGGTTCTAAACTAACATTAAAAGTTTCAACAGCATTTAGTGGTGGTTCAGTTGATGGTATAGTTATAAATGACGGAACTAATGACTTAATGGCAGTGGCTCAAAACGATCCAACTGTTACAGGTCTTTACATTGTTGATTTAGGCGCAGAAGCAATAGCCGGTGGTGCAGTAGTAACAGCATCATTTAAACAAGCAGATGGAAGTACAGCAAGTACACCAACTGCTGGTGCGATTACGGCAACAGTTGAATATCAGTTCGTGACTTAATAAGTTAGTAGGATACTAAACAAATCGAAAGGAGGCTCCGGTCTCCTTTCTTTTTGGCTAAATATTACACAATGTCTTATACTCACTACAACATAGAATACATGGCTATAGATTATTTGCGAGAATTTAGATATGTAATGTCTCTACGATGGTCAGAGGGTAGTTATCTGTTTACATCATGCTTTGAACCTGACGTAATTACTGATTCTACTATACACAAATACATTGCCTTCTTTAAAACCAAACCCAAACAAGCCAAAGCAGTATTACTTGTTATGGAAGATACTCAACAAAAACATATTGATATGTTAAACGAATACATTCCTACAATAGTATTCAATCAATTACTATGGGAAACATGCAAGACATTACCGGAAGTTACTGAGTGGGATATGAATGCCAAAAAGTTTGTATGTTTAACTGGTGCACCTGCCAAGTACAATAGATATAGACTAATAGTTGAAATGGCAAAACGAAATCTTCTCGAACATTGTGAATACAGTTTACGACTAACAGAAGGTAATTTAGCAAATAGTGTACGGCACTTAGAACCAGGTGACAAACTAACATATAATAATTTTAATTTAAATTCAAATCCAGATAATTCCGTATGGTATAAAGTAGAAGAGTCTGGTACCTCTTGGCATCCACATATAATGAAAACGGATATACTAAAACATAAACGGTTTAGATTAATATCAGAAACTGCATACGATCCAGGCGATGACAAGCATAAACTTATAACAGAAAAAACTTGGTACACCATAGGATATAAACTTCCATTTATTATTGCTGGACAATATGGTACATGCAAATATCTAAATGAGTTAGGCTTTCATACATTTGATGAGTACTTGGTAAAACCATACGATTTGATATCTGACTCTAAAGAACGTATGTGTGCTGTATTAGAAAACGTTGAGCATTGGAAAGATAATGTATATCCGGACATGTATGAAAAAGTAGAAGAAAACTACAATTTAATGATTAAAATGGGTAAAGAACAAGATAGCCTATTCAAAAGCATACAGGAAGACATACTAGACATTCCTTACGACGATACGTTGTTATCTCAAAAAACAGTAACATTTTTACAAGAAAATTTCAAAAAACTTGACTAGGACTCTAATATAGTATAAACTATGTAAATGAGTAAAGATAAAGACGACGATAAAAACAAAGGTAAGGATAACGTACTTAACTTTCCTAACAAAAAGCCTGTCGATAGTAAAATATACAAAATGTATGTTCCTAAGGATTTTACTGATGATGAGGATTTTGGCGAATTTGTAGAATCATTTAGTCCCGAAGAATTACACAATAAAATGCAACATCTCGATACATTATACGAGAAATGCTTTCATTTCACCAATCATTTACAATTTATGATGCATATATACAGCCAAGAGCTAGATACAAAGGCTTTAACAGCACTAGAAGAGGACTTAAAGGAACTTTTCTTAAAATATCCGGAAATAAAAGGTTGACTTTGCTTCAAAAAGGCGTATAATAGTATACATAGGTTGAGAAAATAACACATTACGTAGGAGTAATTATATGGAAACTTTACAAGTAAGACCAAAAGAAACACGAAACATCGTGACACGGGCCATGACGGCTCAACGACCAATATTCCTTTGGGGAGCACCAGGTATTGGTAAATCAGAACTAGTCGAAGACATAGTCAATTCAGGAGTATTAGGAAATGCTCATATGATTGATATGCGACTTGCTCTTATGGAACCGACTGACCTTAGAGGTTATCCGTTCCGTAACCCGGAAACTAATCAGATGGAGTGGGCACCTGCAGTAGACCTTCCAACTGAAGAGTTCGCGGCACAATTTGATAGCATTGTTTTGTTCTTAGATGAACTTAACTCCGCACCACCAAGTGTACAGGCGGCGGCTTATCAATTAGTTCTAAATGGTAAGATTGGACAATATAAATTACCTAAAAATGTAAGAATTGTTGCGGCAGGTAATAGAGAAACTGACCGTGGTGTTACTTACAGAATGCCAGCACCGTTGGCTAACAGGTTCCGACACATTAACATGGAAGTAAATTTTGAAGACTGGAGCATTTGGGCTACAGAAAACAAAGTTCATCCTGATGTTATCGGTTACTTAACATATTCAAAAGCAGATTTGTTTGACTTTGATCCTAAAACATCTAGTCAATCATTTGCTACTCCTCGTTCATGGAACTTTGTGAGCGAGATTTTATCCACTGAAGGATTTGATACTGCATCAGACTTTGAGCAGAAGGCTGAGATTGCCGGTGCAGTTGGTGAGGGTATGGCTATTAAATTCTGTGAACACAGAAAGGTATCTAGTAAATTACCTAACCCAGAAGATGTTCTTAATGGTAAAATTAAGAAACTAGAAGTTAAAGAAAAATCAGCTCAATATTCATTTGCTATAGGACTATGCTATGAACTAGCAGACCTTTATAATAAGGAAGATGATGTAGCATTTGATAAAGGTGTTGATTACTTCTTTGACTTTATTATGGAAAACTTTGAACCTGAATTAGTAATATTCAGTGCAAAAACAGTTCTTAGTGACCATGACATTGATATTAAACCTCGTAAACTACAAGGTAAGAAGGAGTTTAAAGAACGTTATTGGAAATACTTGTTCCCTACTCAGTAGGAACAAGCCACCCAGTTAAAACTGTTACTGTATCCTACTAACGACATTCTATGTCGTGATGTTACTCCTACAACCTAACAGTAATAGTTTTGCCCTCTCTTCGGAGAGGGTTTTTTTTGGCTTAAATAAAGTAAGATTTTAAATAGTTTGATAGATTAATGTGACCTTGTTTGTCCATATGATTTGGAGAACCTGCAGAGTCTATTTGTCCTTCGGGACCAGGTAGATGTAAATTGACTGGCATGTTGTCTAAGTATGTAACATACTGAGAATCCGTAACGTCGATAGTTCCTGGATACATATCTACTATAACTGTTTTAATATTATGTTTATCACAGTAGTAATACATATTTTCCAAGTAAACCTGCTTGTGGTATTTCATAATAGCAGGATCGTATAACTTAATCATGTATTGTCGGTAGGCGTACTTCCATTCTTCAGTCATTTCCATTCTCAAGTCTATAGAACTGAAGTGGTCACTAACAAATTTAGGATCGTAATCATCATATACATACGGAACTTCATCTAGGTTAGTATGATTAATAATTTTGTTTGCAGTCAAGTCACCGTTAATAAATTCTTCACTCTCCCATTCCTCATTGGGTTCACCAGTATTGATTGGAAACGTAAATCTATCGGGTGTGGTACACCATATTACTAGATGTGTAACATTTAGTTTTTCAACAGCATACTTCATTTGAGTGTGGATATACAACATATCAGCACCACCCCTACCCAAGCAGGATACTGGCATGTCCAAATGTTGTCCAAGTTGATGTGAAAAGTGGTCTTCTAGTGTCCAATGCTGATTTATGCAGGTAAAACTGTCTCCAACCACCCCTAAATGCCCTTTCATACCATTATTTATACAATAAAAGGTTGACTTTACAGTAAATATCAGTATAATAGTATGTATATTAAGAAAATGTGTAGGAGCATTACATGGCAGATATTTTAGAAGCAACACAACCTAAAATTAGCGGTACACCAAATGATACTGCTCATAAGGCTATTGCTAACATTCCAGAATCTACATTAACTACAAAAGAAGTTGAAGATCGTTTGATTTCGACTCGTATTAATATGCTTCTGCAATGTCCATTCTATGGCAACCTTGCATGTAGATTAGAATTCAAAGATGCTAGTGATTGGTGCCCAACTGCCGCAACTGATGGCAAGTATTTTTATTATAACAAAGATTTTATTTCAGCACTAAGTATTCCTAACTTAGTTTTCCTATGGGGACACGAAGTTGAGCATTGTGTTTATGACCATTTTGGTCGTAGGGGCGACAAGAATCCTATGCTTTGGAATATTGCTAATGACTATGTAGTTAATCAGGATTTGATTGAAGCAAATATTGGTGAGAAAATTACTCTTGTTGAAATATGTCATGATTACAAATACCGTGGTTGGATGTCTGAAGAAGTTTATGCAGACTTATTTAAGCAGGCAGAAGAAGAAGGTCGTGTTATAGATATGTCAACTCTAGATGTCCATTTAGATATGGAAGATGGAGATGACGAAGGCTCAGGTGGCCCACAAGGTAATCAAGATGGCGATGATGCTAACGATGGTTCTAAAGGTCCTGTCAGATATTCTGCAGAAGAGAAACGTCAGATAAAAGAGTCATTCAAGAATGCAACCATACAGGCGGCTAAGTCGGCTGGTGCTGGTAATTTACCAAGTGGTATCAAACGTCTTGTAAATGATTTAGTTAATCCACAACTTAGTTGGAGAGAATTACTACCACAACAGATACAGGCAGTAATGCGTAGCGATTACTCTTTTAACACACCTTCACGTAAAGGTATGGACAGTGGTATTTGGTTACCTGGTATGGACCGTGAGCAAACAATTGATGTTGCTATTGGTATGGACACATCAGGATCAATGTCAGACTTAATGGCACGTGATATCCTTAGTGAAGTAAAAGGTTGTATGGAACAATACAGCGACTTCCGTATACACTTGTTCTGCTTTGACACTGAAGTACACAATCCACAAGTGTTTACTGAACACAACATGGAAGAGTTTATGGACTATGAAGTAATGGGCGGTGGTGGCACCGACTTTGATTGTTGCTTCAATTGGTTTAAAGAAGAAGGCATTGTGCCTAAGAAGTTTATTATGTTTACAGATGGTTACCCTTGGAACAGTTGGGGTGATGAATCATACTGTGATACATTGTTTATTGTACATGGTGGTGGCTACGGTGGCAAGATTCCAACTGCACCTTTTGGCATTACTGTACCATATGAGAGAGAAGATTAATGTTAGAAGTAATTGGATTTATTGCGTTGGCTTATGTGTTTTTTAAATTCATGCCAACTATTTTAGAATACATATTTAAGTTTGCTGTAATTTGTTTAGGCTTTGTGGCATTCTTAGTAATTTGTAATTGGATCATGTATCATGTTTATTAAGAAGTTTAACAGATTGACCGAAGATGAATTTGTGTTGTTAAAAGGCACAGAGAAAATGGTTAATATGATTACCAACAAATATTATACTGAGACACATGAACTAATCGAATGGTTAGATGATAATGCCATAGGTAATTTTTGTGTAGTAAAACATCTTAAAGGATGGATTCTATATTTAGAGATGCTAGAAGATATGTTGAATGCTAGGCAACTTTGCGAACCAAAAACAAAAGACGCACCGCCAGTTCATTCGATAAATATCGTTAATGAAACCTAACACGAATCTATGGTCATGCAATGAGTGGGACCCCCTAAAAGAAATTATTATCGGTACGGCAGACAATGCCAATATACCACATCATGATTTAAGTCATCATGCAACCAACTATGCCAATTTAAGTCCTGAAGAGTATGCACAAATGCCTAAGGGTAGATACCCAGAGCATGTATATCACGAAGCAGAAGAGGACTTGTCTGAACTTGTACGCATACTAGAACAAGCAGACGTAAAGGTACACAGACCCGATACGAGCGTCATAGACTTCACTAGCAATGTTTCCAATGGCTTATGGGAGTCACAACAATACGAAGCATACTGTCCACGTGATAGTATAACCGTTATAGGCGATACTATAATCGAAGGTGCTATGAGTTTAAGAGCAAGATATCATGAAACATTCTTGTTTAATAAACTGTTTAAAGAAAAGAGTATGCAAGGTGCTAAATGGTTACCTATGCCAAAGCCTATGTTACAAGATGACTTGTATAGAATACAGCCAGGCAGAGATCCAAGTGTAAACAATAACGAGCCTATACTAGATCCTGCTAATTTAATTAGAATGGGTTATGATATACTATATTTGATATCTAATACAGGCAACGAACAAGGTGCTCGATGGCTACAAAACACCCTCGGAGACGCATTTAAAGTTCACACAATGCACGATTTATATAGTTGGGCTCATGTAGACAGTACCATTATGCCGTTACGCCCTGGGCTTGTAGTATTAAATGCCAGTAGGGTAGATGCAGATAAGGTGCCTGCCATATACAAAGATTGGGATAAGATTTGGTACACAGAAGAGATGTGCGTAGGTCAACCATGCTTAGAAGATTATGCTCCAGCAAGTGCATGGATAGGTATGAACGTACTCAGCATAGATCCTAATACAGTTTTAGTACCAAGTGATGAGATACATTTAATGAAAGCAATGGAACAGAATGGCATAACACCTGTACCTGTGCAAATGCGTCATATGAGAACACTAGCAGGTGGTCCACATTGTGTAAGTCAAGACTTAGTTAGAGAAGGTTCCCTAGAGTCATATAGATGAATGTCTTAGTTGTATCTGCATTAAGGTCTGGATCAACTTATGTAAGTGAACGTTTAAAAGATGCTAATAATATAGATTATAATTTATATGAGGACTTTAATGTTGCACTTACATCTACACAATACTATAATGACTTTTGCAATAAGTGGAAATCTAATAACTGTATTGCAAAAATCCAAGTACCTTATGACTGGAAACATGACTTAGGTAACACCTGGCTAAAAAGTAATCTCCCTCATGCTGAAGTATATTATCTAAGTAGACCTAGAGTAGAACATATATTAGATTTAATATCTGCAAGTCAGGAAACAACTATTGCAGAGGATTGGGAAGATACTCCTACTAATATTGTGGTATCAGACGTAGCACAAATAATAAAACATCACAATCATTTAAATTTTGTTGATAGCATAATATCAGAGATGAAAGAAGTTAATCCTGGATACGACATTACCTTGCAAGAAATTAAGGATAAAGACGAAAAAAACCAGCCAAAACGTATGTACAATTACATTAATCAAATACCACAATATCAACATCTAAGCACACAAGAAGCAGTTAATCTTGTCATAAATACTTGACTTGAGACCAAAGATTTAGTATAATATATGTATTAGTTAGGAGTTAGAAACGTGGGATATTTAGTCGTAGGAGACATACACAACGAAATCCATTACATGCGTAAAGTCGTAGACTATGCTGTAGGTAAAGATTTGGAAGTTATTTTCGTTGGTGACCTAGTAGACTATGGTCCTGCGCCAGCAGAGGTTATACTACTTGCTAATTCTTTATCTAATGCTCAGTTTGTAGAAGGCAATCACGATAACAAAATTTACAGATACACATTAGGAAATGATGTTGAAGTTATGTACACAATGGATTCGACTGTTCAAGCATTACAAGATCCTGACGTAGCAGATGCATGGCAACAACTCTATGAGAAAATGACATCGCATATTGTTATCGGTGACACTCACATCACTCACGCAGGATTTAGTCCTGAGTATTGGGAAGGTGACATTGACAGCAAGAAAACTAAACGTACTTACTTGTATGGTGAGACTGATAAGACTAAACCTTTCATAGAAAGATTTGGGCAGTTATATCCTCATAGGTCTTATAATTGGACTGGTGCAATACCTGACGGTAAGACAGTAATAGTCGGACATGACAGGAGTCCTTTTCAAGAAGAACCAGCATTTGATTCCAACATCAATTCAATAGTTGTTAGTACAAACAACTTGGGTGGTAAAGTTGTATTCACTGACACTGGTGCTGGTAAAGGCGGATTTGTTAGTGGAGTAGAACTTGACGATGCTGGAGAAATAGTTCAGTTCATATCATTTGAAGATGAAACTTGATTTACATGGTGTAAGACATCACGAAGTTGACCACTTAGTGGAAAACTTTATACTTGTTAACCAAAGTCAAATACCACTAACAATTATTTGTGGCAATAGTAAACGCATGATTGATTTAGTTAACGATGTTATTACCAGAATAGGTTGCGATAACGTTGTAATGGATCAGTATGGCGTTATTGTTATCAGAAACATCTAAAACTATACCAATTTAAAACATACGTTAATACAACAATTAATAAATATTGCTGTAATAAAACATTTTTTATAGAAATAAAGGAGCAGTAAAAATGGCAAAAGATCAAACATCTACAGAAGCAACTCAAGAGATTGTGGAAGAAAATGTAGAAACAACAGATGCAGGTGTTGAAGGTGAAGCAGAAGGAGTAGAAAGTATTTCTTTAGTAGACCTAAATAGCCTAGCACAAATTATTGACCTAGCATCTAGTAGAGGTGCATTTAGAGGCAACGAATTAGAACCAGTCGGAGCATTGTTTAACAAACTTACAAGATTCTTAGCAAGTGTACAAGCGGCTCAAGATGAGGCGGCGGCTAAAAATGAAGGTGAAGAAGCACCTGTCGAGGCGCCAGCCGAGGCACCAGAAGGAGAATAATTATGGCAGAGATGACCAAACACGTTGGAGTTTACGGTGAAAAACCATGTGTGGTAGTTTTTAGAGAACTTCCAGACGAACCAGAATCAGCACTTATTTGTATAAGCGGTTCACTAGATGGTAACTTACATGATGACGTCATGGCAGTTGTTGATAGTGCTGAAGGACAAGAGTCTAACGAAATCAGTGACGTATTCTTTAGAAGAAGATTGAGCGATGGTGAGAACATGCTTGAAGCATTACATAGTAGACAGAAACTTACTAAAGTTCCAGTCGAAATGGTTAAGTTAACACCATTACCAAATCAAGAAGTAGAACTAACTGAGATTAACCAACAACTTAAAAATATTACGGCAGGATCTAATCCTCCTCTTAAAACAGAAGTTGATCCATTAGTAGCAGAAAGTCAGGCGGCAGGATCTGTACCTTTAATTGAAGGTGGAGCAAGTGTAGCCGGTAATGTAGATGCAGGCCCAGAAGGAATTGCACAAACAATGCTAGACCAAGCAGAATTAATGGAAGGCGATGCTAATGCATTATTAAGTGAAGCGGCGGCTAAAAAAGCTCAAGCATATGAGATGGCACCAGATCTAAAGCCTAAAAGAGGCCCTGGTAGACCACCCAAGAACGAAACCTAGTAATAAATACTAGTAATAACTTAATATTGTAGGAGATAAAAGTGTCAGCTCACGACATAAAAATATTGTTGGTTGCTAAACATAGTAAGAATAAAAAGTTTGAGTCATTACTTAAGGAAGTCTTTCCGGAAGAAATCCCTACTGAGATGATTGACCAAATAGTATTAGAGTTACAAGACGGCACTCAAGCAAAATTGGACCATAGTGACCTTAAGGATCCATTACCAACTGCACCTGATAAAACTTGGGCCACTATGATTCAGTCCTTTAGTAATGTTAAAAAGATTACTATTGTGGTTGATGTGAATTCTGTAGAAAAACAGACAAACAAAAAAGTTAAAAACGTATTGGACAAACATTTTGATTAAAAAGATTGCCATTACAGGACATAGCAGTGGTATCGGATCTGCTGTTCTAGACTTGCTAGACTTAACTTGCAATGATGCAGAAATAAGAGGCTACTCTAAAAGCAATGGATGGAACATTGCAGATAGTGATGGTGATAAGATTATACAAGAACTAATTGACTTTGATCCTGATGTAGTAGTCAACAATGCATACTATCCAGAAATTCAAACTAAGATTCTCAAAACCCTGTTTGAAGAATGGCAAACAAAAGATAAGTCAATTATCAACATTGGCTCCATAAGTAGTTACATGGCAGGTATACTACCGCCAGACCAATATATAACTTGTAAAGAAGAACAGCGAAACTTTGTAGTGCGAAACAGTTTTGTAGATGGCGTACAAACCAGATGTAGATTGTATAATTTAAGTTTTAGTTTTGTTGCTACTCCTTTGCTTACCAAGTCCTCACACCATAGAGAAACATCTAATATGGTACAACTAGAAGATGCGGCTATGGCAGTACTAGATTGCTTAGATGATGACATTGATGAAGTCGGCTACAGAACAGTTGAAAAAGTTATCCAATGTCGCCAAATTACCCTAGGAGAAATGGAAGCCAACTGGAGAACTGGGGCAAGAAACATGGCAAAACACATAATTCGCACCAATAAAGATTTAAATTCTTAGTCAAAACAAGCACTTACACACCCAAAATTTACCAAAAAAAGTGGTAAAAAAGGTTGACTCTACCCCCAAAATCAGGTATAATATATACATATTAACAATTAAGCAATAGGACTTTTATGTACAATATTTTCCAAATCAAACTAGCACGTGAAGTTATTGACTTCGTGAACAGTAATGACAACGGTCATACTGGTGCTGAACAAAAGTATCCAGAATACGAAGCCCACATGAGATTGATGCATGGACGTGGTGACAAGTATGCCGCTAAGTTTAAGGACACTGACTTCCAACACTTCACTAAGGTTTGTGAAGTTAAGAAAGACGCAGGACTTGTTGACGGTGATGGTAACTCTTGGGTAGTTGATTGTTTGGAAGGTGTGTTTGCTGTTCTTAACGGCAGATACTATAATGATGAAACTGGTGCAGATACTGTTTTCGATAATCATGTAAGTGGTTTTAAAATGAAAACAATTACTCGTAAGGACGGTGAGGTTGTAACTTTCAGAGACATGCATTCACTATCAGTTGGTGACATTGTTGAAGATGTTGACAACGGTACATTCCACATTGTTGCTGGAATGGGTTATATAGATGTGACTGTTCAAGTTATGAACTTCACAGAACAATTTCAAGTAGAGGTAGCATAAAATGTTGACAGAACAAATTCATAACGAAGCGATGCAGAATGCCTCACAGGCAACTCAGCAGTATTTAGACACAGTAGGTGAACATCCTTTTAACTGTGGCTTTGCTTGGGTATCAGCGAGTGTTAAAGGTAACACCAAAATTGGTAAGAGTTTTATTGCACAAGGTTTTGAGAAAAGTTATAGCGGAGGTTTCGATATTTGGAACCCAGGCGGTAGTTACACTCAAGACATAAGTGCTAAGATGGCTGGTGCTGATGCTTATGTGGCTACTGTTAAAAAATATTTACCCGAAGTGCAAATTTCAACAAGATCAAGGATGGACTAAATGGCAAAAAAATATATCATAACTGACATCGACGGTGTCGTACTAGATTGGGAAGAAGGCTTTAGTGTCTGGATGGAACATCATGGACACGAAAAAGTTGATGGCTTCCAGTTTATTTACAGTATCGGTGATAGGTATGGTATTAGCCGTAACCAAGGTCATAAACTTGTAAAACAATTTAATGAAAGTGCCGCAATAGGATTTTTACCTCCATTGAGAGATGCACAATGGTACATTAACTTGCTTCATGAAAAACATCAGTATAAGTTTATTGCTCTTACAAGTTTATCTTTAGATCCATATGCAAAATATTTAAGGGAAAGAAACCTTAAGAAGTTAATGGGCGATGCATTTGAAAGAGTTATTTGTTTAGATACAGGTGCTGACAAAGATGATGCGTTGGCAGAATTGGCAGGGTATGCCAAATACAATGATTGTTATTGGATTGAAGACAAGCCAGAAAATGCAGTAGCAGGAGTTAATGTAGGTTTTAAAGCAATACTAATGGAGCATGGTCATAACATGGACTCCAACGTTGATGCTATTGTAGTTAAAAATTGGGAAGAGATTTATATGCTTCTCACAGATGAGATTAGAAATAAACCAATCAAATATACACGGTAGGAGGTGTAGAGTGCTTTATAAAGGAAGAGATGTTATTGCTCATGCTGTAGCAGTAGATAGGTTTCAAGGATACTGTTATATTAAGTCTCATGAAACCACGAAAGAGAATCCAAAAAGTAACTTTAGTCTGTTAATCCACTCATTAAAGGACCCTAAGACGTCAGTAGTAGGCCCTATTACTGAGCAGGACTACACTAGAGCAGATGATATAGTAGAATACTTTGAAGGATTAGTATTTAAGGCTATGCAACGTGACCTAAGTGAGTACGAAAAGAAAATTACTGACCTTATCAAAGCCGAAGACCTGGACCTCAAAGGAAGGGACGATAGAATGCCTATCGTAGGTTCATTACCTAATGTATATCGTAACAATGTTAAACACGATGTATGGGCTGACGAAGAACGTGCTTTGCGTAAAACATCTGAGTTCGAAGGCGAACTTAAAACACGTCACGAGTTCAATGGTACTATCAAAATGGCTAGATTTATGAATAGAACCAACAGCATATTGTTTGCAGTACTCACAGAAAATGGCAATATTGTTAAGTTTTTCTACGATATATTCAGAAATAATGATATTGATGTGCGTGAGGAATTTAAAGTAGGCGATACTATATCCTTTGCAGGTTCAATAAAAAGCCAAGAAGTATCTAAATACTCTAAGTGCAAAGAGACCTTTGTTAATAGAGTTAAATTCATCACAGAAGATAAATAGTATTATAACTTAGAACTAGTCTTAGGACTAGACTGTTTAAAAAGCAGATCGGAGTATAATAGTATGGCAGTCTTTATGAATGCCAAAGGTACCACCAATACATCCTACCAGATAGGAAAAAGAGGTGCTAAAATCTTTGGCGGAGTATCTACTCCCACAGACAGTGAAGTAAGCACAGGTGACTTATGGTTTGATAAGTCTAATGAGATTACTAAAATTGCATCTGTCAGTGGTGGTTCAGTTACTTGGAATCAAATCCTTACGGAAAATGCGGGTGATGTAACTATCACAGGTAACCTAACGGTCCAAGGAAGTCAAACAACTGTTAATTCTACTACTGTTGAAGTTCAAAATGCTATGGTATTTGAAGGCTCTACAGCAGATGCTCACGAAACTACATTAACAACTGTTGAACCTACAGCAGATAGGTCAATCAAATTGCCTAATGCTAGTGGTAATTTAGTACTATCTGGTGCAATTAGTGTTGAAGATTTAAGTTCAGCGGCTTATGTTGCTCAAGGTGATACCTGGAACAGTGATGACAGCGAGTTAGCAACCACAGGACGTATTGACCAAATGATAGGTACTGAGATTGCAAACAGTACTGTGATTATGCATACGACTGGTACTGAAACTATGGCTGGTGTTAAAACATTTAGCAATGGCATAGTAAGTAATGTAACTGGTGACGTTACAGGTGATGTAACTGGTGACGTTACAGGTGATGTAACTGGTACAGTATCTAGTATATCAAATCACAACACTGATTCATTAAGCGAAGGTTCAAGCAACTTATATTACACAGGTGCTAGAGCAAGAAACTCTATTAGCCTAGTTAATAATGGAGACGGTGAACTATCCTATAACAGTTCAACAGGTGTATTTACTTGGGGTGGCGTAACAAGTTCTACAACTAATGTAGAAAAAGTTACAGCATTGTCATTCGGAGCATTAACAGACTATGGTGCTGTTAGTTCAAGTACAACACTTACAAGCGACTTTGGTAACGTAGCAACAGCAAACGTTACATTCAGCGACACAGGGTATATTTTTACAGACTCTGGGCTACCGCAACTACCTAGTTATCTAGTTAGTACATTGCCTAGTAGTGTTAGTGCAGGTGACTTAGCACTATGTACAAATGAAACTGGTGGTGCAACTGTAGTATTCTTTGATGGTACTAATTGGCGTAGAATGGCTGATAGAGCCGTTGCTAGTTAGACCTTCCACCTAATCATACAACTTTTTCTCACATCTCCTTCCCTTATATTTGTTGGTGCTTGATGCCAAGAGTTAGGATTGTTTACAGTTATAAACATACTGTTTGGTAAGAAAGGTATTCTACGTTTAAGTGTCCATTCATCTAAATACTCTGGATTGGATTGGTGATATATGTCGCACTCGGGATCTTTGAGTGCATGACTGTTTAAATCTGTACCACTATATTCATATAGTAATGTGCCGTAATCCTTTTGTTCTAAGTCCTTAGGCAAATATATCATAGCACTAATACATAGTTTAGTATCATGGAACGCATCTATATGGATATCGTCTATTAGTAACTTATGTGTATCTTTCCAAAAATTTACTGTAGGAGATATTTCTTGTTCTATTTTAGCAAGTCCAAACTTGTCTGATATTACATGAAACAATTTATTCATTCGCTTATTATACAAACGAACTACAGTATCTGCTACAGAATCAAAACCCAAAGAGTATTCATCCCTTTCAGATAATTCATCTCTGACACATGTTAAATGTTCTGCTTGTTCAAACTCTGTAAATGCTCTGTAGTCATCAGGTCGAATAACTTCAGGAATAAACATGTGAGGCCAAGGATCTGTAAGAACTTCACAGTTCTCAATCCTATCTATCATATGGTCAATCTGATTTGTAATAACCGTATACATGTTTCCTCACTATATCTTTATTAATTATCGGACTACTATGCCAAGCATTAGCACTTCTTGGAATAAAGTATACTGTGCCATTTGTAAACGGAAGTTGGTCTATAAGTTTACAGTTCTCTCTGATTAAACTTTTAGTTAAGTCCGATTCAAATTCGTTTGGTTTCCAAAATTGCGTACCAAACTCTCTTATATTTTCTTCTCCGGGCAAGTACAAACCAAATGTGATATCAAATATGTCGCTGTCGACATGAACGTCATTAACTGTAAACTGATTTGTATCTTCCCATAGCCAACAATCGCATTTATGTTCTGCGTATATTTCAAACTTATCTGCTATAGCCATTCTAACATATTCATTATTAAAAACTAAATCGTATAAGTGTTGATATGATTCATTGCATTGTATATCTTGTTGCTGTCTACCTTTAACTTCTATAGTATACATATCGTTAGGCCATTCTTCAATAAGCCGCTCTAATAATTTAGGGTGTAAAAAATTTTCTATTACTAGTTTACTTTGTGATATTTTTGTATTGCTGATTGCCTTCAAAGAGTGCAAAGTATATGGATGAATTTGTATTTCACCTATGCTTTCTACCATACCTCCTTCTAGCAATACTGGTAGTCTTGGATACCAAGGTTCGGCATCCATAGGTAAATGTGTGCAACTATTCATTAGTCCGCACACTTTACATTTGATTCTAGGGTAGTCGGGGTCGTATTCCGTTGGATGAAACGGAATGCCGTTCTTTGTTCTAGCCAATTTAAATCTCTATGCTGGCTTCAAAAGAAAAGACTTGGTCCTCAAACTCCTTGAAAAGTTCAACTGATATTTCATCGCCTTCTTCTGGAGTAATCTCTTCATCTAATACTATTTCGTATATGAATAACGGACCGTCTTTATCTTCATCTTCGTAAGATATAACTTCTATTCCTACTTGTTCTTTTTCTTCATCATATGCGGTTAACAATTTTGTAGCCACAACACTTTGTACGATATCAAAATATTCGATAACGTCTTCATCTGATAATTCGTCTCGAACTACCATTCTTGTAAAGTGTTTGATGAATGCCATTACTATTACTTACCTTTACTAAATGCTTGAGCACCAAAGAATGCGGCTACAATACCTGCTACGGCTACAAAGTATGTTGGTGCCATATCGCCTAGTGTTGCCTGTGCTTCACTTAGTCCTGCCAAACTAGCACTAACTACTGCGAATGGATATAATAACATACCAAACAATGAGAACCATGCCATCTTACG
>Ga0206682_10002450_pt1 | contig 16817 bp, 19 predicted proteins | sample M240m12015metaG_FD_155444 | JGI IMG/M metagenome (GOLD analysis project Ga0206682, IMG submission 155444) | Ammonia-oxidizing marine archaeal communities from Monterey Bay, California, United States - M2 40m 12015 | ecosystem: Environmental > Aquatic > Marine > Intertidal zone | place: USA...
GTGAATTCTCAATGCCCAACCTCATATCCGTAGATAGACTAATGAAGAACAAGGATAAACATATAGAGTATAAACTCGTTGATTATCAGGTAAGGGACAACATAGCACATATCGTACACATGGAAGATAGACCTATATGGACTATATGCTGGAGTGCAATGAAAATACAGAATCTAGGACTAGGACAACTACAACTCGTAAAGACTTCAGATATACCCTATTATAAGGGAACAAAAGAAGAGTGGTTTATAGAACTTAGAACACAGATGAATGCTTTCTATAAGAGACAAATCATCAAATTTGAGAAACTTATAAATGAATGAAAAACTAAAAACAGTCGGTGTTATCATTATACTAGGAGTGTTACTGACCACACTAGGAGTAATGAGTGTAGTACTGATGCCAATCTATTGGGTATATGATAAAGTACAAGATTATATGGATAGTAAAGATAGATCCATACCTAATTACCTATCTGGTAAACCCTCTAAAAAGAGATAATAAATAGATTTTCTGCGCTTGCGGAAGAATCTTCCCACAATATCCCAAAAATACCCATATTTTCCCATATTAAAAAAAGGTTAAAATAAATAGGGTAACGTGTTGTGCTTAGTGCATTAAAGGGTGTTATTGACCGACTGACCAAAAATTATATCACGGCCTCTCAGAAAAGTCAAGAGATTTTTTCAGTTAATTACCCATTTTTCCTCCTTAGACCCCCTATTATACCACACCTCCAAGCCATTGTCAAGCATTTTATTTGCATTTTTTTTGAAAAAAAGTGTCGATTTCGCTTGACATTTGTTATGAAAACAGGTATAATGTATACATAAACTGAGAAAAGGAACTGAACTATGGCGTATGTATCACAAGAAAAGAAGAAACAACTGGCCCCTGCTATCAAAGCGGTACTCAAGAAGTACGGTATGAAGGGTTCTATTGCAGTACGTCACCACATGTCACTTGTGGTTAACATCAAGGAAGGTCGGCTAGACCTGTTGGGTTCAGCGCAGAAACATAACGACATGTACGCTCACCGTAACTATCAACAGAAGTCTTACCCTGTTGGGACTTATCTTCAAGTGAATGAGAGTTGGGCGTCTAAGTGGGCTGAGGAAGTTGGTGACACTGAGATTGCTTCGTTCTATGAAGAACTAACAGCGGCCATGAAAGGTTCTGATTGGTTCTGTGAGGATGACCTTCAGAGTGATTACTTTCACAGGAGTCACTACACAGATATCAATGTTGGACAGTGGGATAAACCTTATGTTCTCTCTGCTTAAGTGGTTGTTTTTATTAGGTTTTTTCTATGGTGTCATGGTGTTCGGAGGCACAGTGTTTGTTGTGAGTACATTTCAATGAAAATAATTGAAAAAAAGTTCAAAAAGTACTTGACAAATCTATTGACATCGAGTATAATAAGCTATGTAAGGTTTGAGAAATAAGGAGATATATGAAATTGAGTACAGTTAATCTAATCGCTGAGTTGTCTACGAGTGTTGGACAAGGTATATATTCTAGTGTTCGCTCTAACATTAACCATGAAGAGATGCACTATGGGCCAGAGAACAAGAGAGAGTGTCCTTGTGATACATGCCCTATGATGAACAGCTGTCTAGAAGATCAGACAGAGTGTGCAGCAATGCGTAACTGGTGTAGTACTGGTGACTTCAAGGATGAGAACGTCCAGAGACTAGTGAGGGCATGTGCATGAACATCTTAGATAGTACAATGTGTAACCTGAGTGTTATAGACCAGTTAGAGATACTTAAAAAGGATTACCTTGGTATGAGATATGAAGTATCATTCGATAAGTATCATCTTAGAGGAATCGCAGAGGGACTTACCACTACAGAGACAATGAACTTTGTGGATTGGAATGACGCTTGTGATTGGGCTGGGAAGGTTACAATGAACACACAAGTGCCCTATGTTATCTTAGAGATGCGTGGGCCGAGTGGAGAAGTAGAGAACTTCTGAACAGGTAGAGAGGCGACTGGCGCCCGTAAGGGCTAGGATATTAATCACTGCATGCCTCTTGACATTACCATCAGAGTATGGTATAATGGCCGCCCCCTAGAACTGAGCGGCGAATCATAATCTATAAATGCAATAAAGATACAGGAATAAATTTCATGTTACGTTTTTTTCTTGGAGTAATCATAGGTGTCATCTTCCATGAACCTCTGTTGAACTTCTACAACTACATCACTGCTTATCCTTGGTGGATGGTATGAACTATCTCTATCTGATGTGTTGGTTGAACTTCTTTTTTGGAGTTCTTGTTGGGATATACTTCTTTTAATAGCCCCCGCCCCCAAAACTGAGCGACTTTCATTTGCACTTCCCTGTAATTAATTTGTAAGTCATTGTTTTCATTACAAATCTTTTTTGAAAAAACACTTGACATTTGTTATGAGATCAAGTATGATCATATAGTAAGTTAAAGAAATGAGTGAGAAATATGATTATTGAACAGACATACCACGGTGTAGAAATGAAGATGAAAGTTACTGACATTGAGATTGGTTCTTATCAGGGGATTATTAAGGGAGACTTAGTTGTCTATGAGAAAGGTGGGGATGCATTCGAAGGAATGGTTCTCAATGGTTTCGATGAGGTAGGAATGTTTGATAACATGTTTACCGTTCCACAATACGCAATGACGGAGAATGTATAATGTATAGTTCTACTGACGCATATCAAGCTGCACTTGCTACTGGTGTAATGAATAATGACCTTGCAAACAAGTATGCAGAGTATTATCGGAAGAAGTCTCGTGCAATTCGTACAGGACGTTTACAGGCATCTGGTGTAGACAGTGGTCGTTCTAAGGTGTATCAGAGTGAGTTTGCCGTACAGCGCAAGTATCCAGATAGTTCTCAGAACATGACGGAGAAGGAAGCGACACGATACTTCAAACGCATAATCAAGTCTAAGACTTATCAGAACCTATGCGGTAGTAATGGTCGGACTAGTCCTACTCTGCGTTTTATGAAGGCGTCTTCTAGTCCTCGTGTAGCGGGTACGGCGGGATGGAATGGTGTAGTTTCTCTCCGTCCTCACTGTGGTACAAACAAGTACACCATACTCCACGAACTCGCCCACACTGCTGGGAACATGCACCATGATGTAGGGTTTCGTGTGACGGTTGTGAAACTTGTCTCACGGTTTCTGGGAACTGACATGGCGAAAGACTTGAAGAAAGAGTTTCGCTCTCGTAAACTCAAGATGACTGTATCGCAAAATATTCAAAGTCCTCTGAAGTGGTTAGAGTCCTATCAGAAGATGGCAGCGATGCGCTCGAAAACAAAACGGTCTATTATTGAGGCCCGTCCTTATTAAAAAGCGGGTCAACGGTCTATAGGAGAATGAAATGAAATTTGAAGAAATAAAATTCGGAAAACTCTATGATGGTGTTCAAGCTATTATAGAGTTTGGACAATATGAACTATCTGTAATAAAACACAGTACTTCCTATGGTGGTAAGAAAGGATTGTATGAGATTGCAGTCTTTGAAGGGGACACTCAAACAGAGTTGCCTGGCATCACTCAAGAGGGTGATACGGTACAGGGGTTTCTATGTGAAGAGGGATTGAATGTTATCTTTAAGAAGATGACTACGGTTACTGGTTCTATGGGAACTCAGGTATTTAAGTAAGAAGGGCAGACGGAGCAGTTGTCCGCCCTTCTATTTTTGTAATTAGAAACTGAATGAAGCGCCAACTGTGACTTCGCCACGTTCGCTTTTATTCAAGTCCCATGATGTACCAGCACTTAATTCTAGTGATGGTGACATTGCATATGTTGCTTCTAAGTCTAGTACTGGATGAGAACCAGAATCTAACGAATCAAGCAATACGAAGTTCGAATCAGCAGATGTACTATTGTACACAGAAATGTCTGTACTTGCTTCGAAGTTCCACAATCCCATATCGTAGTTTACTTCTGGTGAAAGAGTTACAGTCATTGAAGCTGCATCTAATTTATATTCAGAATCTACTTCTCCGCCGAAAGAGAATCCTTCAGCATAAAGAGGTGCGCCTGCCAATACAATAGCGGCAGCAATTAAAGTCGTTTTCATTTGAGGGGTTTCCTTGTTTAGTATGGTGAAATTTATTCACGGTATACTTATTAAACAAGCTGTCATTTTTAAGTCACACTTGACAAAGATTTATAAAGTGTGTTCCATTTACATCATATAAATACTTATAAGGAGATTTATATAAATGGCGATTACTGATAATACTTTCTTTGCAGGCCGTGACGGATTCGTTTGGTGGTTCGGCGTAGTAGAAGATAGAAACGACCCTCTCGCTCTAGGTAGAGTGCGAGCTCGTGTTTACGGATATCATACTGAAGATAAGACTAAACTTCCCACCATTGATTTGCCGTGGGCGGTTTGTGTGCAACCAGCGAACTCTGCTTCTGCTGGTGGTATCGGTTCTTCCCCTACAGGCCCGATTGAAGGTTCGTGGGTGATTGGTTTCTGGCGTGATCCAGACTTTATGCAAGAACCAATGGTGTGGGGAACAATCCCTGGCATCTCATCCGCCGCAGCAGCGCCTGTTGGACAATCTCCACATGACTTCTCTCCCAATCAGGAACTACCAATACCAGAGGTGTCTACTTCTGTTGCTATTGGTGATGGAGAGACTACAGAATTTTCTACGCCCGCTGATGCGACTGACTCCACTGTCCTTGTAAAGATTGATGGGGTTGTACAAGCAGCAGAGAACACTCCGCCCGAATCAGATAACAATGTGGAAATACCACCAGACTCATACTATGGTGCTGGTACGCTTGTCGAAGCAGATGCATTTGAAAGGTCTAGAAACAAAACTAGACTTGCAGCAAGAATAAATGAGATAGCACCAGAACTGCGTCCTAAGTTTGTTGCAGGCGTTCAGGCGTTTCTTACAGACAATGAGGATTATGATTGTAGTATCTCATTCGCATATAGAACAAATGCATCTCAACAAGAACTCTTTCGTGCATACAGGTCTGGTGGGCCGAAAGCGGCACGCCCTGGCAGTTCATGGCATAACTACGCAAGTGCAATCGACTTTGTTGTCACATCAATTGATGGTAAGGCACTTTGGGATGTTGAACTCTATGAAGGTATCGCAAGAGATTCTTTCTCTAAGGCAGGTCTGAAGAATGATATTGAGAATGATTCTGGACACTTCTATCCAAACGAGTTTCCAAAGAGTGTGGACTCTAGATTAAAGAACGGCACCATTACTCTTGCAGAGTATGCTGCTGAAGTAGGAGCGGCGTAATGTCTTATAGAATTGATGCAGGCACAGTTACATTTCAAGAAGCACCAAGAGAAGGTGCAGAAGTTGAAATCATTGTATCCAAAGTAAATACACTCAAAGGTTTCAGTGACCCTCGTGGGTTCTATCCTCGTAGGGTAAATGAGGCAGACACAAACAGACTTGCGGTAAACGACCAAAGAAATCAACATCCAGTTAACATATTCAAGTCGAACAATGTAGATGACTTGACAGGCGAACCTAAGTCTTCTTACAATGCACAGTATCCTTTCAACCATGTAAGGGAAACTGAGTCAGGACACATCCAAGAGTTTGATGACACGCCTGGACATGAACGTATTCACGAGTTTCATCGTTCTGGTACTTTCTATGAAGTTCATCCAGACGGTACAAAGGTAACTAAGATTGTGGGTGATGATTTTGAAATCGTCCACAACAATAAACAAGTTCGTGTTCGTGGTAACATGAAAGTGTTCGTTGACGGTGATGCAGATTTATATGTGCGTGGTAGTATGAATGCACAGGTTGATGAACATCTAAAATTCAACGTAGGACAGAACATCGACTTCCATGCGGGCAAGAATATCCGCATGTTCGCAAACGAATCAATAGAGATGACTGCACAGACTACAATGACACAACAGTCTGTTGGAAAGTTCTTACAACAATCCCAAGGTGATATGCAAATCATTACTGCCGCAAACTTTACGAATGCGGTACTTGGTAATTATGATATGGTTATTGATGGGGATTCACTTACAGATATTAAAGGAAACCTTTCTACCAACATCACAGGTAATGTAGGTATGTTGGCGGAAGGAACATTTGCGACAACGATTAAAGGTGCAACATCATTCCACACAGAGGCGACTTATGAACTTGCTTCTAAAGGTGCAATGAAGGTTGATGCTAATTCAACATTTGATATTAGTTCGTCTGACGCAATGAACTTAATTGGTTCTACTATTGACTTGAATAGTTCTTCAAGATCTGCCGCATCTATTACTGCTGTTGTTCCAATCGTTCCTCGTGCAAAACCTTCACCACCAGCTGGAGATGGATACGCACCAGAAGTTACATTTATGAACACAGGAGATATTGCAACAGGAATTCTACCATTCAGTATTGACAATGAAGAGTATGATACGGATGGATTTGCTGGTAAGATTGATGCACCTAAAGAAGCAGAGATACTTGAACCAAAACCTTTCGTTCCACTAAGTGAGGCGGATGACTTCTTTTCAAGTGATGATGAAGATAAGAGTGAGGGTGAGATTCGTTCTGCTATTGAAGCAGGAGATGTTCTCCCAACATCTTTCTCTGACTATTCCTACAATGCATTGACAGGACAGATAAACACAAACGGTGCTGCAAGAAAAGCAGTATCTATACCTCGTGTTCCAGATGAAGGTGAAGAACATGGAGAGGGTGGTTCTGACTTTACTGCTGAACCAGAACCAGCAGCAGATACCGCTGCGGTTGAGGTTGCACAGGAAGACTTCAAGTACGATGGTGCTGGTGATGTTATCGGTGGTGTCAACTATAGTTTACCACTATCGAATCACTTTACACTTGGACAACTATCCAAGAACTCTGTTGTTGCGAAAACAATAATTAAAAAGGGCGGTAACAAAGGATTTACTCAGAAACAAATCATTGACAAACTTAAAACTCTTGCGATACATGTTCTCGACCCAATCAAAGACCAATATCCAGATATGATTGTGACGAATGCATACAGAGGAAAGAGTACAGGTTCACAACATAATGTTGGAGAAGCGGCAGATATTCAATTCCCTGGCATACCAAAGTCTGAGTACTACGCACGAGTTCAATGGATTAGAGAAAACATTCCACACGATCAATTAATACTTGAATATAAGAATACAGGTTCGGGACTCCCTTGGATTCATATTTCGTGTAAGGATGCTGGAAACAGATTGACTATCTTTACGATGTACAATCATAGAAAATATGGGGATGCTGGTAAATTCTACCAGTTAGCATAATATGCCAGCAGTATGTAGAATCGGAGATGAACTTGATACAGGACATATTTGTGATGCGACAACCACAATTGATACATCAGCTACTAGTGGTAAAGTTAAAGCAAATGGAATCGCAATAATTGTTGTGGGTGCAATGACAGTGGATCACGGCGTTCCACCTGCTTGCGCTCCACATGCCGTTCCTCTTTTAGCTGGTTCTGGTACGGTGAGTATAGAAGGCATAGCTGTTGGTAGAATTGGAGATGCGATTGATGATGGCGCTATGACAACTGGCAGTCCAAACGTAAACGCTGGATAATTAGAGGAAAATAAAATGTATGAATATAAATGTAAAATAATTAAAGTCATTGATGGTGACACAACTGATGTTGATATCGACTTAGGGTTTGGTGTTTGGTTGCATAAGCAACGCATTCGATTTTATGGAATAGACACACCAGAATCTAGAACGAGAGACTTGGAAGAAAAGAAGTATGGACTTGCAGCGAAGGAATATGTGAAAGCACATATACCTGTTGGTTCTACACAGACGTTGGTGACAGTGAAAGATGGTAAAGGTAAGTATGGCAGAATCTTGGGACAGTTCAAGTTGGAAGATGGAACTATCCTTAATGAGAATATGATATCAGAACATCATGCTGTTGCATATCATGGACAGTCTAAAGAAGAAATCGCAGAGGGGCATATTGCCAACAGAGAGTTCATTAATCTCTAACTTTCGTTATAAATACAATTAAGGAGATTTCAATGGCACTAACACCAAACTCATTTAGTGATGCGTCTGCGTCTAAGTCTAGAAGCACTAGACTATACAAAGATATCAGTTTGTCTTTCACAAGACATCCTATTACTGGTGACATCGCTAAGTTGACGGATGCAGATGCTGTAAAGAGAAGTGTAAGAAATCTTATCAATACAGATTTTTATGAGCGCCCGTTTCATCCAGAGATTGGTTCAGATGTAAGAAGAACATTGTTCGAACCTGTTGATGAGACAACAGCTATGAACTTAACAACTTACATTGAAGAAGTTATTGTAAACTACGAACCACGGGCGGACTTGGCATCAGTTAGAGTTGATGCTGATATTGATAGAAATGGATACAATATTGTTATTGAATTCTACCTTCGCAATTCTGAAGAAGGTCTTATTTCTATGGATGTTCAGTTGCAAAGACTGAGATGATATCGAAACAATTAGAGAAGAGCAAATAATATGTCACAAAAATTACAAGTTACAGAGTTGGATTTTGATTTAATCAAAGATAACCTAAAGACATTCTTGAAAAATCAAAATGAGTTTACAGACTATAACTTTGAAGGTTCTGGTATGTCACAGATTGTTGATCTGCTTGCATACAACACACACTACCTCGCAATGAATGCTAACTTCGCAATGAACGAAGCTTTCTTGGACACTGCTACTCTTCGCTCTTCTGTAGTATCTCACGCCAAGAAACTTGGTTACACTCCACGTTCTGCTCGTGCTCCTATTGCGTATGTTGATGTAACTCTTAACTCATCCACTGCTACTAGTGCTACCCTTGCTAAAGGGACACGGTTCACCACAAAGATGGATGGTAGCACATATGGATTTGTAACAAATACGGATTTGTCTGTTACTCCATCAAATGGTATTATGAGATTTATCAATGTTCCAATCTATGAAGGAACTCTTGTTACATCCAGATACACTGTTGATTTGAATAACATTGAACAGAAGTTTGTGGTGACGGACACAAGAGCAGACACTACAACACTACAAGTATCTGTACAGAATTCTACTAGTGACTTAACTACAACAGTATATACTCTTGCAACTGACATTACTCAAGTAACATCTGGTGCAAATGTTTATTTTATTCAAGAAGGTGCTGATGGTAAGTTTGAAGTTTACTTTGGTGATGGAGTTGTTGGTAGTGCAATCTCTAATGGTAACATCGTTCAACTTCAATATGTTGTCACAAACAAAACAAAAGCTAATGGTGCAAACCTCTTCTCTACTACATCTGTTGACGGTGAGACTGATGTGACTGTCGCAACTTTGATTGCAGCAAGAGGTGGTGCAGAACCAGAATCTATTTCATCTATAAAATTTAACGCTCCCCTAGATTATTCATCACAGGGTAGAGCAGTAACTACACAAGACTATAAAACAATTCTTCCTCAAGTTTACGCTAATACAAAAGCAGTTCAAGTATGGGGTGGTGAAGATAATGATCCACCAATCTATGGACAGGTGTTTCTATCTGTAAGAACTAAGTCTGGTGTCAACTTGACTCAAGCACAAAAGAACAGTGTTGCAAATGATTTGAAAAAGTATAACGTAGCATCTATTCGACCTACTTTTGTTAATCCAGAAGTAACAAAAGTTAAACTAAAAGTTAATTTTAAGTTTGATAGTAAAACTACAACTAAGTCTGTGGGAGATATCGAAGCTCTTATAAGACAAACAATAACAAATTATAATGATAGTGATTTACAAAACTTTGATGTTGTGTTTAGACATTCTAAATTATCTAGACTTATTGATGCAACAGATACATCAATTCTTTCAAACACAACAAGAATAACTCTTAACAAAGTTTTAACACCAACATTAAATACTGTAACTCAATATATTATTAACTTTAATAATCCATTGTATAATCCACACACTGGGCATAATTCTGCTATGGGTGGTATTACTAGTTCTACAGGTTTTACTATTGCTGGAAATACAAATACACTATATCTTGATGATGACGGAAATGGTAATATCAGAACTTACTATCTAGTTGGTGGTACTACTAGAAACTATGTTGATGAAACGGCAGGAACTATTGATTATGAAACTGGAAAGATTGTTCTTACTGATTTGAACATTACTTCTACAAGTACTGGTAATACAATATCAATTGATATTCTTCCTGCTTCAAATGATATTGTGTCTGTTAGAAATCAAATTCTTGAGATTGATACTGGTTCTGTATCAATTGATGGAACTGTTGATATTATTGTGTCTGGTGGTTCTTCTGCTGGTACAGGATATACTACAACGCAAAACACATACTAGTAAGGTTTTTAGATGACTAGTCCAACACTAAAAAATAAAGTATCTCCCCATATTCAAGAACAACTGCCTGAATATGTAAAATCGGATCCTCCTTTATTTTCTTTATTTCTGAAATACTATTATGAGTTTTTGGAATCTGGCGAGCTTACCGTATCAGGTTCTAATGATTATGTTATTGAAGAAACAATAAGTAAAAATTATATTTTAGATGAACAAGAATTAAAAGTTGTTCTTGAATCTTCTGCTGGTAAGTTTACTGCTGGAGAAACTATTGTAGGTTCTAAATCAAAAGCAACTGCAAGGGTTCTTGTAGATGACTTTGATAGTAATAATAGATTATTCATTACATCTCAACAAAGATTCGAAACTGGTGAAACAATTACTGGTTCATCTTCTGGTGCAACAACAACTGTTGTATCTTATCGTGCAAACCCTGTACAAAATATTCAACAGCTTCTGGAATACGCAGACGTTGACAACACAGTTTATAGTTTTCTTGATAAGTTTAGAGACTCTCTTATGGAGTCTATTCCAAATACTCTTGCCGAAGGTACAGAGAAAAGAAAACTTATCAAGAGTATTAAAGACTTGTATGCTGCTAAAGGTACAGAGGATGCACATAAACTATTCTTTAGAATTCTTTTCAATGAAGAAGCGGAATTAATTTATCCTAGAGATAATCTTATCCGTTCATCAGATGGTGAATGGTCTACAGACAAAGTAATTCGTATTGTTGAAAATGGAAACTCAGATTTTACGTCTGCTATTGGTGAGTTTATAACTGGTTCTACTTCTGGTGCAACTGCTATTCTTATAACTGTTATTAAGTTTAGAGAAGGTGCAACTGATATTGCTGAATTGAGTTTGGATGAAAACTCAATCGTTGGAGATTTTGTTGAGGGAGAAATTATTACCTCTACAGATATATCCAGAGATTTAGAAATTGCTGGTACTATTAAAGGAATTGTTACAGGACTATCTGTTACCAATAGAGGTTCTTATTATAATATTGGCGACACGGTTAATATTAAAACAGGCGGTAATAACGCTGCAACTGCCAGGATTGAATCTATATCGCCAGGTTCAGTAAATGAAATTCTAATTGAGGATGGTGGTACAGGATATACTATAGGTGATAATCTTGTATTCAATTTAACTGGAACTGAAGGTTCTAGTGTTCAGGCAAAAGTTGCTGTAGTTGGTGGTGGTATAAGTCTAGAACAAACTACATCACCAGATTCTATTGTTACTGAGAACGATGAAAAGATACTTACAATTGCTATCGACAATTTTGAACTTGAAGATTCGACATTGGGCAACTCATACTTATCTAGTGAGTCGGGAGACTATATTGTTCTAGAAGATGATTCTCTTCTATTGACAGAGACAGATGCTCTGGAGTATGCAAAGCAAGAAGGTACTTCTACAGACCTTACTGGTGATATCATCATGGAAGATGGTAAACAACTTCTTAGAGAAGATGCAGATATTTTCTTCTCAAGTTTAGAGACTACAGTAGGTGAAGTTGACAATCTTGTTTTAGAAGACGGAACTCAAATTATTCTTGAACCAAGAACCTTTACTGACTTGGGAGTTGCAGCAGAGACAGGAGAGATTACTAAAGTTGAAGTTGTCAACTCAGGTAATGGTTTCTTAAAGACCCCTCTCGTTACAGTATCATCAACTACAGGCTCTGGGGCAGAACTTTATGCTTGCTCTACCTCTGAACCAAAGATTGGTGCTATCGGTGATGTTTCAATAACAAACTTTGGTTTAGATTATACCATTGTTCCAGAAGGACAGTTTAACAGAAACTTCATCATTAAGAATTACACTGGAACATTCTCTGCCGGCGACACTCTCACGAGTCACGTTGGTGAGGTTGTCAACTTTGATGCAACAAGAAACTTATTGATTGTTCGAACAGATGTTACTTTAGATGAGGGAGATGTTCTTACAACGATTACTGGTGCCACTGCAACTATCGTTCAAGGCGACTTCGCAACTGGTACTGTTGAAATAGGAACTGTTGGTACTACAGTTGGTGACTTCCAATCTGAAAGAGGTAAACCATCTGTTGATAGTATGAAGGTTCAAGATAGTTTCTACTATCAAGATTACTCATATGTTGTTCGTGTTGGTGAGTCTATCAACCAATGGAGAGACTCTATTCGCCGTTCTGTTCACCCTGCTGGTTGGAACGTCTTTGGTGAAGTATCGTTTGCATCACAAGTATCTGCAACAATTCAAGTTCCTGCTGCTGGTTCTATCGCCGACTTTACTGGTGACGATACGTTCTCACCAGAACTTGCATCTACATTCACTAACCTATTCACTACCATATTTGGTAGAAGATTGGGTACGGTAACTGATGGAACATCATTAGTATCTGCTCCTGTAACTGGATATTCAGATATATCTGATATACCAAATGGAAGAGATGTTACATTAACATCTGACGTTTCTGTTAGGATGAATCTAAACAGAGGTTCACATTATAGTGGTTCGACATTGGAAAATGTTGCAATGTTTGGATTCACTGCTGACCCACATTATGAAGATACATTCCTTCTTATGACAGAAGATGATAATCATCTGTTACAAGAGACAGGAGAAGATGATGCACACCACGGAGAAAGTGCTCATCAACACTTTGTTCAAGAATTTGAACATGAAGCTATCCCACACTATCCTGGCATTTACAGGACACCAACATTGGGTAAAGACTTCTCTCGTGACCAATATAGTCTTGCACAGATAGGACGGTATAGAATTAATGAACTTTCTGAACCAGATGGTTCTGGTGGGTATCGTATACCTCTTACAGCATATTCGACTATTATTAATATACCACCACCAAGTGAAATTATTATCACTCGCACTGGTTTGACTAATGCATTCGATAATAACTTTGCTACCTTCGATAGAGGTGATCAGACATTCGATGAGAGTGGTGGAACTCGTGATACTGCTGCAAGATACACAGATTCATTCGATCAGAATGATATGTACTTTGATAGTTCTAACACCAAGTTCGATAGGGCTGCTGGTGAAGATGAACAGTTGTTCTCAAGAACAAGTACAAAATTTGATAATGGTACAATAAGGTTTGATAATCAAATTGGCGGACTTTTGACATACGACCAAATTGATATTTCTATGGATTCTAATGCATATACCCTTGACGAAACCTTATAAATAACTGTATAAATAATATAAACTTTTAGGAGAAACTACAAAATGTCATATCAAGCAATTGGGCGTGGTTCTGCCGCAAATGACGGAACTGGCGATGACCTTCGTACAGGCGCAGGCAAAGTAAACGCCAACTTTACAGAACTATATACCAAATTGGGTGATGGTTCTTCTTTAACTTCTGATTCCTTTGTAACACTTACAGGAACACAGACACTAACTAACAAAACATTAACTGCACCAACCCTTAATGGAACTATTGGTGGAACAACAGCTGCAATGACAATCACTGCACTTACTACTGAAGGCATTTCAAATGCTAGTGGTGAGTTGGAGATTACTGCTGCAAACCAAGTAGTTGAAATTCAAGGTGGTGGTTCGAACTCAGGTGCAATCACACTGAACTGTGAACAGAATTCACACGGACAAAAGATTATCGCACAACCACATAGTGCTGGTGTAACAAACACACTGACACTTCCTGCTGGTGGAAACCAAGAACTCGTTGGTACTGCTGCAACACAGACACTTACTGGCAAGACTTTGACATCACCTACTATTACTGGTACTGGTGCAATCGCTGGTACATTTACGGGCAACATCACAGGTAACGTAACTGGTAACGTAACTGGAACAGTTGACGGTGTTGTTGGTGGTAACACTCCTGCCGCAGTTACAGGTACAACAATTACTGCGACACAATTTGTTACTACTGGTACTGGCAGTGCAATGACACTGAACACACTTACAACAACTCAACGTAATGCATTGACTGCTGCAAATGGAATGATAGTATACAATAGTACTACAAGTAAAATTGAAGCATACGCTGGTGGTGCTTGGGTACAACTACATTAAGGGATAGATAAGAATGGCCATTGATAAACTTAAATCTTCAGCTCTACTTGACGGTTCAATTGACACTGCCGATATAGCTGATGATGCAGTAACTAGTGCAAAACTTGATACGAATATTGATATTGCTGGAACATTGGATGTTACTGGTGCTGCTACTCTAGATTCTACTCTTACTTCTCAAGGTGATATCTCAATAAGTGCTCCATCAGGAAACCCCAAGGTTTCAATTAAAACTGCTGGAGTTGGTAATAATCCATTCGTTGAGTATCGGGCAGGAAACAATACTGTATTTGATAATATGGGTGTATTCTCTGCATCTGATGATTACTGGAGAGTGGGACATGGAGGTTCTGGAAGTGTAACTACAGAATTAATGGCAGTAAAAGCAGACGGCAATGTTCTTATTCATAATGGAAACTTAGCAGTAGCAGATGGACATGGAATCGACTTCTCTGGTACAAGTAATGTTACTGGTACTAGCTCTGAACTGTTAGACGATTATGAAGAAGGCACATTTGTACCAACCTTTGAGGGTGACGGAGCTGCTGCTTCTGGACAAAGTTATGGATCAACAACTGCTCATTATGTTAAGGTGGGATCATTAGTTCATGTCGCATTTGATTTTAGACTAACAAATAAAGGCACAACCGCTGGCTCTTATCTGGTAATTAGAGGGTTGCCATTTCCATGTCTAAGTAGTAATCTCGGCGGCGGTTCAACTGGTTGGTATCAAAATATTGGGTCGCATAATACCCCCATTACTTTTTATGCAGCTGCAAGTCAACTATACTTGATGCTTGGGGGCACACAATATGTACCGTTAAGCTCATTAGCTAATGCCTCAAGAATACTTGGGTTTGCCACTTATAGAACATCAGCATAAAAAATAGACAACTAAATAGTATTATAAGATTATAGGAAAAAACAATGGCAGCAATTATTACTGAACATTTCAGGCAACACAATGCAGAACAATTCTTTGAGTCGTTCTCTGAGGCAGCGCCAACAAGATATTACCTTTTTATTGGTAAGAGTACTCCATTTACACTATCTACTTCTGGTGGTTCGGATAACTCACCACCAGTTCCAAATGATGATGTAACTACGGAACATTATAAATGGGATTCTATGCTTGCTGCCAAATTAATCTCATCTTCGGATGTTTCATACGTTATTCCAAGACGGAACTGGACTAACAACACACGATATGACATGTATGAACATGACATTAGTTCAACCAATCCAACAACAAGTAATGTAACAAACCTGTATGCTAGTACATTTTACTTTATGACTTCTGACTATAGAGTCTATAAAGTACTTGACAATGGTGGTGGTGCTGTGTATAGTGGTAGTGAACCTACCTCTGAAACTTCAACTCCTTTTGAGTTGGGTGGATACAGACTACAATACATGTATAAGATTACAACTTCAGAAGTTACTAAGTTTTTAACATCAGATTTTATTCCAGTAAGTACTGATGCAACTGTATCAGGTGATGCCGTAGATGGTGCTTTGGATGTTGTAAGAATAACCGCTGGTTCTGGATATACAGATGGAACTTATTATTCCCCAATAGATGGCGATGGTGCAAATGGTATCGTCAAGATTGTAGTATCAGGAAATTCAATCGCAGCTCAAGGTTCATCAGGAACAAACATATATGCGGGCGGAACAGGATATAGATTTGCTACTGTAGATTTAGGAAATGTTTTCAGTGATACTGGACTAAGCAGTGCTGCAAACATTGGTAGTGGTTCTGGTGGTGCAGTAGAACCAATTATTTCACCAAAGGGTGGACATGGTAAAGATGCAGTACATGAACTTGGTGCTCACTTTGTGATGACTAATATCAAACTAGAACAGAATGAAGGTTCAGATTTTACAATCGCAAATGACTTTAGAGAAGTTGGTATCATCAAAGACCCATTTAACTTTGGTACAACAACAGTTTCTACTGTTTCTACAGCGAGACAAACATTTAGTGTTACACTTACAGGTGCGCCAACTAAACCATATGAGATTGATGAAAAGATTACTCAGTCAACAACTGGTGCAATAGGTAAGGTTGTTGAGTTTGATGCTTCAAACAATATTATCTATTATCAACAGGAAAGATATGCAAACTATGGTATAGCTGCAAACGGAAATGTTATTGCATTTAGTGGTTCTAATGTTATTACAGGTGGCACTAGTGGTGCTGTTGGTACTGCAAGTTCATATGCAAATCCAGAACTACAACCAGACAGTGGGAAGGTTATCTATATAGAGAATAGACGCCCAATCTCTCGTGCGTCTGACCAAACAGAAGATATTAAAATCGTAGTGGAATTCTAAACAATGGAAAATACAAATCTTAATGTAGCCCCGTATTATGATGATTTTGCAGAAGACAAAAACTTTCATAGGGTACTCTTTCGGC
>Ga0206682_10002452_pt1 | contig 16809 bp, 15 predicted proteins | sample M240m12015metaG_FD_155444 | JGI IMG/M metagenome (GOLD analysis project Ga0206682, IMG submission 155444) | Ammonia-oxidizing marine archaeal communities from Monterey Bay, California, United States - M2 40m 12015 | ecosystem: Environmental > Aquatic > Marine > Intertidal zone | place: USA...
ACCGTTTGATATTAAACGAGTTTATTATATGTGTGCCACGGAAGATGGTGTTTCGCGTGGGTTTCATGCGCATCGAAATTTAAAGCAGATTGCAGTCTGTCTAACTGGTAGTTGTAGGTTCGTTTTGGACAACGGAAAGGTAAAAGAAGAAGTTATTTTAGAGGGTGCAACAAACGGTCTTTTAATTGAAGATCTAATGTGGCGCGAAATGCATGACTTCAGTAGCGATTGTGTCCTGTTAGTATTAGCTAGTGAACATTATGATGAATTGGATTATATTCGTGATTATGATGTTTTTATGCAGACAGTAAATAATGAATAGAGTAAAGATTCATCTCCTCGCAGATGTTCAAAGTACTAAGATTGGTTCTGGAACGACTATCTGGCAATTCAGTGTCGTTTTGCCAGGTGCCAGTATTGGTAAAAACTGTAATATAAATGCACTTACACTCATTGAGAACGATGTGGTGTTGGGTGATAATGTCACCATTAAATCAGGTGTGCAATTGTGGGATGGGTTGCGTATAGAGGATAATGTGTTCGTTGGCCCAAATGTAACTTTTACTAATGATTTCCTGCCGCGATCTAAGGCCTTACCAAGTCATTTTTTAGAAACAGTAGTTAAAAAAGGTGCTTCAATTGGAGCAAATTCGACTGTAATAGGAGGGGTAACGATTGGTGAGTATTCAATGGTGGGTGCTGGGAGTGTTATAACTAAAGATATTCCAAATCATGGTCTAATGTATGGTAATCCTGCAGAATTAAAAGGTTATGTATGTTCTTGTGGGGAAAAATTATTTGATTTTTTTTGTAATACCTGTAAAAAAAAATATACCCTAAAAGATCATATTTTGAACTGCGATGAGTCGCATAATAAATGACCACTGTTTTTTAAATCCTGTAACTAGCATAAGACGCTCAAGAGAATTTGTTGGCCGACATAGTTCACGTATTAGTTTAATTTTTAGCCTAACTATATGGTTGAACAATTTCTTAATATAAGCAAATACATTGACAACTTCGCCAGTTGATAAAAAATTAGTTTGTGCTTTTATGACGCAATAAAAACTAACTTAATATCTAAAACAAACATTAAAGGTAACTCGATTGATTCCATTTTTAGACCTTAAAGCCATAAACTTTCAATATCGCGATGAGCTGCTTAATGCGGCCTCGGATGTGATCAATTCAGGTTGGTATGTCCGCGGCGAACACGTTGAAGCGTTTGAGCGTGAGTTTGCATACTATTGTGGTACCAAGCACTGTATCGGAGTTGCTAACGGCTTAGATGCATTGACTCTAACATTGCGTGCATGGAAAGAGCTTGGCAAGCTTAAAGAGGGTGACGAAGTTATAGTGCCTGCTAATACTTATATTGCTAGTATTTTGGCCATTACTGAAAATGGTTTGTTGCCCGTATTGGTTGAACCCAGCGTTGCAAGCTATAATGCATGCCCTAAAAATATTGAAGCTGCAATAAGTAAAAAAACCAAAGCAATTTTACCCGTACATTTATATGGAAAGTTGGCGGACATGCATGTCATTATGGATATCGCTGCACGTAACAACTTACTAGTACTGGAGGACTCTGCGCAGGCGCATGGTGCTAGTAGGAATGAAAAAAAAGCTGGTAGCTGGGGACATGCATCTGGCTTTAGTTTTTATCCTGGTAAAAATCTAGGCGCACTGGGTGATGCAGGTGCGGTCACGACAAATGATGACGAACTTGCTCAAACTATTCGTGCTTTAGGTAATTATGGTAGCCATAAGCGATATAAAAATTTATACCAAGGCCCCAACAGCCGGCTAGACGAAATACAGGCTGCCTTCCTGCGAGTAAAGTTAAAATATTTAGATGTGGATACCCAGCGCCGACGATCAATCGCATCCGCCTATATGAATGGCATAAAAAATACATATATTGACATACTCGGTCAAAATACAACACTAAATATTGAAGATGATCTCAGTCACGTTTGGCACCTATTTGTAATTCGAACCCAATACCGTCAAATGTTACAAGAGCATCTATTAAAACAAGGTGTTGAAACTCTTATCCATTATCCGATTGCTCCTCATCACCAGGAAGCCTACAAAGAATTGTCCTACCAAAGCTATCCGATAACCGAGGAAATACATAACGAAGTGGTTAGCTTGCCTATGAGTCCTTTGCTGAGCTCTGTTGAAGTGCAGAGCGTGATAGACGCTGTAAATTGTTTTAAAAAATGATGGACGTTGTGATTGCTGTACCTGTCTTCAAATTAAAACCCAATTTATGGGTCATCGCTTCTAGTAAACGTTTTTTTGAATATAAATTTTAGCCATGATGATAAACATAAAAATGATTAAAAAAATTGAGTTAGTTAAATATATAGGAAATGCCTGAAAGCCTAATGTCATTTAGAGTAGAAAATTTATTTAGGCACCAATTGCTGATTAAGTATCTTAAAAATACGTCATGGCTTTTTCTGGAAAAGGTATTTCGCATATCTGTCGGATTATTCGTTGGCGCCTGGATGGCAAGATATTTGGAGCCCAATGCTTTTGGTCTATATTCATATGCTCTCAGTTTTGTCGGTTTATTTGCAATAGTTTCAAATCTCGGTCTAGATAGTGTTCTTGTAAAAGAACTGGTAAATCATGAGACGAAAAGTAAAGAATTAATAAATACGGGACTTTTTCTTCGTTTTACTGCATCTTTGATTGTTATTTTAGCAATATTCATAACATCAAATATCTTCATTAATGATAGATTGAGCATACAGCTTGTATTAATTGCATCAAGTTCGGTGCTTTTGCAAAGTTTTAATATTATAGACCTGTATCTACAAAGTAGGGTTCTTGGGCGCTATACCGCTTATATAAATTCGATATCTTTATTTTCTTCCAGTGTAGTCAAGATTTTTTTGATTATAAATCAGGCATCACTCACTGCATTTGTTTACGTTGTTGTTTTTGAGGCGGCAGTCCTCGCTTGTGGGTACTTATACATATTTTTTAAGACATCGTCTTCTAATAGGATCACGCTACGATTTGTTAATGTCGATCTTGCCATCTCGATTTTGAAAAAATCTTGGCCTGTGCTCATAAGTACTGTATTTGTGACTATATATATGAAAATAGACCAAATCATGATTATGCAATTCCTTGGGCGTAACGCAGTGGGCCACTATGCAGTCGCGCTTAAGTTAAGTGAATGTTGGTATTTTATTCCTGGGGTAATAGCAACCTCGTTATTTCCAGCCATCATCAGCGCAAAAAATGAATCGTTGGATATTTATAACCACAGGCTATCTCGACTATATAGCGTGATGATTTATTTGTCAGTTTTTATAGCCGTTATGGTGAGTTTTTATGGGGGCACCGTAATCGATTTTCTTTATGGAGATCTTTATAAAAACGCGGTAGCCCCTTTAACTATTCACGTTTGGGCCTGCGTCTTTGGATTTATCGGGAACGTGTCGACGAGGTGGATGATAAACGAAAATTTACAAGTATATGCGGCAATTTATTCTGCAGTAGGAGCCGCTCTTAACATTGGCTTGAATTACATTCTTCTCCCAAAAATAGGTGTCACAGGCGCTGCGATAGCGACGTTGATTTCATATAGCGTTTCGAATTATTTTTGTTTACTACTATCATCTAAAACGAGGGTGGCATTTTTCCAAGTGTCAAAAAGCATTCTGCCTTCATTTTAGATAAATCTGAGTTATAGCCGAACGTTTAGACTTAATATAAATTTTTATTACGCTATTAACCATATCTTCCGACTAGATTAGTGACCGAGCCTTATTAAAATAGAGGACTGCAAAATATGTCAATTCCATTAGTATCAATTGTTACACCGTGCTATAACGTAGGTCGGGTTGTGCAACGATTTTTGGATTCTATTCTCAATCAGACATACTCAAATATTGAGCTAATTATTGTTGATGACGGATCGACCGATGACACTAAAGAAATTATATTTTTGTATGAAAAACTGCTGCTTGAAAAGGGAATTGACCTGATTTATGTTTACCAGGAAAATACAGGAGTTGCAGGAGCAGTTAATGCAGGTTTGCAAAAAGTAAGTGGAAATTATATATGCTGGCCTGATGCTGATGACTATTTACAAACGGATTCATTAGCAAAACGAGTTGAGATCCTAGAAAAAAATAAAAAATGTGGCGTCGTAACGTCTGATGCATTCATCAGAAGCATTCACGATTTGGAGGGGTGTCTCCGGCTTGCTGGCGCTAAGCATAAAGGAAAATTTAAGCCAAATCAATTTGACGACCTTTTGTCTGGAAGTTCAATGGTTTTATCTGGGACGCATATGGCACGAGCTAGTTTCTTTTTTGAAACGCAGCCAGATCAATTGTTGTTTCCGTGCAGGAGAGGCCAGAACTGGCAAATGCTGCTACCGTTATATTATAAATATGAACGATATTACTTAGATGAGCCTCTTTACAACTATATAATTTACGATACAAGCATGTCTCAGGGGGATGACTCTGAGGAAAAGCAATTATATCGTTGTGATGAACATGAAGAAATCATTATTGAAACGCTAAATTCTATGAACATTGAGCCAGATATTAGAGCAAAGTATATTAATGAAACTAGAATTAGGTATGTTAGGAAGAGGCTAACTATTGCCTTTTATAATCATAACAAGGTGCTTGTGAAGGAGTTATATAAAATTCTTAGTAAGGAAAATAAGTCAAGACGCAAGGAGTTAATGTATTTATTGGCTATAAGAAATAAATACATTTATAAAATATTCAGAGTGATATTTTCAACTATAAGAGACAAGATAATTAAGAGATGAAAGAATTTATAAAAAAAATTCCATACGCCACGACACTTTTTAGTATTTTTTATTCGGTTGTGCTCAGTCGGCTTGAATTGGTATACCTTGGCTTTTATACCACACTGAGGACTTTAAAGCATTCATATTCCCACAATAGCCTTGAGTTCTGGAAGGTTTCGATGCGAGTTAGTTGCCATATTCTTGAAAAAGGTTTAACAATGCCAGAAAAGCGTTTAGGTTTCGGGCAAACTAGAGTTGCGATTGTGGCAAAAAGATTGCTGCTGAGTAGAAATTATACCGGTGTATTGGAGGTTGAAACTGCTGTTGGTATTATAAAAGAATACGACAGATTACATAAACAACAACATTATGCGCTGCCTGAAAAACTACAGTCTTTAGTTGATGATGTATGTGCTTTGTATCCAGAGGTGAGCAATCTACAACAGATTAACAAAAGTAAAAAAGAATTTTTCTCAGAAAGTCATAAGGCTTTTTCAGATTTCTCGAATAGTAGAAGATCAATTCGTAATTTTTCCAAGGCTGCATCAGATCAGCAAATTAATGATTCATTTAGATTAGCATTAAATGCTCCGGCTGCTTGTAACCGACAACTTTATAAATGCCATATCTTCAATGATAAATCAGATATCGAAGAAATACTGTCACACCAAAACGGGAATAGGGGCTTTGGGCACTTGGTCCCGCAATTATGTATATTGACGGTCGATCTGAGATTGATGGGGAAAAATGAACAAAATGATATATATTATAATGCCGGTCTGTTTGCTATGAATCTATGTTATTCATTTCATTTTAATAAAGTAGGAAGTTGTATGTTGAACTGGGCGGCTAGCCCAAGGCGGGACATACTGTTGCGAAAAGTAGCAAATATTCCTAATGAAGAAAGTATTGTGGTATTAATTGCTTTTGGAATACCTAGTGATCAACTTGAAATTGCAAGGTCACATAAGAAAAAATTAGAAGATGCAATTGTTTTCCATTAAGAATTGCCAAAATAAATGAGGAGTCCTATGAAAAAAGTTGGTATTTTAACGTTTCATGATGAGCCAAATTATGGAGCATTCCTTCAGACTTATGCGCTGTCAGAGGCTGTAAAGGCCTTAGGCTATGATGTTGAAATTATTGATCTAAGGATGAGTGGGAAATATAACTATAGCTTACTTATGAAATTGTTGAGCCCGTTAATATGGCGTTTAATTTTTGAATCTGCAAGATCAAAATTCTTAAATAGATCAAAGATTGTGTATCGATCTTCAAATGATCTATTTAAAAATCCTCCCAATTGTGATGTATATTTGCTTGGTAGTGATCAAGTATGGAATAAAGATATTACTCGGGAGCTAAAGTATTCATATTTCTTTGATTTTGTTCCTGAAGGTAAGATTATTTGCTCATATGCATCTAGTTTTGGAACTAATGAGTGGTTTTTTGATTCTGATGAAACTGTTAAGATATCTAGCTTACTCAATCGATTTTCAAGTGTGGCTGTAAGGGAGTCAACTGCAGTTTCTATGTGCAAGACGTATTCTGATGTTGATGCTGTAGAGGTTTTAGATCCTACCTTGCTGATTTCTAATTACTCCAGTTTATTATCTAGTGAGCCTAAAAATACAAATAAGATGGTCTGCTTTAAATTTAACCAGGGAGCTTCATTTTATAATTTTCTAGAATCTTTTAAATTAAAGGTTGACTATAAAATTTCAATTTTAGCAAAAACTATGCCCCTTAAAGGTTTTGGAAATATTCCACTCCCGAGTGTTAGAAGGTGGATTATGTCAATTGCGGAAGCTGAGTTGGTGTTAACAGATTCATATCATGCTTTGATATTTTCAATTATATTCAAAAAACAGTTTATAGTTCTCCCAGCCAATACAAAAAACTTCAATCGTCTATCTGAACTCTTACAAGAGCTAGATCTTTCAGACCGGATATTCTATTCCTATGAAGAAGTTTTGAACGATGACCGTTGGAAAAATAAAATTAATTACTCAGACGTGCATAAACTATTATCTGTCAAAGTGAATAGGTCGAAAGATATATTGAGAAAATTACTGCAGGGTACTTCAGTTTAGATGAAAGCTTGAATTGAGACCTGGGTGAAATTTTCTTACTTTTGGGCTAAATTAAATTTTATCTTTGAAATAGCAGTTTTTAATGGAGGTAATCATTGAGCAATTTAGAAGTTTTAATCAGAAGGGCGCTCAAGGTATATAGATGGTCTCTTCATAGGGTCTTTGGTTTAAGTAGGCGGTCAATAATGCCTCCTGGAGAGGCCTGTTGTGTTGAGCATTTTAAGTTTGAACAAAATAATGGCGATGTTGTCCACCCGTGCGTTCGATACTCAATTAATGCATTTCGTGGTCATCACTGGTGGATGGTATATACACCTTACTATGATGCTAATGCTAGTATAGAAAATCCAATTTTATGCTTTGGTGTTAATAAGTCTGATTCTGGACCAATTGAGTGGTTCCCATATATGGAAATAGTTGGTGCTCCCGATACGGGTTACAACTCAGATCCAACTATGTTTTTTGAATCAGGCAAGCTTTATATTTATTGGAGAGAAAACTTTACTCCTAAAACTTCTAGAGATGGCGTCTCTCGTGCGACTTATAGCTGTATTCTTTCGGAGTCAGATATTGTATATGGAGACATTCCCATTTTGAGCGAGCAAGAGGAGTTTGAAGACAAACAAGTATCACCAGCTATTCTTAATTCGACAGGTGGGTATTTGGGATATGGAATGCATATTACATTTCTAAATCCAAAATTAAGAGCAGCCAACAAATATTTGGATAGATTAATTAGATACCTTGTTGGTGCATTAGCGACTTTAGAGATTTTTTCTGACAAAAAAAGTCACGGGATTTCGATATGGAGATCTGATAATCCAAGTGATAGCTTTAAGTATATTAGAACGGTTCCGATAGAAAATTGTAACAGGCTATATAAGCCATGGCATCTGGATTGCTTTGTATATGAAAACAGGCTATTTGCTGTTATACAAACAACCCAATGTAATGCAGATATATGTCTGGCGGTGTCCGATGATTGGGAGAATTTTATAATGTATTCTAATCCTCTTATAACTAATGAAAGCATCGATAAAGTAGGGCTTTACAAGCCCACAGCATTCGTACATAAAGATATATTTTACCTTTATTATACAGCTCAGAATCATAACGATCGATCTCTAAATATGCTTTATGTAACTCATATGCCTTTTAAAGAGGTATTGGATAAGATTGCATGAACGTTGTATTTGTATATTCTCGTGAGATTATTGCTGAAAAAGGTGGAGTCCAGCGAGTCACAACTGTTTTGGCAGATTACTTTGAATCTATTGGCATAAATGTCTTTTATTTGGGTCTTGAGCGAACCAGTTCTGACGAATCAATATCCCCCAGGCAGTTTTATCTTCCTCACCAAAAAGATGTCGGAGATAACTATTCCTTCTTCTTAGAGTTTTTGAAGGATAAGAATATTTCATTTGTGATTAACCAAGCTGGCATTAACCCTGATATTTCTAGGTTAGTATATTCTGCCAAAGATTTGAATATCAAGGTAATTTCGGTAGTTAATAATTCGATAATGTCAGGCATAAATAATTTTTCTTCTCTTTATAAAAGAAGAGCAAGAAACTACGGTCTTGAATTCTTATTGCCGTTAGCTAACATATCAGTTATTAATATTTTCCTTCGGTACCTTTATAAGGCTAAGTACCATAAACACTATAAGGAACTTTGTAAAAAATCTGATAGAGTTGTTATATTGTCGGATTCATTTAGGCAAGAATTGGGTTTTATGTTGGGATATGAGCCAAATGAGTTCGTTGTAACTATACCAAATCCGCTCGCATTTCCATTTAAAGAAATAAATTTTAGTGAGAAGAAAAACGAGTTACTCTTTGTTGGCAGAGCAGATTGCCCATACAAGCAGGTTGATGTGCTTCTAGAGATATGGGAAATGTTATACAAACGATTTCCTGAATGGAAATTAAAAATAGTTGGTGGGGATGAGCAAGGTGATCTAGCAATTTTGGCAGATAAGCTAGGACTAAAGAATATTTCTTTTGAGGGTTTTCAAGACCCAACTCCTTATTATTCAAGCGCTTCTATTTTTTGCTTAACGTCATCCTCTGAAAGCTTTGGCATGGTACTCATTGAAGCGATGAGATTTGGAGTGGTGCCTGTTGCCTTCAGTAGTTATGATGCTGTACATGACATAATTGATTCCCCTGGTGTTGGTTCTTTAATTGAACCTTTTAACCGTCGACAATACGCTGATGAATTATCTAAATTAATTAGTAATCGAGATCGAAGGGAGCAGATGGCAATGTCCGCGCTTCATAAGTCAAATTCATATTCTGTTGATACTATTGGGTATAAATGGTCTGCCTTATTTAACGAACTTTCGTGAGCGGCTATAATTGAAATTTTCAAAAGTAAACAAGTTTTTATGCACGGCAAATTTTGTTTCGATCTTTGTTGGATTTTTTTTGGTTACGTCAGCATTACTACCAGCAAATACACTTGATGACTCTTTGGTGAGGTCGGTAACTCTTCCTTACAGGGCAGTAATGTTGATTGTTGCTATTTTAATTATATTTTTAAATTTTACAAAGATTGATAGGTCAAGGTACCCATTATCATTTGTGGCTTTCTTATTATTCTGGATGCTATTTATAATACGAATTAGTTATGACTCCATTAGGCAAGATATCGATGTAGGTAATACTTTTATGACCTGGGTATATATTTTTGGCATATGTATGCCTACTATATTTTCTCTACTGGTAAGTATTAAAGTTATTGACTTTCAAAAGGCTTTTTGGTGGATATTGATAATGACCGGAGTCACATTTCTGTTCATTATCCTTAAGAATACTGCGATGTTTGGCGTTGACGCTGGCATTGTTGGTCGACATCAGGGAAATGCAGCTGTTTCTTCTATTTCATTTGGTCATTTTGGTGCAACAGCACTTATATTATCGGTGTATGCTTTAAATTATAAAAATACGACTTTTCTAAGTAAATTGGCTCTACTGGCCATCATTTTTATAAGTTTATTTTTTGTACTTCGTGCAGGAAGCAGAGGGCCTTTACTCGCCTTGGTGATTGTGTTCATTTTTTTTTACTTCGCCAGGATTAAACGTCTTTTTGAATCGTTAGTTGCTGTTTTGATCGCTCTCTTTATATTGAATCTATCAACTAATTTAATAATTGAGGGTATCGGTACTATTTCTCCGCTTTTGGAGGCTCGGCTCATGGCTACTTTTGAAGAATCTGGCTTTGGAAGCCGGGATAGATATTATGCTGCGGCTATTGATCTTTTTTTAAAAAGCCCTGTATGGGGTAGTCAGTACTTGATTAATTTCAGTGATGGTAGTGCTCCTGACTACGCACATAATATATTACTTGACTCACTTATGGCTACTGGAATTTTAGGCACTATATTGCTGTTATATTTTTTATACATTGGACTTATGAAATCCAATTATTTATTAAAAAAAGGACATCCTGATGGCTGGTTAGCGCTTTTGCTAGTGCAGCAAATATCATTCAATATGACATCAGGTGCTTTTTATCTTAATCCTACATTATCGGCATTATTAGTTGTGATCCTTTTAAACCACAGAAGCACGCGTTACCTAAGTCAGCGCCAATAACATATATATTTTTAAAAAATTTTAATTAAAGCGATGTAGAGATATATGATTCAAAAGAAAATCCTTTTAGTTACAACTATGTATCCCACTCCTCGATCTGAAGTGCACACCACCATTTGCCATGACTTTGCTAAGGCTTGGGTTGATTCTGGATATGATGTAAAGGTTATACATTTTAAATCTGTTTTCCCAGTCGTTTTTTATTACTTGGCTCGACTATTTCGCCCCTTAGCTATCAAATATTCGGGCAACGATAAACTTGATATTGCTCCTGTGTATGATGAAATATCTTATAATATTGAAGGTGTGACTGTTCATAGCATTCCTATATTTAAGTATCTACCCCATCGACGTTATGGAAAGAGTGTTATTGGATCAAATATTGAGAGGATTCAATCAATTATGAATACTGATGGCTTTATACCCGACATAATGATTGGGCATTTTTACAATCCCCAAATTGAAATAATTTCTCGATTGAAATCAATTTACCCTAAGAGCATTTCATGCGTTGTATTGCACGAAAAAGCCGAGGTTATTAAAAAGCTTTATCACAAAACACTTCATAATTATAAGGACAATATAGATATTTGGGGTTTTAGATCTAAGTCATTACGAGCTGGTTTTGAAGGTATGTTTTGGCAGCTACCAATTAGCTTCGTAAATTACTCAGGTATATCTAGCAATTTTGTTAGTTCAGCAAATACTCCCTTGCCGCGTAAAAAATTAAATAAATTTCTTTATGTTGGGCAGTTGATTGAAAGGAAATATCCGTCAATGATTGTAAGTGCATTAAAACAAGCCTTTCTTAATAAGGACTATGACTTAATGTTCGTTGGAAGTGGAAGCGAAGAATATAATATTCGGGCGGCTGCTAAAAAAAATAGTTCTACGGATATAGTCAAATTATGTGGGCAGATATCTCGTGAGGACGTGTTAGATTATTATGATGCTGCAGACTGTTTCATTATGGTAAGTCGCGATGAGGCCTTTGGTCTAGTTTATCTTGAGGCAATGTCACGAGGTTGTATAACGATTGCGGCACGAAATGAAGGCATTGATGGTGTTATAATTCATGGCGTTAATGGATTTTTATGTGAGGCAGGAAATCAAGACGAGTTAGTTTATCTTTTGCGCCACATTAATTCTCTTTCTGAAAACGAGCTTATGAAAATTTCAAGTAATGCGATCGAAACTGCTCGGAGCATGACTATAGAGAATACATCTAAAAATTACATTGAGTTTGTAATGGCTGCTAAATCTTCTAGTATTTTAAAATGAAGTTTAATAGCTTTAGATTAGTGAAGTTGTTAGGTTGCTATGGTGTAGATCATTATTTTGGCGTGAAACACTTATGGCTATGACTATAAAAAGGAGGTAACGTGAAAGCAGTAATATTAGCTGGTGGCTATGGCACTAGAATGAGTGAGGCAACAAGACTCATTCCCAAGCCAATGGTTGAGATCGGTGATAAACCAATTCTTTGGCATATTATGCAGATGTATTCGCACTATGGTATCAATGAATTCATTATTTGTGGTGGGTACAAACAGTATGTGATTAAGGAGTATTTCTCTAATTATTTATATCATAATTCAGATTTAAGGATTGATCTTGGTAATGGCCAAATAGATGTTTTAAATAATAAAAACCCTGATTGGAAAATCACAATAGTTGATACCGGTATCAATACTATGACAGGTGGACGTATAAAAAGAATTCAGGAGTACGTCGGTGATGAGCCATTTTTTTTAACTTATGGTGATGGAGTGAGTGATGTCGATATTTTACAATCTTATGATAAGCATGTTCAGTCAGGGAAAATATTATCAATGATGGCATTCCAACCATCCGGTAAATTGGGTGTTTTAGATATTTCTGACGATGGTGTTGTTAATGCATTTAAAGAAAAGCCGGATAGCGATGGTACTTGGATTAACGCTGGGTTTTTTGTCTGTAAACCTGAGTTATTTGACTACTTAGACCTTAATAGTGGAATGTTTGAATTGGAGACAATGCAAAGGCTGATTGAAGACCGACAATTAAACGCATATAAACATCATGGATCTTGGATGCCAATGGACACTTTAAACGATAATAGGATTCTGAATGAACTCTGGGAAGATGGAAAGGCTTGGTGGAAAAAATGGTAGGTATTAACGCTGCATCTAACCCCTTTAGAGATATATATAAAGGAAAAAAAGTTTTAATAACTGGTAATACTGGTTTTAAAGGAAGTTGGTTGGCTACTTGGCTTACATCGCTTGGTGCAGATGTTTACGGATTTTCTCTCGATATACCAACTGAACCATCAATGCACTCCGTTCTTGAATTAGAGAAGTCAATTCATCATGTTTTTGGTGACATTGCAGACAAAACCATATTTAACGAATATGTTCAAGAGATTAAACCTGACTTTATTTTTCACTTAGCGGCCCAGGCGATTGTGTCTAAATCTTATAGTGACCCATTTCAAACGATAACAACTAATATAATTGGCACTGCAGCTGTCATGGAGGCAATTCGTAACGTAAGCTGGAAGTGTGCCTGTATATTAATTACTAGTGATAAAGCTTATGACAACGTTGAGTGGATTTGGGGTTATCGTGAAAATGACGCAATGGGAGGAAAGGACGTTTACTCTGGTTCAAAAGGTGGAGCAGAATTGGTTATTAAATCTTACTGGCACTCATTTATTCAAAATATGCCAAATATTAAACTGTCAGTGGTGCGAGCTGGTAACGTTGTTGGTGGGGGTGACTGGGCATTGGACCGAATAGTTGTTGATTGTGTAAAAGCCTTTGATAACGGAGGTATCGTTGAAATACGAAGCCCGATGGCTACTAGGCCTTGGCAGCATGTTCTCGAGCCACTTAGCGGTTATTTAACTACTGGGCTATATCTCTGGGAAGACTTGATTGCTAACGGTGAGGCGTTTAATTTTGGGCCTAAAGCGGAAACTATCAAGACAGTTTATGATTTAACAAAAGATTTAGCTTTACGATGGGGTTATGATGCTGATAAAGTCATTAAAGTCACCGATAGCATTCCTTTTGAAGAAGCTAAGCTACTTAAGCTTAATTGTGATAAAGCAAATCATTATCTCAAATGGCATTCAACATTAAATTACGATCAGTGTGTTGAGCTTATAGCAGATTGGTATCTTGCCTATAACAAAGGGCTAAATATGTATGATGTGACTAGAGCCCAAATTGATTATTTCACTAAAGAAGCTAAGACGCAGAACCTTGACTGGACTTAATATGCAAGGTGTTGACATTTATGATCTGAAACAAATTGAAGTTAACAAAGGTAATATCCTGCATGCTCTTAAAGCGAAAGATGAGGGTTATGTTGGCTTTGGTGAAGCATATTTCTCTCAAATAAAATACGGTGAGATAAAAGGTTGGAAGAGGCATAACGAATTTGTATTGAATATTATTGTGCCCGTCGGAGAGATCAAATTTGTTATATTTGATGATAGGGCTGGGAGTGCTACTTACCAGTCTTTTTTTGAAATAAAATTGTCCCCAAGTAGAAATTACAAAAGGATATGTGTGCAGCCTGGGCTTTGGATGGCTTTTCAAGGTTTGTCCAGTCCATTTTCTATCTTACTAGATATTATTCCTGGTGCACATATTTCAAGCGAAGCCGATAGCGTGTCACTTGACAAAATTGAATACGATTTTAAGTCATGAAAATCCTGATAACTGGAGCAACTGGATTCATTGGCAGTAACTTGATGCCTTTACTTAAAAAAATGATGCCAAACGCTCAAATACTCACCTTGAATAGAGACTTAGATGTCGCGAACCAAAAATACCCTCGGAGTAAGTATCCTAACTGTCAAAATAGTCATGTATCGGACTTAAATTCAGTTATAGATTTTAATCCTGAAATAACAATTCATCTTGCTACCTTAACGACTCCAAATAATACCTCTAAGGTCGTGAGCCCAATGATCTCAGCAAACATAGAATTCGGTGTTTTATTGCTTGAGACGTTGACTAAATGTAGTGATTTTAAGTTATTTATAAATTTAGGTACATTTTCTGAATATGCTGATAATAGCAATGAATTAAATAGTGCTACCCTCTATGCTGCTACCAAAACGGCATTTCGACAGTTTGTAAGCTTCTATGCTAGCTATAGTAGTTTTCAGTACTTTACAGTGATTCCCTATAGCGTTTATGGTGGTGATATGACTGTGAAAAGAGTAGTCGACTACATAAAAGAATCTTTGGGATCAGACGAGCCGATTAAGATGACAAAGGGCCAGCAGGTATTAGATTTTATTCATATTGATGATGTTACTGATTTTTTTGTTTATATCATCAAAAACACGGATGTGATCCTAGAACTTGAAAAAAACAAACGTGTCTTTTTTCTTGGAACAGGAGCTGGTAATAGTATAAAGAGCTGTGCTAGGCTGATCGAAGGTAAGTATGAGCAACGTTGTAATATTGAATGGGGAGCTATTCCCTACAAGAAAAGAGATATCATGTACGCTGTTGCTCCTTTAAGCCTAAATAGCGAATCTATTAAATGGAAAGCAAGCATTAAATTAGCTGACGGAATCTAGAAGATGCAAACAATTGTTGTTATAAGTTCGTGTGATTTGTATAAAGACTGCTGGGCCCCAATGCTGAAATCATTTCAGTTGTTCTGGCCGGACTGCCCTTTTCCAATTTACTTTGTATCTAATTTTTGTGAAATTGCAGTTGACGAAGTGACTTTTATAAAGGTGGGCGAGCATAAAGGGTTCTGTTCTAATCTAAAAAAAGCCTTAGCGAAGGTAGAAGCTGATAGGGTAATTTTATTTCTAGAAGATTTTTTCTTAGCAAAAAAAGTTGATTCGCGTATTGTCACGAATCATGTTGAGCACTGTATTGATAATGATGTGGACTATTTAAAAGTGGATTCACATGAAGTAATTTTTCGTGATGACTTCAGGATTGAGGATAGTGATTATTGTGAAAACGTTTTGGATATAAAATACTCTTTGAATGCTTGTATCGCAATTTGGAACAAATCTACGCTAATGTCAATTTGTGCAGATGGATTTTCAGCCTGGGATTTCGAACGCAATGGCATTGCTTTTGTAAATGATAATCAAATAAAGCTTCATTCTCAGACAATTTATTCTGCCAGTCTTGATTCTCAAGCCTTTAAAAAAATTTGTGCTGCTGGAGCTGTTTGTAAAGGTCGGTGGACAAAAGAAGGGGTCAAATTTCTTCAAGAAAACAACTATTTTGATCTTATAGCTGGTCGTCAGGTCGAAGGAAGAGTTATACGATTTATTGTATCGCTATACAGGCCTAACTCTATTTTTTGGTTGCCACTTGGCCTGATACTTAGATTATTGAATAAATTTAAGATTAATATCTAGTATTGTATTTCCATAATTGGCGTTCCTGAAATATATAGAACTGTGTTCGAAAGTTAAGTGTTATTTTGGGATGACATTTAGATATTCAGCTGCGGATAAATAATAAGTTCCCAGTTTGACTGTTATATTTTTAATATCAAAAATTAATTAGATTGGAGTTAGCTTCATGGTAGGTAAAAAAATATGGTTGGTTAATCAATACGCTATGCCGCCAAAATATGAACATCGGTTTCAGACTTTAAAGCGGGCTCAATATCTAACTGAGCTTGGACATAAGGTAACAATTATTGCTGGCAGTTTTTTACATAACACCAACAAAAATTTGATAACTGGAAGAGATTCATACATTGAGACCTATCATGATGGTATTCGGTTCATTCATATAAAGACAAATAGCTATAATAGTAATGGCTTGAAAAGGATTTTAAGCTTATTTATTTTTCCCATCCGATTTTTAAGGTTGTATAAAAAATTTGGAAAACCTGATGTCATATGTCAGCTAGCGACGGTCCCTTTTGGTAATCCGATATACTTTATTGCGAAGCGTCTTAAAGTAAAATTCATTGTTGACGTGGTTGATTTGTGGCCTGAATCTTTTTTGACAATGGGGTTGATATCTAAGAAGAATCCTTTTTTAAAATTAGCGTATCTCAGTGAGAAATGGCTGTATGAGAGAGCAGATAAATTAGTTTTTTCTATGGAAGGAGGAAAAGATTATATAACGGATAAGGGTTGGGATATCGATTCCGGCGGGCCCATAAATTTGGAAAATGTGTATTACATCAATAATGGTGTTGATCTTGAAGAATTTGATAGATTTAAATGTGAGTATGTTTTCGATGATCCTGATTTACAAAACGATAAAAACTTTAATGTTATCTATATGGGCTCGATTCGCTTAGCTAATAATATTATAAAGTTGGTAGAAGCTGC
>Ga0206682_10002454_pt1 | contig 16807 bp, 17 predicted proteins | sample M240m12015metaG_FD_155444 | JGI IMG/M metagenome (GOLD analysis project Ga0206682, IMG submission 155444) | Ammonia-oxidizing marine archaeal communities from Monterey Bay, California, United States - M2 40m 12015 | ecosystem: Environmental > Aquatic > Marine > Intertidal zone | place: USA...
GCGCTTGCTGCTGCTGGATTGCGAGGTTCAGACTTTATAATTGGTTGGAAAAGAAGGGAGGAACCATTAGATATTGGCTTTATTGATGAAAGTTCTATGCTAGATGATCGGCAATTTGAAGATTTGCAAGAAATTTTTTCAACTCTTATTTTGTTTGGTGATCCGGCTCAATTGGCTCCTGTAGGTCAGTCAGGTGAAATGGCTTTTGAAAATGTACCAAAATCAAGACAATGTCATTTAACAAGAATACACCGCCAAGCTGGTGATAGCCCTATCTTAGATCTGGCCCATTTACTATCATCTTTTAATGACATTTCTTACTATCAGAACCTAATCTGTCTTTCCAAGAATTTGAGCGCCAAATTGAAGAAATGTCATTAAAAGATGATAGAGTCGTTTTGGCTCAATCGGTTCAGTGTGATTTAATGTCACGATCTCCAGTTTTGGTTTGGCGAAATTCAACAAGGATTAGATTGATTCAAGCATTTCGAAATGCATATGAGGCGCCTGACGATCGGTTATTATCAGGTGAACCTTTAATTTGTGATGGTATTGAATTACCGATGAAACATAGAAAGAAACGTATTGATCTAGAGGCACGTGGATTAATTAAAGGAGCTCAATGCGTATATCTTGGTGATGGGCGAAAGCCAGGGTTTTCTAGGTTACATGTGATTGGTGCTGAAGACCCACAAGTTTCCGCTGCAAGTATTATTAAGATAGAGGCGCCAGACCAAGAAGAGCCTTTTATACCTTTTGCTGCACATATGGGTGCTGCATTCGTACATGGATCAGCTTGTACAATTCATAAAGCTCAGGGTTCCCAATGGAAGAATGTTCAAGTATTTGCCCCTGATTTGTTTGTGGCTGCTAAAATGGGGCGAGAAGAAGCTGGAATACAACTATGGAAAAGATTAGCGTATGTGGCAATTACGAGAGCTATTGATAAATTGTTCTGGGTTAAAGCATATAAATTAGCTCGCCCAACAACACCTTTACATACAGACGATTTGAGAAGCCAAATTTCAAACGAATTAACTTTAGAACCTATAGAATAATCATATTCTCAAAACTTAAGTGAGCGCTAAATCTAAAAAATAAGGTTCATCATCACCATAGAAACTATTAAGAACAAGATTGTCATTATTCCACCAGTTTTTACAAAATCAGCAACTCTATAACCTGCAGGTCCCATAATTAACGCATTTACTTGGTGCGTAGGTATTAAGAAAGAGTTTGAAGTTGAAATTGCAACTGTCATAGCAAATATTGCTGGATCACCACCTGAAGCAATAGCTATTGATACAGCCAATGGAACCAATAACACCGTTGCACCCACATTAGACATTATTAACGTGAATATTGTAGCAAGAATAGCAATTCCAACTTGAAGTGCCCAAATTGGCCATCCATCTAAAATTGCCAATACTCCTTGAGCAATCCATTCTGCAGTTCCTGTACTTTGAACTGCATGCCCTAAAGGAATTAAACCAGCTAATAAAAACACGGTGTTCCATCCAACTGATTTATAAGCTTCATCAATGCTTAGCACTCTGGATAAAATCATTCCTACTGCACCAACTAAAAGACATAAAGATAATCGCAATGGTGAAAACAATATAAGTGCAAGTGCGATACTGAAAAAGAAAACAGCCCATCCAACCTTTTTAGGCCGAAGTTCTTCTTGAGGGTAATCAGACGTTACAATTACGAAATTTTTATCTGATTTTAATCGTGTTAAAGCTTCCCATTGTGTTTGAACAACAAGTGTATCACCAGCATGTAATTCCATAACACCTATTCGACTCGGTTGGTGATCATCGGTTTCAACGTGACTATATGTTTCTTCACTTCGGTAAATTGCAAGAAGGGCCATTCCATATACTTTTCGAAATTGCATTTCCCGAGCGGTTTTCCCAATTACAGATGAATTTGGAGGAATGACAACTTCTGCAACTCCAGCTTTTGTTGGCACAAATTCTTCTGCAAATACGTCTAAGCGCGGCTTTACTTCTAAACCGTAATCTTCACACATTTCTTGGATAACTTTTTTTCTGCCAAGAATTGCTAATCTACATGGTGGGGTAATTTTTGTATCTAATGTAGGCCCAACCCATCGTTTAGCATTATGATACGTTCCTATAACATATATATGGTGGGCATCCATTAGGTCACCCAGTGTCTCACCCATTAGTATAGAACCCTCAGGTACTACCACTTCTACGATATCAGCTTTTAACCCATAAATTCTTTTCAGATAATCCTTCATTGACTGGCCAGCAGATCCTGATGTTCTACCGCCTGATCCAGGTAATACCCATCGCCCTAGAATAACAAAGTATAATATCCCCGTAACAACCAAGGCTAAACCAATTGGGGTAACAGAGAATAAACTAAATGTTTCCATTTTTAATTCATCAGGTAATTTTGAATTAGAAGTGATTATTAAATCATTGAGTAAAATCAAGGGTGAAGAACCAACCATAGTCATGGTTCCACCTAATATTGCACAAAATCCCATTGGCATTAATAACCTAGACATGGGTATCTCTGTTCGAGCTGATATACGGCTTACAACAGGTAAAAATAACGCTGCTGCGCCAACATTTTGTAAAAAACTTGAAATGAATCCAACAGTTCCAGATACGACAGGAATAATGCGTTTTTCAGTAGATCCACCAAACTTTAGTATGCGAGCGGCAACAGTATTCATTAAGCCAGTTTTATCTAATCCAGCCCCAATAATCATTACAGCAATTATAGAAATTACGGCGTTAGAAGCAAAGCCGTCAAATAAATGATTCACATCTGCAAGACCACTTAATGCAGGTATGTAACTAAGAGCACCTAATAGTACCATTACTAAAATAGCTGCTAAATCAACACGTACAACTTCTGAAATGAACAAAAATATTGTAAAGCCCAAAAGGCATAATACGGCAATCATTTCAATATTAAGAACTACTGTGTCCATTCATTTCTCCAAAAATTTATTGCTTTTTAAGTATGCATTATCGAAAGATGATATGTTTGGCATTAGAAAAGCGCAAAAATATTGAAAATATTTTATCCTTATTAGATTATTTATTTAATTGTGCTAAAATGCATAACATCTCAAATACAATTGAAATACCAAGCCATGAAGTTGCTCCTGATTGATCAAATGGTGGTGAAACTTCAACTAAGTCCATTCCAATTAAATTTACGCCACTAAGCTCTCTAACAACCTGTAATGCCTGAAAACTATTAGGGCCACCTACTTCAGGTGTTCCAGTACCAGGCGCAAAAGTTGGGTCAATAAAATCAATATCGTATGAACAATAAGTTTCATTGTTTCCGACAATGTCTCGTGCTTGTTGCATAACATCTTTTATTCCGCGCTCAAATAATTCTTCAATCTGAATTATTGTAACGCCTTGGTGTCTTCCCCATTCAATATCTGCTCCATCATACATACTACCTCTAATGCCAATTTGGATGACTCGTTTAGGATCAAGCAAACCTTCTTCAATTGCGCGACGAAAGGGAGTGCCGTGTGTGTATTTATAACCATTAAAATAACTTTCAAAAAGATCTGTATGCGCATCAAAGTGTATCATTCCAACGGGAGCTGAAGAGGCCAGTGCTCTCAAAACTGGTAAGCTCGTCAAGTGATCACCACCAACAGTCATTGGTATGATTCCATTTGATTTAACTTTTTCATAAAACTCCGTAATACGCTTCATGCAGTCTTGAATGTCTGCAGGATTTACTGGTGCATCACCCAAATCAGCAAAATTTGCCAATTCAAAAGGTTTTATTCGTGTAGCACCATTCATAGCTCTTATCATTGTTGAAAGATCTCGCATTTGGCGTGGTCCATGACGTGGTCCGGGTCTATTAGTAGTGCCAGCGTCCCATGGAACTCCAATTAGCCCAAAGTCAACTTCATTGTAGCACCATTCATAGCTCTTATCATTGTTGAAAGATCTCGCATTTGGCGTGGTCCATGACGTGGTCCGGGTCTATTAGTAGTGCCAGCGTCCCATGGTACTCCAATTAGCCCAAAGTCAACTTCATTGATATTTTGATCATTTAAGTCTAAATGGGGTAGGCGCATAAAGCTTGGAATTCCAGCAAAACGAGGTAATTCCATACCATCTACAGGTTGAAAAAAATTATTTTTAGGTGAGCTCATTTGTATTCTCCTTAACTGTGAGAATGTTTGCATTTTTTGAAAAACTACGCCAGTATTTTAATCACATACACTAGGAAAAATTATGAACAAAACAATTCTAATTACTGGTGCCAGCAGTGGTATTGGGGCTTATGTCGCAAAATTATTCTTAGAACGTGGCTGGAATGTAGGTCTAATTGCAAGAAGAGAACAAAAGCTTGCAATAATTGCAAACAATCACGAAAACGCGCTGTGCATTAAATGTGATGTTGCTCAAGAAAAACAAATTAAAGATGCTTTTCAACTAACTGCGGATCACTTTGGAAAAATTGATGTTTTATTTAACAATGCTGGAATTTTTACTCCCCAAGCTCGCATTGATCAAATTGATATAAAAGATTGGCAAAAATCTCTTGATGTGAATTTGACTGGTATGTTTCTATCAGCACGAGAAGCCTTTAAACATATGAAAGATAAAGGTGGTCGCATAATTAATAATGGATCAATTTCTGCACATACACCTCGTGAGGGATCTGTTCCATACACAACAACGAAACATGCTATTACAGGTTTAACAAAAACTATAGCATTGGATGGTAGGGATCTTAATATATGTTGTGGCCAAATAGATATTGGAAACGCACATACCGAAATGGTTGCAAACCTTAGCCATGCAGGTGGGGTTGTTGAGACTATGGCAGTATCAGATGCGGCAGAGGCTGTTTGGAACATGGCTCAATTACCATTGAGTACCAATATTCTGTCAATGACTATAATGGCAAATAAGATGCCATTTGTTGGAAGAGGTTAAATTGATTTAATCATTACAATAGCATCAATTTTTTCACCCTCAGGTGATGTATAGTAATTTTTGCGCTTTCCTTTAATTTTGTAGTGAAAGCTTTTATATAGCTGAATTGCAGGGACATTATTTTTTGCAACTTCTAATACGATTTTATCTATATTTTTTTGCAAACAGATATTTTCAAATTTTTTGAGTAAATTTTTTGCAATACCAAGTCTACGATTTATAGGATCTACTGCTAATGTAAGGATTTCTGCTTCATAATCTGTAATTGTTCCAAGTAAAAAAGAATTTTTTCCCGTTATCAATTGTGTGGAATCTTGAAGCAATAATTGATCTATTTCTTTTGCAGACCATGAGCGTGGTGTGTTGAATGATCTCTTGTGTATGCCTGCTAGGGTGTCAGATTTCATATTATCTTCGGTGGTTGTTCTTTTGGTAAGTCTGCATTTGGTTCTTGCAAATACATTGGTGCAGGGCGTGAGTTTTCTGTACCAATTCTATTTATGGCCAATCTTGCAATTGCGTTTGGAAGAGTACATTTTGGAATATTAACATTTTTAAATAGACCAATATTTTTATCATCTGCATTCATAATAGCATCGATAGAAAAATCTCCATTGTGTGTATTTATTATTTTTGGTTTATTTAATGCATTACCGTCACAAAAATCTTGGATATATATCCTCTCTTGCCTAGCATCCATAATAACTGAAGCTTTGCTTTTTGAGTCTAATGCCATCGCTTCTAATCTTGATATTCCAATTGCTGGTATTCCTAGTGATAGTGATAAACCTCTTGCAGCGGATACTCCTACTCGAACGCCTGTGAAATTTCCTGGCCCAATGCAAACTCCAATAGCATCTAAATTTTTCCAATTAATCTCTGCTAAAGTTAAAACTTTTTCGCATAATGGGAATAGCCGTTCAGCTTGGCCTTTTACCATAGGCTCAATGCGCTCATTAAAACATTCGCCATTTATAAACAAAGAGACCGCGCAATGCGCGGCCGATGTATCAAATGCTAATACATATTGATTAGGCGGCAACTGGACGTACCTCGGTTACTTCCGGGATATAATGGCGTAATAAATTCTCTATACCCATTTTAAGGGTAATTGTAGAAGATGGACATCCTGCACAGGCACCTTGCATATGAAGGTAAACGACGCCTCTCTCAAACCCATGAAATGTAATATCACCACCATCTTGCGCAACTGCTGGGCGAACCCTAGTGTCTAATAAATCCTTGATTTGATTTACAATATCGGAATCTTCACCGCTATGCTCTGCATGCCCACCTGAATTATCTTCACCTTCAATAACTGGCTGGCCAGATTGAAAGTGTTCCATTATTGCTCCAAGTAACGCCGGTTTTATATGGTCCCAATCTGCATCTTCAGATTTTGTAATCGTTACAAAATCAGGTCCAAGAAAAACTGCTGTTGCACCTTCTACTGCAAAGATTCTTTTTGCTAAAGGAGATGATGATCCAGCTTCTGGTGATGGAAAATCTGCAGTTCCCATACTCATGACTGTTTGGCCAGGAAGGAATTTTAAAGTCGCTGGATTTGGAGTAGATTCGGTTTGAATAAACATAAAGACACATCCTTATTGAAGTTGTATATTATTTACTTTTTTACGCCATAAAGTCAATATTTAGAATAATTCTAAACTAGAGCTTAGCTATATTATTTAAAATTAATTACTAAACTTATCGATTAATTTTTGTATTGCTGATCGATTATCTGTTTCAGATATGTCTTCTTTTTTAATCGTGACCTTATTGGTTTTTTTTGGCTTTTCACGCTGTGGTACAGTTTTCATAGCTACAGCGTTCATAAACTTACCAGGATCATCGTTTGCAAGGTATACAGCGCCATCGCTAGTTCCATATATCAAGTCCTTTAGCCAATTTTGATCACTTTTAGCAAAATCACTTAAAACATAATTAGCAACTCTGTTTTTATCACCAGGATGACCTATGCCCATGCGAACTCTCTGGTAATCTGGTCCAATATGTTGGTGAATAGATCTAAGTCCATTATGTCCAGCGTGGCCACCTGATGTTTTTACACGTATCTTAGAAGGGGAAAGATCCAGCTCATCGTGAAAGACTACTACATCTTCAGTTTTAATCTTATAAAATTTTATAGTTTCGCTAACTGATTGGCCGGATAGGTTCATAAATGTTTCAGGCTTGAGCAGGATTACTTTTTCAAGACCTAATTTTCCATCAGATAGCTGTCCTTGAAACTTACTTTTCCAAGGTGAAAATGAATGATCACTGGCTATCTGATCTAATGCCATAAACCCAATGTTATGTCTGTTATTAACATATTTTTTGCCAGGATTGCCAAGGCCAACGAACAGTTTCATAGATTATCACTTTTTTAAAATTGAGTTGAAACTAATACACCCAATAATAAGTTGCAATTAATCTAGCTGACTAAATTAATATAAAACAAAACCAATAAAAAAGCCCGCGCAAAGCGCACGGGCTAAATTATAATATCTGATTATGATGTTTTATGTTTCAGCGTCTGCTTCAGGTGCATCACCTTCAGGTGCATCACCTTCAGCTGTTTCTTCAGCTGCTGCATCTTCAGCTGTTTCTTCAGCTGCATCTTCATCTTCGTCGTCAGCAGCTCCACCAGGAGCAGCGATGTTTGCAATCACAAAATCACGATCTGAAATTACTGGGCGTGTTCCTTCTGGAAGTGTAATGTCTGAGATGTTGATAGTTTCACCGATTTCAAGCTCTCCCAGGTCAGCTTCAATATGATCTGGAATGTTACCAGCTGTAACCATCAACTCAACTTCAGCTCGAACAATTGTTAAAGTTCCACCTTTTTTCAAACCAACACTTGTTTCTTCGTTTAAGAAGTGAACTGGGATGTTCATATTAATTCGGCTGTCACGTTTCAATCGCAAGAAATCTATGTGAGTTGGCAAATCTTTTACTACATGACGTTGTACGCCACGGCAAACTGCACGAACGTCTTCAGAACCTTCAACTTTTAGGTTGAAGAGAGTTGACATAAAGCCGCCATCTTTAAGTTTCTTAAATAATACATTGAAAGGGATTGATATAGCTTGTGGCTCTTCACCACCACCATATACAACTCCAGGTACTAAGCCATCACGACGAGCTTGACGGGCGGCTCCCTTGCCTGTCCCCGTGCGCGGCGTTAATTCTAGATCAGGAATTTTACCTGCCATAATAATTCTCCATAAATTAGGGCCATCCTCCAGGGTGTATGGCCGTTGAAAGCGCCGTATAGGACAGTTTTATGCTGATGTGAAGAGATTAATTGTAATAGATGTAATAAAATGATTTTGAATGATGTGAACTATCTTATCTTTGAATTTATAAGCTAAATAATCACCTATTCCCAGTTGCCACTAAAGCCCTTGGGGATTAGTAAATTCTCGCGGGTCATGTTTGTAATATTTCGCTCCCCACATAGCGCCATAGTTGTATCTAATTCTTTATGAATAACCTCTAATGCTTTAGAAACGCCTTTTTGCCCCATTGCACCTAAACCATATATATATGGCCTTCCAATCATGACGCCTTTAGCTCCCAATGAAACAGCTTTAGCTACGTCTTGTCCTGATCTAATTCCTCCATCCATCCAAACTTCAATTTGATTTCCAACTGCTTCTATTATTGAAGGAAGTGATCTAATTGATGAAAGTGCACCGTCTAGTTGTCGGCCTCCATGATTTGAAACAACAATAGCATCCGCACCTGTTTTTACTGCCATTTTGGCATCTTCTACATCTTGTATGCCCTTTAATATTACTTTGCCACCCCATCTTTTCATGATCCAAGACAGGTCATCCCAGTTAAGGGTACGCATGAGTGTTTTTGCTGACCAATCCGATAAACTGGTTAAATTTTCCACTCCAGTTGCATGACCTATTATATTAGAAAATCCATGCCTTTTTGTTTGAAGCATTCCTAAACACCAATGAGGTTTTGTTGCCATATTTATTATGTTTTTAAGCGTAAGTTTTGGTGGTGCTGTCATTTGATTTTTTATATCTTTATGACGTTGACCTAAAATTTGTAGATCTAGTGTTATGACGAGTGCAGAACAATTTGCTTTTTTCGCGCGATCAATAAGGTTTTCTATAAAAGGTTTGTCACTCATACAATAAAGCTGAAACCAAAAGGGTTTTGTGGTATGTTTTGCTACATCCTCAATTGAGCAAATAGACATTGTTGATAAAGTAAATGGAACACCAAATTTTTCCGCAGCTTTTGCAGCTTTAATTTCTCCGTCTGGATGTTGTAGGCCAGTTAATCCAACGGGTGCCAATGCAACCGGCATTTTGACATCATTGCCAAGCATTTTTGTGCTGGTTGAGCGGTTTGAAATATCTACTGCAACTTTTTGTTTAAAGTAAATTTTGCTAAAATCACTAACATTTTCTCTAAATGTTTGCTCTGTCCAAGAGCCACTCTCACAATAATCATAAAACATCTTTGGGACTCGACGTTTATATATTGGCTTAAAATCATCGATTGTTGTTATAATTGTCATTTAGATCTCTATTGGTAATATTATTTTACCAATTTATCAGAGTGGAATGTTATGGTCAATTAAGTTATTTCTTTGCACTATGGGCGCCGTCAGATAAACTTTTTACAAATTTTAATACATCTGAAACTGAGTCACCTGCAGCTATTTTCGATACTATTGCAGATCCGACTACTGCGCCGTCAGCATGTAGGGCCATATCATATGCTGCTTCAGGGGTATTTATACCAAAGCCAACAACAATAGGTAGATCCGTGCTTTCTTTAATACGTTTAATTTCTGTTCCTACTTCAGCTGCATTTGCTGAGCCAGCACCTGTGACACCTGTAACAGCAACGTAATAAATAAAACCACTCGTATTTGGAAGAAGTTTGGGCAAGCGCTGTGTGTCAGTTGTAGGAGTTGCTAGCCTAATAAAGTCTAAACCTAAATCTTTCGCTGGAATGCATAACTCGTCATCTTCTTCAGGTGGTAAATCAACTACAATTAGGCCGTCAACACCTGCATTTTTGGCATCTGAAATAAAAGCCTCAACACCATGGCTATAAATAGGATTATAATAACCCATTAAAACAACTGGTGTGTCATTGTTGTTTTCTCGAAAACTTGAAACCATTTTTAAAGTTTTCTTTAAAGTCATACCACCTGCTAATGCGCGTTGTCCTGCCAATTGAATTGTTGTGCCATCTGCCATTGGGTCAGTAAACGGGGCTCCAATTTCTATTATATCCACTCCTGCTTCAGGAAGCCCTTTCATTATTTCTAATGTGGTATCGTAATTTGGGTCACCTGCCATAATATATGATACAAAAGCTGACTGTTCTTTTGATTTTAAATCTGCAAATTTGTTAGCAATACGTGACATTATTAGACTCTTTCTTAGTTTAAAAAAACCTTTGCTGTAAAAATGGAGTAATTTCAAGTGCTGGATTACTTGACCTTTCCCCCAATCAAACGATAGATGCCACAAACATTAATTTAAAGGTTGAAAATCATGGGTTTTAAAACTGGTATAGTCGGCATGCCTAATGTTGGTAAATCAACACTCTTTAACGCGCTAACCCGAACTGCGGCTGCTCAAGCTGCTAATTTTCCATTTTGCACCATAGAGCCAAATACCGGTGAAGTATCTGTCCCTGATGAACGATTAGATCTCTTATCTAAGATTGCTAACTCCAAAACAATTATACCTGCTCGAATGACATTTGTTGATATCGCAGGTCTCGTTAAAGGTGCCTCAAAAGGTGAGGGATTGGGAAATCAATTTCTAGCAAATATTCGAGAGTGTGATGCAATAGCTCATGTATTGAGATGCTTTGATGATGATGACGTTACGCACGTTGATGGGCGAGTTAATCCAATTGAAGATGCTGATACAATTGAAACTGAATTAATGTTGGCTGACTTAGAAAATATTGAAAAACGTATGCAAGGCTTGGTGCGAAAAATCAAAGGTGGTGATAAAGACGCTGTTTTACAAAATGATTTATTAAAACGAGCTAAAGATGCACTAGAAACAGGTAAACCTGCAAGAACTTGTATTATTGATAGTGATGAGGAAAAACAATGGAAGCAACTCACATTGCTTACCGCAAAACCAGTTTTGTATGTATGTAATGTCGAGGAAGACAATGCGGGCAAAGGTAATGCGCATTCTGATGCAGTTGCAAAAATGGCGGCTGATCAAGGTGCAGCATCAGTGGTGATATCTGCTGCAATTGAAGAAGAAATTAGCCAGCTGGAGAATGATGAAGCAGAAATGTTTTTGAATGAACTTGGCCTAGAAGAGGCGGGTTTGGATAGACTTATTGCTGCTGGATATGAACTACTGGGGCTTCAGACTTATTTCACAGTTGGGCCAAAAGAAGCCCGTGCCTGGACCATTCGCAAAAATACTTCTGCTCCACAAGCTGCAGGTGTCATACATGGCGACTTTGAGCGTGGGTTTATTAGGGCGGAAACAATTGCTTACAGTGATTATATAGAATGTAATGGTGAGCAGGGTGCAAAAGAAAAAGGAAAAATGAGGGCAGAAGGTAAAACTTATACAGTCTCTGATGGCGATGTACTTCACTTCCTATTTAATACTTAAATTTATAACCTGATTAGAATTTCTCTTATCTAAAAACTAATTGACAAATTGGGTAATTATAACGCACGTTTTATTTTATTATCACTTAATAAATTAAGGATATGATTTCATGAATGGTGGCTAGTGGTTATTTTTTAAGCCGACCAAATAGGAGTGCTTACATGAATAAAATAGTTAATCATTTGCCAACAAAAGATTTGCAAGCTTTAGATGCAGCGCATCATATGCATCCTTTCACAGAAAATGCTGAATTAGCAAAAAAAGGTGTGAAAATTATTACTGCTGCTGATGGAGTTATGCTCACTGACTCTGATGGGAAACAAATCTTAGATGGAATGGCGGGACTTTGGTGTGTTAATATTGGGTATGGTCGGAAAGAACTTGCAGATGTTGCCTATGCACAAATGCAACAACTGCCGTATTATAATACTTTTTTTCAAACAAGCCACGTACCTGCAATATCGCTTTCAGCAAAATTAGCAGAAATATCTCCTGCAGGATTTAACCATACTTTTTTTGCAACTGGTGGATCTGAGGCTAATGATACAAACATTAGAATGGTCAGACATTTTTGGGCAGCTAAAGGTAAGCCTAATAAAAAGACGATTATAAGTCGCATAAATGGCTATCATGGTTCAACTATGGGCGGAGCTTCACTGGGTGGTATGAAAGGTATGCATGCACAAGGTGGATTACCAATTGCCAATATCACTTATATTGGCCAACCGGATTGGTATAATGAGGGTGCAGAGCTATCCCCACAAGAATTTGGATTGTTAAGGGCAAGAGAGTTAGAAGAAAAAATTCATGAATTAGGTGAAGAAAACGTTGCAGCATTCATCGCTGAGCCAATTCAAGGTGCTGGTGGTGTAATAGTTCCTCCAGAATCTTACTGGCCAGAAATTCAAAGAATTTGTGATGAATATGAGATATTACTAATTGCTGATGAAGTTATTTGTGGGTTTGGACGAACAGGCCATTGGTTTGGAAGTGATTACTATGCTATCCGCCCACATATCATGACAATAGCGAAAGGATTATCATCAGGCTACGCACCTATAGGTGGCTCTATGGTTTGTGATGAAGTCGCCTCTGTGATTAATAGCTCAGGTGATTTTGCTCATGGTTATACCTATGGAGGACATCCCGTTGGAGCGGCAGTTGCATTGGAAAATCTGCGTATAATTCAAGAAGAAAATTTGATAGAAAACGCAGCTTCAGACACAATGCCATATCTTGCAGAAAAATGGCATGATTTAAGTAATCATCCTTTAATTGGTGAGGCAAATATGGTTGGATTTATGGGGTCACTTGTAATGACACCTGACAAGTCCTCTAGGGCCAAGTTTGCTGCTGATGTTGGTACAGTTGGCTTAATTGGACGAAGCCATAGTTTTGGGAATGGGCTTATTATGAGGCATGTTGGTGATCGAATGATTATCTCACCACCGATTACAATAAGTCGTTCTGAAATTGATACTTTAATAAATTTGGCATCAAAATCTTTAGATGAAACTCTAAAAGATATTAAAAGCCAAGGTTTATATAAATAGTTATAGTATAAATGTATGCATTTTTAATGTACGTATATTTATTCACTTGAATGGTAAGAATAATGACTAATTTTATGGCTGAATATGATTTGTATTGCACTCAACATGGGGTGCCAGAACGAATTGATTTAATGTTATGCGATATAAATGCAGTCCTCAGAGGTAAATGGCTACCATCATCAGAAGTATCAAAGCTATTGGATAATCAAGTTCGGATACCACTTTCTACTTATGCACCAAATATATTTGGATTTGAAATTCCAGAAACAGGCTTAGGCATGATTCAAGGTGACCCTGATGGTATCTTAAAACCAATATTAGGAACATTAAAGCCCGTCCCATGGGCAAAAGGAAATGTTGCTCAGTTAATGGTTGAAATGCATGAGATGAATGGTGAAATATCTCAATTATCGCCCAGATTAATTCTTCAGAAGATTGTTGATAAGTTTAAGAATAAAGGATTAAACCCTGTTATAGCTTGTGAATTAGAATTCTATATAATTAACAAACGAAAAAACGTTTCTGACCCACCTACTCCACCTGAAAGAACCCCTGATGCACAGAACTACGATCTTGAAGTTCTTTCCCGATCTGAAGAAATGCTACGTGCAATACAAAAAGCATCTAAAGTGCTGGGCCTCCCAATTGATTCAATAATTGCAGAATTTGGCCCTGGTCAGTTTGAAATTAACTTCCATCACACTGGCGATGTTTTGTCAGCAGCTGATACGGCTGTCATTTTTCGACGACTTGTTCGAGGAGTTGCAGACGAACACGGCATGGAAGCTACATTTATGGCTAAACCATACGCTGATCATCCAGGCAATGGAATGCATTTACATACATCAGTTCTTGATAATGAAGGTGTAAATATATTTGAATGTTCAAATGAAGAGATTGCGCCTGCACTTAGACATGCGGTTGCGGGTGCTTTGAGCGGGTGCTTTGAATACAATGGAAGATTTTCAAGCTATTTTTGCACCTCATATGAATTCATATCGTCGATTTTTCCCAGGTGGCTTTGCACCTTGTGCCCCGGATTGGGGGCTAGATAATCGCAATGCAGGCATAAGGTTACCTGTAACCAAAGGGCCAGCTTCACGACTTGAACATCGAATATCCGGTGCTGATATAAATCCATATTTAGCATTTGCCGCTATATTAGCAGGAATTTTGCATGGTATTGAAACAAAAGAAGAACCACCTTTGCCACTTGAAGATTCAAACTCATCTCCAGCAATACCGCTAACTACAAATTGGAAACAAAGTGTCGATAATTTTGAAAATTCAGAATTTGCGAAAGCACTTTTGGGTGAAAACTATTGCAATATTTACACCGTTTTACGACGAAATGAAATTTCACAGATTACAACTGAAATCCCACCCATAGAATATAAAACTTATTTAAGTAGATTGTAGGAATAGCCATGTCAGATGAAAAAGGTGATTTTGCATTTAAATCAAAGGATACGATGGGAATGTATCATGAAATGACTTATGGAGGAGCCTTATCTTTTTTAAGGCGAAAATATAGCCAAGATTTAAATGGTGTTGATGTAGCTGTTAGCGGAGTACCTTTTGACAACGCTGTTACTTACCGCCCAGGATGTAGGTTAGGTCCAAGAGCAATACGGCAGGCGTCCGTACAATTGGCAGAATTAGATGCATTTCCGTTTGGCTTTAATTTATTCGAAAACCTATCAATTGTAGATTATGGCGATTGTCATCTAGATCCACATAATCCAGAAACCATTGTGAAGGCCATCCAAGATCACGCATCAAAAATAATTTCACAGAATACTAAAATGTTAACTTTTGGGGGTGACCATTTTGTTTCATACCCACTAATAAAATCACATGCAGATAAATATGGGCCCGTGACTTTAATACAATTCGATGCTCACTGTGATACTTGGGAAGATAATGGTGGAATGGATCACGGCTCAATGTTTGCTAGAGCAGTTTCGGAGGGTGTAATAGATTCATCTAAATCAACTCAGATTGGATTAAGAACATATAATAACTCTGACCATGGCTTTGAAATATTAACTGCCCCTTGGGTTCACAGAAATGGTATTGATGCAGCACTTGAAATAATAAAAAAACGTGCTGGAGACAGCCCAGTATATATTTCTTGGGATATAGATGGATTTGACCCGTCTTTTGCTCCAGGTACAGGCACACCGGTTGTTGGTGGTCTTGCAACTTGGCAAGGCTTGGAATTATTACGGGGTCTAGAAAGTTTAGACTTAATAGGAATGGATATAGTAGAAGTATCTCCACCTTATGATGTAAGTGAAATTACAGCTATTGCTGCTGCAACTATTGGCCATGATTTTTTGTGTTTGTTGGCAAAACAAAAAGGTGCAAAAGGAAAAACTATTGGACGTATATAATTCCTGAAAAGAATTGTTTGTTTTGCTTTCAATAATTTTCTGGTGCAAAAGGAAAGATGTGATAGCATTTTATAATTTATATATGAAGAGGCCTTATGAGTAACGATGATGAAAAAAGTTGGGTAAAGGAACTTCCAAAAGCATTTAAGGCTCATAAAGGTGCACGAAAACTAGAGGAAGTAGAGAGTATTATTCCAGATATTGCTGGTATGTCTCGCGGTAAAACTATGCCGGCTCATAAGTTTTCACCTACAGGCACCACTTTTTTACCTGTTTCATTATTTTATCAAACCATATCAGGTGAATATGTGGATATGGATGATATTGAAAATCAATGGACAGAAAAAGATATTGTTCTACGCCCTGATATGTCTACTGCGACTGCAGTTCCGTGGTCTGAAGATGCGTCTGTTCAGATAATAAATAATATTGAAACTCGAGACGGTGAAGATCTTCAAATATCCCCACGAAATGTTTTGAGAAGAATAGTAGGTCTTTATGAAAAAAAAGGTTGGCGTGCAGTAGTTGCTCCTGAATTAGAGTTTTATTTGACTAAACCTAATACTAATCCGTCAGAAGAAATACAGCCACCTGTTGGACGAACAGGGCGTATTGGCGCACGCCAACAAGCATTCTCCATGGTTGCAGTGGATGAGTTTGGAGATGTGATTGATACAATTTATGATTATACCGAGGCACAGGGTTTAGAGATTGATACAATAATACAAGAAGGTGGTGCAGGGCAGATCGAGATTAATTTAATGCATGGAGACCCACTGGCATTAGCAGATCAAGTATTTTATTTTAAGCGAACAATACGAGAGGCAGCTTTAAAACATGGTGTTTTTGCTACCTTTATGGCAAAACCAATGCGAGATCAGCCGGGTTCAGCAATGCATATTCACCAATCAATTGTGGATATAAAAACAGGACAAAATATTTTTTCAAAGACTGATGGTACACCAACTGAGTTATTCTATCAATTCATAGGTGGTTCACAAAAGCATTTACAAAATGCAGTACCATTATTGGCGCCGTATGTGAATTCATATCGGCGATTCACAAAAGCATTTACAAAATGCAGTACCATTATTGGCGCCGTATGTGAATTCATATCGGCGTTTAGCAGGAGCGTATTCTGCACCTTCAAACCTTGAGTGGGCAGCTGATAATCGAACCACTGGTTTGAGGATTCCAAATTCAGGCCCAAATGCACGCAGAGTAGAAAACCGTGTTACAGGAAGTGATGCAAACCC
>Ga0206682_10002456_pt1 | contig 16803 bp, 13 predicted proteins | sample M240m12015metaG_FD_155444 | JGI IMG/M metagenome (GOLD analysis project Ga0206682, IMG submission 155444) | Ammonia-oxidizing marine archaeal communities from Monterey Bay, California, United States - M2 40m 12015 | ecosystem: Environmental > Aquatic > Marine > Intertidal zone | place: USA...
ACCACCACGTTGATAGGCTGGATGTGGAAGCGCAGTAATGCGTGCAGCTGACCAGTACTAATAGCTCAATTGGCTTGATTTATGCACTGAAAAAAATTTTTAAGTGATACTAAAGATTTTTTTATATTTTATTTTTATAACCCCAACGTTAAGTAGTTGGGGTTTTTTTTTAATAAAGTTTTGATGTAGAATATCCAATAAATTAAAAGAAATTTAAGAAAATGATTAAATAATTACATCACGGTAAGTCAAGTTATTTTGATTTTAAAAAATTAACTGGCTTAGACTCATTTAATTTATTTAGCTAAAAGAAATAATAAAAAAAAATTATAAAATATAGTTGTTACAAAGTAAGGGGTAGTGCCCAAAATTAATGAAAAAAAAAATTTTAGCAATAATACCTTGTAGATCTGGCTCTAAGAGCCTCAAAAATAAAAATATTTTAAAAATCTTTAATAAACCATTAGTTTATTACTCAATTTTTTTTGCAAAAAAATGTAAATTTATTGACAGGGTAATTGTATCAACAGACTCAAAAAAATATAAAAAAATATGTGAGAAATATGGAGCAGAAGTACCATTTTTAAGGCCAAAAAGAATTTCAAAAGATAATTCTCTAGATGTAGATTGTTTTAAACATGCAATAAGTTGGCTAAAAGTTAATTATAATTATAAGCCAGATATTATAATTCATTTAAGACCTACAAGCCCATTAAGAAAAATAAAAACTTTAAAAAAAATGATATATAAAATTAAAAAAAAAAAAATAGACTCAATAAAATCAATAAGTCCTTTACGCAAATCTATATATAAGACGTGGTTTTTAAAAAAAGATAATATAATATCTCCAGCAGTTAGTAATGATACAAAATTTATAGAGCCTTTTAATGCTCCAAGACAAAAACTAAAAACGAGTTATTTTGAAAATGGAGCTTATAATGTTTTTAAATCTAATCTGTTAAAAAAAAATAAAATAAGTGGTAAAAAAATTTATGGCTACATAACTAATGATGATAATGATATAGATAGTGTAAATGATTTTATAGAAATAAAAAAAAAAGAAAAAATTTTTAAAAACTTTAAAAAATATATAGAAAATTAATCTACCTATTAGCTAAATGACAAAATTAATTTCTGAGATTGGTATCAACCATGATGGTGATTATGAGAAAGGGAAGAAACTTATAGATTTAGCTGTAGACACAAAAGCCTGGGGCATAAAATTTCAATATAGAGATTTAAAAAATTACTTTTCGAGAAAAATTTTGAGTTCAGAAATTGGAAAAGAAATATTAGATATTGAGATTAAAAAAAACTATCTGTCTCCTATAAAAATTAAAAAACTTTCTAATTATGCAAAAAAGAAAAAACTAAAAGTGGGAATAAGTTTTTTTTCAGAAAATGATTCCATAAAATTTTCAAATTTTTCTTTTGATTTTTATAAAATTCCATCAGCTATGAGTGATAATTATAACTTGATAAAATATTTAAAAAAAAAAAATTCTTTATTAATAGTCTCTTTTGGAGGAAGAAACTTTTATGAAATAAAAAAAATAGTTAAAGATTGTGCTTTAAATAATAAAAATACAGTACTATTACATTGTATATCAAATTATCCAACCTCTGAGCGAAATTCTAATTTAGGCTTTATAGATACTTTAAAAAAAAATTTTAAAAATTGTAAAATTGGTTATTCAAGCCATGAGTCAACAATAATAAGTTCAATATTGTGTCTATCAAAAAAAGTTGATTTTGTGGAGAGACACATAACCCTAAATAAAAAATCTAAAGGACTGGACCATTCATCAAGCTCTGATTATGATGAACTTAGACTATTTCAAAATTATAATAAGCATTTTAAATCAATATTTTTTGAAAAAAAGAAGATGTATTCAAATCAAGGAGAAATTATAAATATACAAAATCTTGGTGCATCATATTATTTCAAAAAAAATGTGAAAACTGGGTCATTATTAAAAATAAAAGATTTAGAATTAAGACAACCAAATGTTGGTATTACAGATTTAAATCTTGAAAATTATATAAAAAAAAAATTAATTACAAATGCAATTAAGAATGAACCTCTAACAGAATCTTACTTTAAGGTTCAAGAAATTAATCATGAATTAATTAAAAAATTTAATAAAAATAATTTTTCGTTGCCCATAAGACCTAGGGATTATAAAAATATCTCTAATCAAATACCTCTAGATAATTATGAGATGCACATGACTTTTAAGGATATAAATAATTTTAAATTGAAACAATTTGATAAAAAATTTATAAAATATAAAAACTTTACAATTCACATGCCTGACTATTGTGACACCAGTAGTATTATTGATTTTTTTTCAAATAATAAAATCTTAAGGAAAAAAAGTATAGATATTTTAAATAAGACAATTAAAATTGCTCAATTAATTAGCTCAATAAATATTAAAACAGTTAATATAATTGTTAGCTTGGCAAAACTTAATTCTAAAGATGATAGATTTATATATTATAAAAAAATCAAAAACTTAGTTAAAAAAATAAAAAAAAAATACAACATAAACTTATTTCCACAGTGGTTACCTGCTAAAGCATGGTACTTTGGAGGCAGTATGGATACTAAGGCATTTTCGAATCCTAATGACATGAGTTTTATAAAAAAAATTAAGCTTAATTTGTGTTTAGATGTAAGTCATTTTATACTTTCTTGTAATTTTCATCACGTTGATAAAAAATTATTTTTTTCTAATCATATGTCTATTTTTAAACATTACCATCTTTCAGATGCATCAGGAATTGACGGTGAAGGGGTGTTGATTGGTAATGGAGATCTTAAAAACTCAGGCTTATTGGAATTAATTTTAAAGGATAAGAAAAAAATTAAAGTCCTTGAAACATGGCAAGGACATTTAAATAATTGCACAAAATTTAAACAAGATGCGTTAAAATTGAATAAATATTTATAATGAAAAAAATATTAATTGCTGGCATAACAGGTCAAGATGGATCTTTGTTAAAAGAGTTTTTACAAAAAAAAAAATTTAAGATTTTAGGACTTAGTAGAAAAAAAAATAAGAACAAATCAATAATAAAAACAAACTATTCATTTACATCGTTAAAAAAAATAATCCTATCATTTAAACCCGATGAAATTTATAACCTTTCTGGTCTAACGAAGCCATCTTTATCATGGGAATATCCTTATGAAAATTTTTATTTAAACTTTACTGTTACATTAAATTTCTTAGAAGTAATTAGAAAGTATAGCAAAAAAACAAAATATTTTAATGCTGGATCATCAGAAATATTTGAAAATAGTACCAAGAAACTTCATGAGAAATCAAAAATATTTCCTTCCAATCCATATGGTATTGCAAAGTCATCTTCACATTTTTTAATAAATACTTACAGAAATAAATATAAACTTTTTTTAGTTAATGGAATTTTGTTTAATCATGAGTCTTATAAAAATACTGAGAGTTATTTACTTAAATATTTACTCAAATCTTCTAAAAGAATAAAAGAAAATAAACAGAAAAATATCAAAATATTGGACTCAAGACCTGTTCGTGACTTTGGGTGTGCAAAAGATTTTGTTCAGTATTTTTACAAATTGATGCAACTAAAAAAATCAGATGATTTTATAATAGCTACAGGAAAATCAAATTCTGTTAAAAATGTAGCAAAAATTTTTCAAAAAAAATTTGATTTAAAATCAAAACATTTTAAATTTAGCAATGCCTTTGATTTTAAGATGATTAGCTTGCACAAAAAAGCAAATAATCAAAATTTAATAAAAAAATTAAAAATCAGAAAAATAAAATTTCTACCAGAGGTTATTGATACTTTGATAAAAGATGATAGTTTGTAAAATATATAAAAAAGTTTTTAAGAGCTATGAAAAAAGTACTCAAAATTAAAACAAATCTTTGTATATATATAAATATTAAATTTAATGAACCTAAGTAATTTTTTTATTTTTAAAAAACAAATTAAAAAAATTTTAAATAAAATAAAAAAAAAAAATTTTAATAATAAAAAAATTATAATTATAGGTAATTCAAGAAAAAGTTTAGATAAAAAACTAGGATTGGAGATAGACAAATTTGATATTGTTGTTAGATTTAATGCAGCACCAACAGTTGGTTATGAAGATTTCGTTGGAACTAGAACAGATATTATAGCTTGTAATGAACTTGTTTTTAATAACAAACTTAGTGATTTAGCTAAAGATTTTAATAGAAAAGGAATTGAAAAAAATTTTATAAAAAATCAAAAAAATAAAACAATATTCGCTGTTATAGAAAATAAAATGAATATAAACAAACATGACTATCAGGATATTGAAATTAAAAATGAAGTAGTTTTATTCAATAATGAGTTAAATCACATTCTACGATTTATGATAACATCGGATTATAATTATATTAATAAGATTTATTACTACAAATGTGGAAAAAAATTATCTATTGGATTAATTATCATAAGTATTATGCAGTTATTAAATTTAAAACCATATATTTATGGTTTTGATTTAAATAAAAATAACGATGATTACGCAAGTTACTATTCAAAAAATAAATTAATTTTAAGTAATGATCATGATTTTTCTTATGAAAATAATTTAATAAAAAAGCTCCTAAAAGAAAAAAAAATATTTAAATTTTATTAATCTTGATGGACTTAAAAACCTTAAAATTTGCAATAAAAAATCTATTTTATTTTTATTTCAGAAAATCAGATATTAAGATGAGCGTTTATCAAAAAAATTTGATCGAAGTTAGAGAAAAAGGTTATTCTATAATAGAAAATTATTTTTTACCTAAAGTTTGTAAAAAAATATGTGAAGATATAAGAAATTTAATGTTAGATAAAAATGATAAAGTTTGGAAATCTGACAGTCTAGATAGTCGTTTTTGGGGTTTTGAAAAATTTTCTATCGAAGCTAAAAATTTTTTAAACGATGAAAATTTGTTAAAGCTAATCAAAAAATATGAATGTCAAAAAGAAATGATATTTTTAACAACATTATGTTCAAATATTAGATATATAGAAAATAGCAAGGGTTCAGGTGGAGGGTGGCACAGAGACAGAACATTTTATAAATATAAATATTCTAAAATAATGACATACTTAAATAGAGTTGATGAGAAAAATGGACCTTTTCAGTATTTAGAAAAATCTCATTTATTTAAAAATATAATTAAAGCTAACAATGTTGTAAAAATTAAATATTCAGATAAGTGGTTTACAAATGAACAGGTAAAAAAAATTAGTGAAAAAACAGGTTTAAAAATTGTAACACTTCTTGCTAAACCAGGAGATTTAATTGTTTTTGATGGTACAGGAATTCATAGAGGTAAACCATTAGAGTCTGGAGAAAGATATACTCTTACAAATTATTATAGATTTGATCCTGAAGAAAAATCTCCAAATTTTGGATAAGGTGTCAGTAAATTAAATGATATTTTTAAAAATTATTAAACTTTTAAATAAAAACTTAGATTGTGTAAATTTTTATTTTTTAAAATATGTTTTTGATATTCTTAATTATAAATCATTATATAAAAAAAAATCTAATAATGGAGTAATATTATTTGATCATTTTGAAGTACCACAAAACCTCGTTCTCAGATCAATAGTGTTGCGAGTTTTGGCTAACGTAAAAAACTCAGAGTTGTTAGTATTTAATAATAAGTATAATTTAGCTTACTATTTAGCTTATAAGGCAATGGGGGCAAATAATTTAAAAATAAAATTAAACACAGATCAAAAAAAACAATCTTCAAATTTCTTCAGAAAAATAAAAAAAAAAATAAAAACAAAAGAAAATATTATTAAAATAGATATAGAAAAAATTAATATTGGTATTGATATTTACGAATCTTACCTAATTAGAAATTTTGTTCCCACAGTAAATGTAAATGATGAAAGATTGTGGTATTTAATAAAACAAACTATTGACACTTATGTTTTTTGGAAAGATTTTTTTAGAAATAACAAAGTTAAAGGGGTATTTTTAAGTCATAGAATGTATGTGGAAACTAATATTATCAATAAGATTGCTCTAAAAAATAAAGTTCCAATTTATACAATTGATGGAGATGGCTCATCTGTGATGAAATTTACAACTCTAAAGTTATCTTTATTTGACTTATATTCCAAAATTTTTAAAAAATTAAATCCTATCCAAAAAAAATTATTTATGAATATTTCAAAAAAAGATATTAATAAGAAACTAAGAGGAGTTGCTGGAGTAAATATGGATTATTCTGAAAAATCTGCTTTTACAAAATTTAATTTTGATAAAAATCCGATAGTAAAAAGTAAAAAAGTAAATGTTCTTATTTGCACCCATTGTTTTTTTGATAATCCGCACGCGTATGGAGAATATAAAAAAAGTAATTTATTTATAGACTTTTATGAATGGATAAATTTTCTGTCTAAAATATCTCATAAAACAAACTATAATTGGTATATTAAGCCACACAGAGATTATTTACCAGGAACAATCGAAATCATTTCTAGTATGATAAAAAAATTTAATAATATTAAATTAGTAAGTTCAGAGTCTTCTTTTCATCAGCTAAAATTAAATTTAGATCACGTGCTTACTGTATATGGATCAGTTGCACATGAATTACCTTTACTTGGAGTTAATGTAATAAATGCTTCTAAAATACATCCGCACATGAGTTACAAGTTTTCCACAACACCAAAAAACCTTCAAGATTATAAACGTATATTACTAAGTTTAAAAAAATTAGATAAGAAAAAAATCAAACCAGTCCTTAATGAAATTTACTCTTTTTATTACATGCACAATTATTTTTTTAAAGACAACTTATTTAAAAAATTTAGAAAAATTAATAACACTAATCAGAATAAAAACTTAATCTACAATAATTTTTCAAAACTTTTAAATGATGGGTCTTTTTATAATGATATCAAAAACTTAGAATATTTTTATAAATCTGGTGATTCTAAATATTTTTCTAATGTTGCTCATAGAAAATTATTTAATAAAGTTTGCAAAAATATCTAATATAAATTAGAAAATCGTTAGAAATTTTCGTTATTTATAACAAGGTATATAATATTAATTAACTGCTTTTAATATAGAATAAGATTTTCCTATATTTTTTGAATTTTTTAATATTCTGACATTTTTTGATACAATGTTTTTTAAATTATTTAAGGTATTATCTTTACTGCTATCATCTACTATAATTATCTCATATTTGTTGAAATAACTTTTTATTTTTCTATCAATTATTTCAATATTTTCTTTATGTTTATTTCGTTGTTATAAACAGGTATTATTATGGTCAACATTAATCTAAATATTAGATATTAAATTTAATTAACTATATTTTGTTTCAATGAATTTAACAAAAAAAAAAATATATATATTATTTTCAGTAATATTTGGTATTTGCTTTTCATTAAAATTCATTAGCGCATTTTTTATAAACTTTTCGCTTAATGGTGAATTAAACTTTCCCTCAAATACTGCAATTGACCACTTAAATATTTCTCATGATATGACAATGATATTTTCTTGGTTAAAAAATTCTATAATGAATCAATCAATATTCGAATTAGGAACCAAGTTAACTGAAATTGATGATAAATATCATCATTTTGCTTCTCGTGGAATTGGACTATACTTTTATGGTTTTTTTTTAAATTTCTTTGATCAAATAACTTCAATAACTATTTCTTATGTGCTTTTCTCAGGTTTAAATTGTTACTTAATATTAAAATATTTTGAAAGTTATAAACTTTTAACTTCATTTTTCCTATTTTGTTTAACAATTTTATTTTCAAGTAAGGTTTTTGGTGGAATTTTAAATCCCCTTCATTATTTTGAATATTTTGCAAGAATATTTGAAGCAGTAGAAGAGAACAGCAATAGTTTACCAATATTTTACACAAGTTTAACTAGGGCTCCAAATATTTTAATTAATAATATATTTATATTTATAAATTTTTTCATATTAAAAAATTTTTTTCTTAAAGAAAAAATTATCAGTAGCGATTTTTATTACATTTTTTTTTTATTACTTTTTAGTTCATTTCTTGACCCAATAATATTTATTTTATTCCTTGGGATATTTTCGTTATCTATCATTTACAAATTCTATTTAAATAAAATCAATAAAAAGCAATTAACAATTTTTATTTTTACTTTTATTTTGTTGTCATCAACAATTTTTTTTCATTTTTATAATTATGAATTAGCATTTGCAGATAACGAAAAACACGGTGTTGGTTTAGATAATTTTTGGACAGGTAACTTTATTTATTCAATAGAAATGTTCCTGATTCCTATATTTTTATACTTATTTTTTAATCCTAAATTTAAAGAAAAACATATTTTTGAATTGATTATTTTAATTTCTTTGTTTGTATTTTGGATATTCTTTTATTTTGTATTTAATGAAATTTTGGCAAGTAGAATTACAAATAGAAACTTTGAAATTTTGATAGGAGCAATAAGTTTAAATTTTCTGTTTTGTTTCTTAAAAAGTTTAAATCTAATAAAACTAAAAATAATTACTATATTTGCAATTTTGCACTTACCATTTATTTATTATTTAGATTATTTAAATTTATTCTATTATTATATTATTTTTCTAATCTTATTCTTAATAGTTGCTTACATTATTATAGAAAAGAAATTTTCAATTAATCAAAAGATTTTACAATATTCATCATTTATCGTTCCAGTGATTTTTTTATTTTTTCTTTCTAATAACAATTTAAGATATGAGTTAGAAAAAAAACCAAGTGAACAATATCAAAAGAAATATTTTAATTCTCAAAAAGTAGTTCAACCCTTTGTCACTTTAAATCTTGGTTTAATATTAAACTCTAGCTATCAGAAAAATGTAAGAGAAGTTTACATTTATAATATTACCAATGTTCCTTCATCAGTTAAAAGAAAACAAATATTAGAGAGACTCAATTTTATATTCTACCTTTATGGTTTTGATATTGATGATCTAAATGAATTTTTGAAAGATTATATCACACTTTGGGAAATTGATAAAAATAATTATACAGAGCATCAACTTAATCTTGCACTTTTAAATAAAATAATTTTTTATGAAAATTATCAAAATGAGTATCAAAAAAATGAACCAATAAATATTTTACTTAAAAGTTATGAAAAATTTTTATCAAACAAGAAAAAAAAAATGAGCAAAAATTATCAAAATTGTATTATCACTAATTATGATAAAAAATATATTAAAAAAAATTCATTCTTTTTTAAAATATCAGAAAACAAACCGATTTATCAAAATAATTATTTGAGAGTTTTCAATTGTAGTTGATGTTATTCAAATATAGAACCAACAATTAAAATTATGTTAAAGAAATTAGTTTTTATTTGTTTAAGAAGCGAAAAGGCTTTCATATTTAAGATTATAATGCTTAATGTACTTTTTATTATAAATTCAATTATTCAATTAATTTATGTTTCTTCAATTTATCCAGTTGTTAATTCTTTAACAGGTGGACCTAACTTATTTGAGGGCAATTTATCTTTTATAAAAAATATATTAATTAACATCAATATTGATATTAATGATCCAATAATTTTAGCTATATTAACCTTTGTAGCTGTTTCTATAGTAGCAAACTTAAGCCTTATATTGACTAATTATATTAATTTTTCATTTTCAAATAATTTATTAACTTCTTTTAGAGTTTATCTATTTTCTAACTATTGTAATCGAAGTTACCTAGATATCATCTCAAATAATTTGTCTTTTTATAATACAAATTTATTACAACAAATTGATAGAGTGGTTATGAATACATTGGGATCAATAAATAATATATCACAGCAGATATTTTTAGCTATGTTTCTAATACTGCCGCTAATATTTTTTGATCCATATTCAACGTTAATTATTTTTTTATTTTTATCAATTATTTTTAGTATAACTTTCTTTTTTTTAAGAAATTTTTATAAAACTTCGGGTAAAAAGACTTCTATTTTTCTACACAATAGAACTAACTCAATAAATGAATTGATAAGAAGTTTTAGAGAAATTAAAATTTTTAATTTATTTGAAAATGTGAAGAAAAAGTTTTTAACTTCTGAAAAAAATATTAACAATATATCAAAGATTACGAGTTTTATTACACATTCCACAAAACCATTTATGGAAATTTTTTTAGTTTTAATTAGTTCACTTGTCTTAATTTCATTAATACAAACTGAAAAAATTGATATAGATTTTATAGCTAAAATTTCAGTTTTTTTGTTTGCCTTTTATAAATTAGTACCAGCATTTAATTCTACTTATAGTTCTCTCAATACATTAATGTTTGATCGTGATGCTATTAATAGAATATATCAAGAAGTAGTTGAATTTAATTATGACCATTTTCAAAAAAATGAAATAAAACAAGAACAGTTTAGTTCAGTAGAAACTATAAGTTTAAACAATATATATTTAAAATACAAATCATCTACTCAAATTTCACTAAATAATGTTTCAGCAGAATTCGAAAAAAATAAAATTTATTTAATAAAAGGGGAATCTGGTGCAGGAAAATCCTCTTTCTTGAATATTCTTATGGGCCTTATTGATAAGAATGAAGGGATTATTCAAATAAATAAAAAAAAAACAAATATCTATGAAAATACAAACTGGTTTAATAAAATTTCTTACGTTACTCAAAAAATTAATCTTTTAAATAAAAATATTAAAATAAATATTTCTTTAGAGGAGGATGAAAATAAAATTAATATTAAAAAAATTTATGACACTTTAAAACTTGTAAATTTATATGATGAATTTGTAGATCGTATGGATGAAAATTTTATAGAGGATTCGGCCAATATAAGTGGAGGTCAATTACAAAGAATAGGTATTTCAAGAGCTTTATACAGAGAAAGTGAAATAATTATTTTAGATGAACCAACTTCAAATCTCGATCAAGGTAATGAACTAAAAATTTTTAATCTATTAAATAGCATTAAAAAAGATAAAATAATAATAATTGTTTCTCATAAAGATTTAGATCCTAAATTTTATGATATAATATATAATATGAAAGAAGGAAAAATAGTATAATTTTTATTTTTAAAAATTAAATTATTTTATAACACTATTTAAATGAATAAATTTTTTTTAAAAAACAAATCTTTATTAATAACTGGTGGTACTGGTTCACTAGGTAATAAATTAACAGAAATTTTATTAAAAGATTTTTCGTTAAAGAAATTAATAATATTTTCTAGAGATGAATTAAAACAATTTGATCATAAAAAAAAATTTGAAAAGTTCGATAAAAAAAATATTTGTAGATATTTTCTTGGAGACGTAAGAGACCTAGAAAGATTAAAGTTTGCTTTTAAAGATGTGGATTTTATTATACATGCAGCGGCTTTGAAACATGTTGATCAAGCAGAATATAATCCATATGAGTTCATTAATACCAATATCAATGGCGCAAAGAATGTAATAGAGGCAAGTTTATATAATAATGTTTCAAAAGTTGTGGCTTTATCAACTGATAAAGCAGCAAATCCAATAAACTTATATGGAGCAACAAAACTTGCTTCTGATAAACTTTTTGTATCAGGAAATAATATTACAGGAAATAGTAAGACACGATTCTCAGTTGCAAGATATGGAAATGTAATTAATTCAAGAGGATCTGTTGCACCCTTTTTTTTAGACTTGGTTAAAAACAAGAAAAAATTTATACCAATAACACATAAAAAGATGACAAGATTTTGGATTACATTAAAAGAAAGTTCTGATTTTATATTTATGTGCTTTAATGAAATGAAGGGTGGTGAAATCTTCATACCAAAAATCCCTTCAATTAAGATTATTGATCTTGCTAAAGCTATAGCCCCAAAAATCCCAATAAAAATTATTGGGTTAAGAGCAGGTGAAAAAATTAAAGAAATCTTATGTTCACAAGATGAATACATTAATACAATAGAGTTTAAAAAATATTTTATTATTAGACCATCAATTAAAGTTATAGATTCACATGTTAATTATAAAATTAATAAAAGAGGCGAAAGAGGAAAATTAGTTAAAGAAAACTACGAATATAATTCAGAAAATAATCATAAATTTTTAAATGTTAAAAGTATTAATATACTGCTTAAAAAAGAACTCTAAATATAAAGATATATCAATCACTAGATGAATATAAATTTTATTATTCCTTGTTATAATGAAGAGGACATTTTGTATGATTCAGTTAAATATTTAATTAATAAATTAGAAAAAAATGTAAATTTAAATAATTTTAAGATTACTCTTATTGATGATGGCTCAAATGATCGTACTTGGGATATTATTAGAAAACTAAATATTGAAGAAAATAGAATAAAAGGTATTAAACTTTTTAAGAACTATGGACATTTGTCTTCATTAAATGCTGGTTTTAGAGAAAATGATTATGATTATATTTTAATGCTTGATGCTGATTTCATGATTGAATTTCCAAAAAATATGGTCGATGAGATAATAGAAGCTATGAACTCAAATAATTATGATATTATTCAAGTTGCAAGAGATGGTTATCATTCTAGTTTTATGAAAACTACTACTTCTGAATTATTTTACTTATTATTTAATTTTATAAGTAATGTAAAAATTATTGCAAGTGCACCTGATTTTAGAATTATGAACTATAAAGTTATTAAAAAATTAAACTCTTTAAATTATAAAATTTTTTTTAGAAGAGAAATTCATGCATTTAACTTTAAAATAAATGTATTGAATTATGATCAAAAAACATTAAGAAAGAGTAAATTTACTTTTATCAAAATGTTAAATTTTGCTCTAGAAAGTCTTATTTTTAACACTGGATTTCTCAAAAAGAAAAATGACTTTATTATTTCTGAAAGAATAGATTGAAAAGTTATTTCATATTATATATACAAGTAATGATAGGTAAAATATCTCTAGGCCTTGTTCAGTCAAAAAAAATGTTTAGGTAGATTTCATTTTAACTGCTTTACTAATGTAATATAACTAATGATGTTAAAAAAACCGAATGTAAGTGTTATTGTCCCCTATTATAATGCTAAAGCCTATATTAAAACATGCCTTGATGTATTATTGAACCAAGATTTTTCCAAGTCTTTTGAAGTAATCATGATAGACGATGCATCCACTGATAATAGTCAGAGTATAATCAAAATGTATAAATTTCCAAGCCTAAGATTATACTCCTTACCATCAAATTTTGGTCCTGCAGCAGCTCGAAACCTTGGGCTAAAGAAAGCCAAGGGAGAGTATATATTTTTTCTTGATGTTGACGATACTATTGACAAAAATACATTGTCAACTTTATATGGTATTGCAAAAGAAACTGACTGCGATTTGGTAATGTGTGATAAAAAATGGATTGAAAATTCAAAGAATCAAAGAAATAATATTTTTTTTTATCCATCAGATCAAGCTTTAGGGGTTTCAGAGATTATGGAAGCAATGCGCAAAAGGTTCTACGATCCTCTACCCACGAGCCAGGGCCTATTTGATCTTTGTGGAAAATTGATAAGGCGTTCAATTATCAGTGATAATAATATATTTTTGGAAGAGAAATTAAGATATATGGAGGATGAAGTTTTTGTATGGAATATTATCGCATTTGCACTAAGTATTAGATATGTCCGTAAACAGCTTTATTCACATTATGTTTATCCAAATGTTAATACTGCAGCTTCCGATGGTTTACAACAAGGATTTCCAATATCATATTTTAAATTAATTAAAAGCCATGTACAAAATAGTCTAAAACAACGTGGATTCTCTATCCAGGAAATTGAAAAACTTGGAGATCAAGCATTTGTATTTTCCATAATAAGTGCACTTGTATCTTACAGTCGATCCATGATTCTTGGAAAAGTGGAGTTAGGAAATGCTGTCAAATGCCGAAAAAAGATTATAAACGATATACTTACTGATTTCGAAGTTTCAAAAGCAATACAGAATTATTCACCTTCTAAAAAAGAAAACCCTTGGATTCCACGAGCGATAGCTTGGAGATCTAGAAGACTTTTGGAATTTGCATGCACTAGAAGAGCAAAGGAAGTACTTCGGATAAGACGAAAGAGCCAAGTATAACAGTATTCTCATTTCATAAAATTGACTTGGCATCAAATCAGAGATATTATAAAAATATCGTTTAATAAGTCTAAAATAAAACTAAATGAAAAAAAAAATCAATTATAGTTGTATTCAATCTCTAAAAGAGACAGGGGCTCCAGTTATAATTGTTACACTTCCAGAAGAAGTAGAGGCAATGATAAATGCTTGCCGAGACAATAATATAGTCGTTGCAGCCGTTTGTGATAATGAAACAAGAAAAACCCAAAAAAATTATTTTGGGCTAGAAGTAATTCATACTCCAACTTTGCCTAAGCGTTTTCCAAAAGCTAGACTAATAATTGCATATCACAATATTGAAGATTGCGTTGATCAGTTATCTAGGTTGGGATATGACGATTTTTATTCACCCTTAGAACTACTTAAAAATTATGATGTAAGTAAACATAGTCATCGTTTATCTCAATCATACATGCAAAATAAAATTTTGATTAATATGAAAAGTCATGAGCTATATTTTGATGAGACAAAAACTTATATGAGAAGTTTAGATGTTATGATCACAGCAAAATGTTCTTTAAAATGTAAAAGTTGTGCAAATCTTATGCAATACTACGTTGCAGCAAAAAATACTGATCATGAAATTTTTTCCGCTTTAGACAGGCTTAATAATAATGTAGATGCTATAGATGAATTTCGTATCATAGGTGGTGAACCTCTAATGAATAAGCAATGGGCTAATATTGTTAATGGAATATTAGAACAAGATGTAAATCGAAAAATATTTATATATACCAATGGAACTATACTTCCTAAAGATGACCAATTAGAAAGTTTTAATGGTAAAAACGTAAATTTTTATATTACAGATTATGGAAAACTTTCAAGTAATATAGATAAATTAGAACAAAGTTTAAAAAAGCATAATATTGGTTACAGGCGAGAACTTGCAGATAATTGGGTGGATTGTGCCAGTATTAGAAAACATAACAGAACAGTTAAAGAGAATGAATTGGTGTATAAAGAATGTTGTGCTAAAAAACTTTACACTCTTTTAAATGGTAAGCTCTACACTTGTCCATTTATAGCTAATGCAGCAAACTTAAACGCTATTCCGGACAATAAAGCAGATTACGTTGATTTATTGTTAAATACTGATGATTTAAGAAATAAATTAACAAGATTAATAAAAATGCAAAAGTTTTTCCCTGCTTGTGATTTTTGTGATGGAAGACCTGTAGATCCCACTACCGCATTAATGTACGATGGCTTAGGAATAGTTAAGGCAGGAGTTCAGTCTCCAAAACCATTACCATATAAACAGCTAAAGTAATATTATCTATTAATACTTAATAATAAAACTTTGTGATAATTATAATCAATATCTTAAAGAAAAAGAATTTATAGGCCCACGTAATACTCAGATTTGTATTATAAAAAAATATGATAAAAAATTTATTCAAAAAATGACCTTTTGAAAAAGCTAAAAATACAAAACCAATATACAATAATGATTTTTTAAAAGCATATAATTGTGATAACTTAAGTAAAATTTAAGATCATAAAATATTATTTTAGTTTTAAAAATTTTACTATTATTAATAATTAATAAATAGATGAAATTATGTCCAGTAAATTAATAAAAATGATTCCTGTTAAATGGAAAAGGATAATTAAAAATATTTTATATATTTTTAAAAAATTAATATTTTTTTTAATATTAAAAATTAAAACAAAAATACATACTAAATATAAAATAATTATTGGGGCTGGAGGTACTATTTATTCTGGCTGGATACCAACTGACCAAATTTCAATTGATTTACTTAATAATTATTCTTTTTCTAAATTTTTTAAAAAGAATTCAATTTCAAATATTCTAGCTGAGCATGTTTTTGAACACTTAGATTTTCAGCAAGGAGTTATTGCAATCAATAATTGTTACGAATATTTAGAAGTTGGTGGCTCAATAAGAATAGCTGTCCCTGATGGAAATTTTCCTAATGAAGATTATATAAAACACGTTAAGCCAAATGGAACTGGACTAGGTGCAATGGATCATAAAATTCTTTACACATATGATACTATTATTAAATTGTTTGATAAAAAAAAATTTCTAATAAACTTAATAGAGTATTTCAAAGAAGATGGAGAATTTATACAAAATTATAATGAAGAAAAAAATGGGTATATAATGAGATCTAGAAATAACGATCAGAGAAACACAGAAAACACCATTAAATATACATCGATTATAGTTGATGCTATTAAAATATAGAAATAATAATTAAAATTATGTTAAAAAAATTCTTGATGATGAACTTTAAAAATAAGAAATAATCTATTATTTAATGAATATAAATTGATAATGATAAATAAAATATCAATAGGTCTTGCGCAGTCAGAAAAAGGTTATGGACTTAATCAAAATAACAAAATTCAAGAAGTTTTAAAGGAACTCAACAATCATGATATTGTTAATTTAGATACATCACTTTCATATAATAGCAGTTATAATTATCTTAAAGATAAAAATCTAAATAACTATAATTTATCAATAAAACTTCCCAAAATTTCTAACAGAAAAAATTTAAAAAATAAAATAATTCAATCTTTAGAGGAAATATTTATTAAATATAATATTAAAAAATTTGATACTCTTCTTTTGCATGATCCACTCTTACCATTGGAGAGTGAATGGAAACGTGTAAAA